>Ga0307990_1001399_pt1 | contig 20413 bp, 19 predicted proteins | sample EllFjometagen129_FD_203168 | JGI IMG/M metagenome (GOLD analysis project Ga0307990, IMG submission 203168) | Marine microbial communities from Ellis Fjord, Antarctic Ocean - #129 | ecosystem: Environmental > Aquatic > Marine > Unclassified | place: Southern Ocean | collected 2014-10-08
GTGGGAAGGAGTCCCGCTGCCCCCACTATGGCGGAGACCACCATATCCACCGTGTGTAAAGAGGCAATCTCCCCGTACCCATCGGTGCCCCAGAGGATCTCTGTATTTGATTTCCCCAGATCCTCTTTCAGTCTCTCTGCATGATCCCTGTCGATAACTGCCGCAACTGCCGGTTTAAAACGCTCAATCTGCCTCTTTAAAAGTTCCACATTCCGGCCTGCCGCCAGAGCTGCCACTGAAAATCTCCCGGGATTCTTTTCAATGACATCTAATGTGCTGATTCCTATGGAGCCCGTTGACCCTAAAAGGGATATTGTCTTCATTGTATCACAAGAATAATATAATAATAGACGAAGGGGATTATAAATGTAAAAGAGTCCAAACGATCCAGAACCCCTCCATGCCCCGGAATGATACTGCCCGAGTCTTTTACCGACGATACCCTCTTGAGGGCGGATTCACAGAGATCCCCTAACTGTCCCATGATATTCCCCATAATAGCGATAACAACAATGTGCGTCAGTGGGATCTCTTCAAAGAAGAAAATTCTGAATATGATGCACCCCAGGATACTGCCGATAATTGAACCGAAGGCACCTGCTACCGTTTTCCCCGCACTCACCACCGGCATGAGTTTTCTCTTCCCCCAGGTTCGCCCTGCGTAAAAGGCGAATGTATCGCTGAAAAATGCAATGACTATGAGGAGAAAGACCCACAGAGCACCATTATCAAGAGAACGCGTCGTGATAATGAAGGATATCGTGACGGGTATATACATAAATCCGAATATGACCTTGATCGGTGCCGTCAGGTCAAGGGCGTCCTCCTTCACCCGATAGAGAAAGATGAGGAACACGGCTATAAGAGAAAAGGTGACGATGGCAAACATAAGTTCAAGCCCGCCAAGGAGGGCACCCAGCGGTATCAGTATGCCGATTACCACCCCTTCCACCTTTTCAGTGGTACATCCCTTTTTAAAGACCATGCTGTTATATTCACAGACAGCGCCGAGAATCAGAATCGCAATACAGATGGCAAAAATGTATGGGGGTCCCAATACCAGAAAATAAATCAGGGGAAGTGCTGCGAGCCCCGTGATCCACCTTTTTACATGCGAACCCATAATCTAATCCCCCGACAATTGATCGCTGATCAAACCAAATCTTCTTTCCCTTTTCTGATAGTCAACAATGGCATCGAAGAGGCTGGCCTCTGAAAAATCGGGCCACAGTATGTCAGTAAAATAAAGCTCCGCATAGGCCAACTGCCACAAGAGGAAATTACTGACCCGGTATTCCCCGCTCGTCCTGATAAGCAGATCGGGATCGGGCATATCGGAGGTATAGAGGTAACGCGCAAAATTCTCCTTCGTTATATCACCCTTCTCTAGACGGCCCTCAGTAACATCACGTACAACCTTTTTCACACTTTCAACAATCTCGTCCCGTCCACCATAACTGAGTGCAAGCGTTAAAATCATTCCTTTATTGTGTGCCGTCTTTTCAACCGTATCGAGAAGAACCGTTCTTGTCTTTTCGGAAAATCTGTCTATATCGCCTATTGTCATCAGTTTGATATCCTTATCGATCATCTCCTGTACCTCGGATTTGAGATAGTCTTCGAGGAGCGACATCAAGGCCTTTACCTCATCTTTCGGCCTCTGCCAGTTCTCGACTGAAAAGGCATAGAGCGTAAGATACTGAATACCCAGTCTTCGACAGGCCCTCACTGCATTTCTGACTGAATCGGCCCCCTTCTTGTGCCCTGCCAGTCTTCTCAGTGTATTTTTCTTTGCCCACCTTCCGTTTCCATCCATGATGATAGCAATATGAGCGGGAAGTTTCGTTGTGTCAATTCTTTCCATTGTAATCCCTTGCACCAGTTACCTTAATTGGAATTGAGTATCATAGCATACTTACATTTTCAAGGCATCTTTATTGTAAAACCACGGTTAAACCTCTCTATGCAACAAATAAAAGCTTCATAATGCTAAACCCAAAGAGCGGGAGGCAACTCCTCATGGTCATGGAATGACGGTATTGCTCGCCCTTCTTTGCAATGCTGTCACTATACAAAAAAAGGGAACCTGAAAGGTTCCCTTGACATCGTCTTCCGATTGCCTCGTCATCATATCTCCATGATTTCCTCTTCCTTGGCTGCAAGGATTGTGTCCGTCTTCTTTATATATCCATTGGTGATTTCCTGCACCTCATCCTGGTAATCATGAAAATTATCCTTCGATATTTCGTTCTTTTTTTCCAGTTCCTTGAGGGCGTTGTTTGCATCCCGCCGTGCATTCCTCAGTTTTATCTTGCTCTCTTCCGTCATTTTCTTAACGAGCTTTACCAGTTCCCTGCGTCTCTCTTCAGTGAGGGGGGGTATATTTATACGTATTATGTTCCCATCATTTGTAGGGACCAGCCCCAATTCTGATTTCTGTATGGCCTTTTCAATATTACCCATGGCGGTCTTGTCCCAGGGAGAAATCAATAGCTGCTGACTCTCGGGAGTGGAAAGCGTAGCAACCTGATTGAGGGGCGTCATTGAACCATAATAGTCCACCTTGATCCCGTCAAGGAGGGCGACGGATGCCCTTCCTGTCCTCACCTTGTTAAAGGACCTTTCAAGGAAGGTTATCTGTTTTTCCATATCCTCTTTCATTTCCTCATAAATCAACTCTTTCATCTCGCTACTCCAACCATTGTTCCGATGGGCTTTCCCAGAACAACGTCTTTGATGTTTCCTTTCTTCGATAGATTAAAAACGACGATGGGCAGATTATTATCCCTGCACATCGCAATGGCCGTCGAATCCATTACCTTCAGATCTCTTGTCATAACTTCAGTATAGCTTATGTGTTCGAAAAACCGGGCGTCACCGTGTTTGACGGGATCTTTATCATAGACACCGTCAACCTTGGTTGCCTTCAGTATTACATCGGCCCTGATCTCCAGTGCACGGAGGCATGCCGCCGTATCGGTGGTAAAGAAGGGATTCCCCGTTCCTCCCACAAATATTACAACCCTTCCCTTTTCCAGATGTTCCAGGGCCACCCTCGTTACGAAGGGCTCCGTCACCTCGTGAACTCCCACTGCAGACTGCACCCTGGTGGGAATTCCCTGCCCCTCAAGGGCATTTTGAATTGCCAGGCCATTCATCACCGTGGCAAGCATACCGATATAATCGGCGGAAGTCCTTTCCATGCCTTTGCTGCTTGCCTGAAGGCCGCGGAAAAAATTCCCGCCCCCTATAACGATTCCCAGCTGGACTCCGAGACGGGCAACTTCCTTTACCTCTTCCGCTATTGCAGTGAGGATATCCGTGTCTATGCCGAAGGAACTCTTCCCCAGAAGCGCCTCGCCGCTCAGCTTTAAAAGAACCCTTTTATAGGATGGTTTATCCATACAATCCACTTCCATTACTGGGCAAAAGATACCGGTGCCAACCTATCCGGACTTTCTTACAGGTCTTCACCAAGCTGGAAACGGGAAAATCTTCTTACGACAATATTTTCCCCCGTCTTGGCAATCATATTACTGACCAGGGTTCCAACGTTGACATCAGTGTCTTTCACAAACTTCTGATTCAAGAGACAGACATCTTCGTAGTACTTCTTGAGCTTCCCTTCGATTATCCGGTCCAGTATCTTCTCAGGTTTTCCCGCAGCAAGGGCCTGGCTCCGGTATATCTCTCGTTCCCTTTCCAGTACATCCTCCGGTACATCTTCGGGTTTGATGTAGGTGGGATTCAGGGCCGCAATCTGCATGGCGATATCCCGTGCCATGGCATTAAAATTGTCTGTCTTTGCAACAAAGTCGGTTTCGCAGTTTACCTCGACCATGACGCCGATTTTCCCGGCCATATGGATATAAGAGGTAACGGCCCCTTCTTTCGCTGCCCGGGAAGATCTCTTTGTAGCCGCAGATAGTCCTTTTTTTCTCAAATAATCGACGGCCTTTTTGAAATCGCCGTCAGAGGCGGTAAGGGCCTCCTTGCAATCCATCATGCCGGCATCGGTCTCGCCTCTCAGTTCTTTTACCATAGATGCTGTAATGCTCAATTTATTTCTCCTTCTCCTCGCTCTCGATAACCGAACTGTCTACTTCAGGTGTTTCCTCGGTTTCGGGGATATCAAGATCAATATCTATATCTTCCGCCGTTGTCTCGGCTTCCACTTCTTCTTTCTGGTCTTTATCACTCTCCGCCTGTATCAATTCCTCGAATTTTCTCTTCCCCTCGAGAACAGCATCCGCCATTTTCAAGGAAAACAACTTGATGGCCCGTATTGCGTCATCATTCCCAGGAATAATGTGATCTATATCATCGGGATCGCAGTTTGTGTCGACGACTGCTACAATAGGAATAGCCAGCTTTCTTCCTTCCTTGACGGCAATCAGTTCCTTCTTGGGATCAACGATGAATATGCCTCCCGGCAGCCCCTTCATGTCCCGTATGCCTCCCAGGACCTTCTGCAGTTTCTCGCGTTCCCTCTGGAATCCCAGAGTCTCCTTCTTAGTGAAGGCATCGATAGTTTCATCTTCGAACATACCGTCAAGTTTATTTAGCCTGTCGATACTTTTCTTGATTGTGGTAAAATTGGTCAACATGCCTCCAAGCCATCTCTGGTTTATATAGGGCATGCCGCACCTTTCGGCCTCGGCCTTGATGGATTCCTGTGCCTGCTTCTTGGTTCCTACAAAGAGGAGTTCTTTCCCCGAGGCAACCATGCCGACAACATATTTGTAGGCGGACTCAAACAACCCCACCGTCTGCTGAAGATCTATAATATAAATCCCATTTCGTGCAGTATAGATGTAGGGTTTCATCTTCGGATTCCACCGATTCGTCTGGTGTCCGAAGTGAACACCCGACTCGAGCAATTCTTTCATTGTTACTTTTGGCATAGATATTTCCTTTCAGTTGTTTTTTCCTCCACCCTTATCGCCTTGTTGTGAAACTCCCGAAGGAGCAACGCCACAACAATCAAAGGGCGTGTGTACTTGTCATACAAGACGTAGCGAGTTACCACATAAGTGCCAAATAATCAAGGCAAAAAACTAACTATGACAGACTGGTAAAAAGTCATTTTCGAACGGCTTTGAGCATTTCGGGAAACAGATAATTGCGGTGATTGTCGTTAAGAAATTCTAAGTGTTTGAGTGCTTTAGCACGAGTTTTAGATTTTTAGCCAAGCATCGAAATCATCCCCGAAATGGTCTTCCAGAGAGAAAATCTGACTTTTTACCGGACCATCAGCTATGATATAAGGCGTTTATTTTGATATACTCATGAGAGAGGTCCGAGGTATACAACCGAAATGATTCCTCACCCATACCAATCTTTAACAAAATCCTGACCGTGTCTTTCTTCATGATTGCCGGAAGCCTGCCCTCGGAATCGGTTCTTCCCTCACCATTCATAAAGAGGGGCACATCATCAAAATAGAGTTCCACTGAATCGGTGGGAAATGGAATGTCTCTGGAGCCGATAGCGGATATTATCCTTCCCCAGTTCGGGTCCTCCCCGAAAAATGCAGTCTTCACAAGGTTGGAGTTTGCCACGGCATATGCCAGTTCTTTCGCCTCCTCAATGCTTCGGGCACCTTCGATGGTAATTTCTATAAGCTTCGTGGCACCCTCTCCATCTCTGACTATTGATGTGGCCAGGGGAACCATGACGGCCGACAGCGCATCTCTGAATGTGGCAACATCCTCCGAAGACCGATCGACGGAGCTGTTTCCCGCAATTCCGTTTGCGAGGATGATGGCGGTATCATTGGTACTCATGCACCCATCGACGGTTATGGCATTAAAACTCCTAGCAATTACCTCTTTGAAAATACGGGAGAGGCAGTCATGACTGATCGCCGCATCGGTCATAATAAATGACAGCATGGTAGCCATGTTGGGCTCTATCATGCCGGCCCCTTTGGCAATCCCGCCTATCGTTACTTCCTTCCCCCCGACAGAACAGGTACTGCCCACTATCTTGGGGAATGTGTCCGTCGTCATGATAGCCTCTTCGGCAGTGGGTATGCCGTCCCTGCTCAAACCCTCGACAAGACTATCCACATTCCCGGTGATCTTTTCTATGGGAAACCGTTCCCCTATGATGCCCGTAGATGCCATCAGTACAAGGTTTTCGTCTATACCCATGCTTTCAGAGACGGCCCTCGCCATGGCAAGGGCTCCCTCATAGCCCTTTTCTCCCGTCACGGCGTTGGCATTCCCACTGTTAATGATTATTGCCTGTGCACTACCACCCTTTATTCGCTCTTCATCGACAAGAACGGAGGCAGCCTTGAAACGGTTTGTCGTAAAGACTCCGCATGCAGTTGCAGGAACCTCGGAATATATCAACGCAAGGTCCCGCTTCCCATTGTCTTTTATTCCTGCCGATATACCGCTGGCGAGGAAACCAGGTACGCGGATTGCTTTTCTGTCTGTCATTTTTCCCATCATTGCCCGCAACATTTTTTATACTTCTTACCGCTTCCGCAGGGGCAAGGGTCATTTCTTCCAACCTTTTTCCCTTCCCTCTTCACGGTCTGGGGAGATCCTCCCTCTTCCCCTCTGCTCATGACATAATCCTGCTGCTGGCGCTCCTCTATCTCCTGCACTTCTTCCTCTCTCCGTATCTGAACCATGCAGAGCTTTTCCAGCGTATCCTCCTTGACGCGATAGACCATGTCCATGAACATATCATAGCCTTCCTTCTGGTATTCCCTGATCGGATCTTTCTGGGCGTATCCCCTGAGGCCGATGCCCTCCTTCAGGTGATCCATGGAGAGCAAGTGTTCCTTCCAGTGTGTGTCTATCGATTGAAGCATGATGACCTTCATGATATATGTCATCAGCTCCTGGCCGTATTCTTCCTCCTTCTTGCGAAGGAGAGACATGACATCTGAGGCAATCCCTGCGATCACCGTCTCTCTGTCCGGCTTATCCAGTTCGTCGAAATTATATCTGATGGAGAACTGTTTGAATAATATGTCCGTCAATCCCTTCAGATCCCACTCATCGGGGCGCAGCTTTTCGTCCATATAATCGGCAGCCACGTCACCCACAATCTCTTCAAGAATGGATTCAACAGTTTCCCAGAGATCCTTACCGCTCAAGACATCTTTTCTCTGCCTATAGATAACCTCTCTCTGGCGATTCATCACATCGTCATATTCCAGAAGATGTTTCCTGATCTCGAAGTTCTGACCCTCCACCCTCTTTTGGGCATTCTCAATAGCTCTGGAAATCAGATTATGTTCTATCGGCTGTCCCTCTTCCATTCCGATCTTTTCCATGACCGACGAAATGCGTTCCGCCCCGAATATCCTCAAGAGATCATCTTCCAGAGACAGGTAAAACCGTGACGATCCCTTGTCGCCCTGTCTCCCCGATCTCCCTCTCAACTGATTGTCTATCCTGCGGCTTTCATGACGTTCCGTTCCCAGTATATGGAGTCCGCCAAGCTCCGCCACACCGTCGCCCAGTTTTATGTCCGTTCCCCTTCCGGCCATATTGGTCGATAGCGTAACAGACTTGTACTGACCTGCCTGGGCGATGATTTCAGCCTCCTTGTCGTGATACTTTGCGTTCAACACACTATGCTTGACGCCTTTTCTTTTCAGGTATTTGCTCAAAAGCTCCGATTTTTCGATCGATATGGTACCCACCAGGACGGGTCTTCCCTTTTCGTTAAGCTCCTTTACTTCCTCGACGATGGCCTTTATTTTTTCCTCTTCCGTCTTATATATGACATCGGAATTATCCTTCCTGACCATGGGCATGTTGGTGGGAGCTACAATAACTTCGAGACCGTATATCTTCTTGAATTCGGCCGCCTCCGTATCTGCCGTACCGGTCATCCCGGCAAGTTTTTCATACATCCTGAAATAGTTCTGAAATGTTACCGATGCCAGCGTCTGGTTTTCCCGCTCTATCTTGACCTTTTCCTTCGCCTCCAGTGCCTGATGCAGACCATCACTGTATCTCCTCCCCGGCATGACCCTCCCGGTGAATTCATCGACTATAACTACCTGACCATCCTTCACCAGATAATCGATATCTCTCTTAAAGAGCGCATGGGCCTTGAGCGCCTGGTTCACGTGGTGGAGAATCTCCATATTTTTCGGCTCATAAAGATTCTGAACCTTGAGCAGCTTTTCCACCTTTGCCACGCCCTCTTCAGTGAGAACTACGGACCTGCTCTTTTCGTCGATGGTATAATCCGAATTCCTCTTCAGGCGCGGCATGATCTGATTGATCTGGTAATATTTGTCCGTAGATTCCTCGGAAGGCCCCGATATAATGAGCGGCGTCCGTGCCTCATCAATGAGGATGCTGTCCACCTCATCGACAATGGCGAAGTTGAATTCCCGCTGCACATAATCCTCAATGCGGAAGTTCATATTGTCACGGAGATAATCGAAGCCGAATTCGTTATTGGTGCCATAGGTTATGTCGCAGTTATAGGCATTCCGTCTCTCTTCATCACTCATGCCATGAACGATGACACCCACAGACAGTCCCAGGAATGTATAGATTGGTCTCATCCATTCGGAGTCTCTCCGCGCCAGGTAATCGTTGACCGTTACAACATGGGCACCCCTTCCGGTCAAGGCGTTCAAATAGAGGGGCATCGTTGCTGCCAGCGTCTTCCCCTCACCCGTTTTCATCTCGGCAATCTTTCCTTCATGGAGAACGATACCGCCTATAATCTGCACATCAAAGGGCCTCATCCCCAGCGTTCTGCGCGAGGCCTCCCTTACAACAGCAAAGGCTTCTGCCAGAATATCATCAATATTTCCGCCGTTATTCAGGGTTTCCTTGAAATAGGTCGTTTTGGCTGTCAGTTCCGAATCACTGAGACTTTCCATAGCCGGTTCGAGGCCATTAACCTCTTCCACGATAGGTGCTATCCTCTTTAATTCCCGGTCGTTTTTACTACCGAAAATCTTCTTCAGGATATAATTCAGCATAATTCCCCCATAAAAAAAACCCGGTAATGTCTGTTACCGGGAAACCTTTTAGATATTGTAAAAACAGTGCAGTTGCAAGGTTCTCTAAAAAAGATGTCTTCGCGGATTCACGTAAATACCCTTCACCAAAACACCATAATGCAGGTGAGGACCCGTACTCCTTCCGGAATTACCGACATAACCTATAAGATCGCCCCGCTTCACTCGTCGCCCCTTTTTGACAGTCGACTTGAGCATATGACCATACACGGTTATTATATTATTCCCGTGATTTATTCTGACCTCATTTCCCATTCCGGTGTCCGGTCTGGCCTTAGTGACAACCCCACCGGCAGGCGCCACGATCTCTTTCTTCATCCTTGTTGCTATATCAATCCCCCGGTGGAATTCCCTTCTTCCGGTAAATGGCGAAATCCTGTATCCGAATTCCGATGTTACCCACCCTCGTACGGGCCAAATGGAGGGAGTGGTTGCGAGCAAGGACTTTTGCTTTTTGAGAAACTCCAGTAACTCCTTGAAGCTTTTCTCCTGGTGATCGGCTTCCCCAAGGAGTTGATCAATGCTTCCATGTACCCTGCCGATGATCACTTTCTCCACATCGGCCATCTTCCCATCGAGTCTCTTCTCTTCGGGAATGGGACCTCCCATACCGAGGAGCTTGCCGTCATCCTCCTCGTCTTCCAGGTTTGTGATTATCCGAATCTTTTTATCGAACTGCTTCAGTTCAGTCATCTTCTTGCCAAATTCGGCCACCTTGCTGTCCAGCATGTCTATCTGCTTTTTCTGGATAGTACTGAGTTCTTTCAATTCGGCAAGCTCACCTATCTTGCCCTTTATTTTCACATAGTCATATGAAAAATATACGATGGACAAGATACCGATAGTCAGTACAAGGGATATAAACCTCAGAAAAATACCCGATACATTGACTTTTCTGATGGAACTTTTCTTTTGTGGTATGACAAGTAGAGTATAGTAACTCTTCCTCATTCGGGATCCTTTCAAACCATCCTGAAATGTCAGCGATAACGTGCGGGAATTCTAACATGAATATGGTAAATGTCAAGGGAAATTATCACTTTTATGCCGACCATGCTTTATTATACGCCCTTCAAAGAATATTGCAATTGTTTAGTTAGCATTGTTTAGTTAGCATTTACTAAGCAATTTTGATGCCAACGGGCAGGTTCTCTATAAAAATGCCTGGCAGTAGGGACTTTTATGAAAATCCCTTTGATAAAAACTCAGTAATGCTTCGGTACATTGTAATCTCACTGCAGGCTCTTTGACGCAGACATGGTCAATTAATTGACGGAAGAGATCGTCAAAAACAATGATGGTGCGAAACCTTCTGATGTCCTCCATAAACAGTTGCCTAATTCTCTATCATTTCTCCCGAATCATTGAACCCTTGGGATTTAACTACAACTAATCGGAAGATGATCCAAATCTTTACGCTACCGGCACATGTGACGAACCGTTAAAAAGTCATTTTCGAGCGGATTTGAGCATTTCGGGAAACAGATGATAGCGGTGATTGGCGTTAAGAAAATCTAATTGTTTGAGTGCTTTAGCACGAGTTTTAGATTTTTAGCCAAGCACTGAAATCATCCCCGAAATGGTCTTCCAGCGAGAAAATCTGACTTTTTTCCGAACCATCAAATATGGTTTCCTGCACCATAGACGAGCATTCTGTAGGTCTTCTCTATTCTGTCCCAGTTTTCCTCGCGGTCCATGGACCAGTATCTGCCGATTACCGATACAACCTGTCCCAGTTGCAATTCCTCACACTTCTTTTCTATCTTCTCTATGTAGAGTGCACCGCTCTCCGGTTTTTCGCCCCTCCTGCCCAGCATTGAATGTATAAACACATTCTTCAGACCCTCCCTTTTGGCAATCTCCATTATCCTGAAAAGATTATCGACAGAACCATGTGAACTGAAGAAGGATACAATGCCCAATAGATGAAGTGAGGCAGAATTCTCTTTCGCCGCCCTTATGACATCGAGGAAGGCCCTGTTCTCGAAAAAGGAACCATCTTCTATGGCAGACCGTATCCTCACGCTGTCGGAATATATCCGCCTTCCGGCACCGATATGGAGGTGACCCGCCTCGGAATTACCCACCGTTCCTTCGGGCAATCCGACTGCCTCTCCCGACGCCTTCAACGTCGTAAAGGCAGAGGTTTTCATCCATCTGTCCATCACGGGAGTCCGTGCCTTTGCAATGAGATTTCCTTCTTCTTTTTCACTGAAACCCCATCCGTCAAGAATCACCAGGAGGAGGCGGTGATTTGTCTCGAAGGATCCGTCCCCTATCAGAGACCGCCCCGTCATTGCATCGGGTTTTGCTATGCCCATCAATTCAAGAATCGTCGGAGCTATATCGGTCAGTCCACCACCCTGGCGGAGTTCGGGTTTCCTGTCTCCATGGAGAAGAATAAAGGGAACGAGTGAATCGGTGTGACCCGTATCAATAACCCCATCGGCATAGTACCACTTCTCGACAGTTCCATGGTCTGCCGTCACAATGACGGTCATCCCTTCCTTCAGGGCCGCTTCGATAACCAGACCTGCATTCCTGTCGACGACCTCAACTGCCTCAACAATGGCCTCGGGATTCTCGATGTGTCCAAGGACATCGACGTTGGGAAAATTTGTTACGACAAAGTCATATTTCTCATCCTGTACCTTTTCAATGACGGCCTCGGCAATCTCGTCGATTGACATCTCGGGCGCCTCATCGAAGAGGACAACGTCCTTTCTCGTAGGAACGACTATCCTCTCTTCCCCCGAAAGGGGATCTCCATTTTTTCCATTCAGGAAGAATCCCAGATGAACCGCCTTCTCCATTTCCGTAATCTTGATCTGTGTCTTTCCCGCCTTTGATATGGTTTCGCTCAAGGTGTCTGTGATCTTGCCATCCGCAGGGAATGCCACCCGGACATTTAATCCCCTCCTGTACTCAATCATGGTGGCAAAGTTCAGGTTCATCTTCTTCACTGGAAATTTATCGAATGCCTGGTCCGTCAAACTCTCCGTTAATTCTATCTCCCTTTCTCCCCGTATATTATAAAATATGGCGGAATCTCCGTCCCCTATCCTCCCTATCGGCTGTCCCTCATCATCTGAAAGGACCATTGGTTCCATCATCTCTTCATCATCGATAATTTTGTAGGCATCACGCACGGCCTGTGACATGACATATCTGTATTTTGACTTCACACCATACTCCTTTGAGAAATTTTCATTTATGGACATCAGTCGGCGATCAGTTGAAACAACATCTGTCGCCCACCTATGCGTGTGTATCTAATATATGGCATCCCTAAAGTCAAATAAAGGGAGCTTTTCTGTTGAAATGTGAGTTCTTTAATGGTACTTGCCTGTGTGACCTATCCCATTTACAGGATGTATGCTGTCATGTTAAAGACCGGTTTCGAAAAGATGGAAGAAGCTTAATGGACATTTATAAGAAACAGAGAAAGAAGATGGTCGACACCCAGGTCCGTGCGAGGGGAATCAAGGATGAGCGCGTCTTGCGGGCAATGGAAAAGATTCCCCGCCACCTTTTTGTCGATGAGGGAATCATAAATCAGGCATACGATGACAACCCCCTCCCCATAGGAGAGAGGCAGACCATATCTCAGCCCTATATTGTAGCGCTCATGACTGAAGCTCTCCAGTTAACGGGCAGGGAAAAGGTTCTTGAAATAGGTACGGGCTCCGGATACCAGGCGGCATTACTGGCAGAACTGGCCGACAGAGTCCTTTCCCTGGAACGCATCGCCTCTCTCGCATCAAAGGCCCGGAACATTATTGAATCGCTCAATTATTTCAATGTTTTAATCTGGGCTGGAGATGGAACGTACGGCTGGAAAGACGAGGCCCCCTTCGATGCCATTATTGTAACGGCAGGCGCCCCCGCCATACCTGATACCCTCAAGGATCAGCTGGCCGTAGGAGGAAAACTTATCATTCCCGTGGGCGACCGATGTACGCAAACCATGATGAAACTTACTCGACTTTCGGAAGACCCGAAAGATTATAAAGTAGAGGAACTGGGCGGTTGTCGTTTCGTCAATCTCATAGGCGAACATGGGTGGAAAGGGTAAAAAATTCTATGCTCAGAAAACTATATGACTGGGTTCTGCACTGGGCGGAAACGCCGTACGGATCGTGGGCGCTCTTCCTCCTCGCCTTTGCCGAGTCAAGCTTTTTCCCCATACCTCCCGACGTCCTGCTCATAGCGCTGGCCATATCTATCCCTGCCAAGTCCTTCAAATATGCGCTCATCTGTTCCGTCGGTTCGGTCCTCGGTGGAGCAGTCGGCTATGCCATCGGTTATCGTTTCATGCAGCTTATCGGTTTACACATATTGGAATTCTACGGACTGACAGACAAGTACCACACCATAGGTACCCTGTATAACCAGTATAATGCATGGGCCGTGGGAATTGCCGGATTTACCCCCGTACCGTACAAGGTCTTCACCATTTCGGCGGGTGCATTCAAAATAAACTTTCCCATTTTTCTCATTGCTTCGATCATCAGCAGATCGGCGCGGTTTTTTCTCGTCGGCTCGCTGATCTATCTATTCGGCCCCAGCATACGCAGATTCATCGACAGGTATTTTAATATCCTTGCCATCGTCTTTGTTATACTCCTGGTCGGTGGCGCCTTCTTAATAAAGTGGTTGGTCTGAGGTTTTTCTTATGATGTTGCATAAAGGAAAGTTTATCTTATTTTTGATGATTATTTTTATAACGGCCTGTGCGGCGAAGACAACTCAACCGAAAGGTGTCTACCATCTTGTTAAAAAAGATGACACCTTATGGAAAATAGCACAGACCTACAATTACGATGAGAAGGAACTTGCCCGAATAAATGACTTACCCAAATCGGGACAGATCAATGAAGGGTCTGTTATTTTCATCCCCCATGCGAGTAAATCGATTGCCATAAAACCCTCCGCCTCTGAAAAAAAGCGGGCTATCATAGAAAAGAAACAAGTGGAGAAACCGGAAATACCGCAGAAACCGAAGGAACCCGCCACGGCAGAAAAGGCAACGAAAAAAATCGCCGTCAGTAAAAAAGCAAAGGCCACGGCCTTTGGCGCCAACTTTATATGGCCCGTAACGGGTAAAGTCTCCTCAAAATTCGGCCGCCAGTCGGAGCTGCTTAAACTGAGCGATGGAACACAGATAAACTCCACGCGATACAACAACGGGATCCAGATAGATGCACGGGATGGCACCTCCGTCGTCGCTTCCGAGAGCGGTACGGTGGATAAGACGGACACCTTCAAATACTATGGGAAGACTATTATCATCAAACATGGGCGCGGATACATGACCGTTTACTCCTGCCTGAAAGAGATTACGGTCAAGGAAGGGGGCAAGGTAAAGCGGGGGCAGACTATAGGGTTTGTGGGCAAACACCAGAGAAGTGACAGATTCTCCCTCCACTTCGAAGTAAGACACAAGAACAGGGCAAAAAATCCCCTCTTCTACCTTCCCCAATCAGGGATGTAAAACAAAAAAAGGAGACAGAATGAAGTTAACAGATGACATCTATGGATACGAATGGATAAATCCCTCCGAGAATAACTGCAACAGCTATTACATCGGCGGCACTATTCAGGCCCTCGTCGATCCCGGACTGAAAAAATATATCCCCGACCTGCTGGAAAAGATGGCCCACGACGGCATAGCAAAGGAAGACATTCGATACATCATGAACACGCATTCCCATCCCGATCACTTTGAGGCATCGGAATTTTTCAAGGATGAGAGCGCCATCAAGATAGGTCTCCATGAAAAGTGTATCGAATTCCTGAAGGGTGCCGGGAGCGAACTTTACGGGCTGTTCGGATTACAGGTCCCCGAAATCGCAATAGACCCCTTTCTGAAAGAAGGGACCATCACCGTGGGAAATGAAACACTTGAAATAGTGCATGCGCCGGGACACTCTCCGGGATCGGTAGGTATCTACTGGCCCGCGCGAAAGGCCCTTTTCCCCGGCGATGTAATCTTCAGTCAAAATGTGGGACGGACGGATTTTCCCGGGGGAAACAGTTCACTCCTTAAAAAGAGTATTATAAGCCTCTCACAGCTGGATGTTGAATTTCTTCTCCCCGGGCACATGGAAATCGTCCAGGGGAAAGAGCGGGTAGAGGATAATTTCCGGGTAGTGAGAGAGGAGATATTCCCCTACATTTAAAAGGCGTCAGACATTCTCCCCTGAACAACTGCCGCTTCTGAAACCATTCTTTCCAGAAGTTCGGAAACGGAGGGAAGGTCATGAAGCAGCCCCGTCGATTGCCCCACGGGCAAGACACCCCTGTGCATATCGCCATCCTCGGTGGCTACCTGTATCGCCCTGAAAGCATTTGCCAGATAGGCCATCATTACGGAATTTTTCCACCCCGATGCCAGTACTCCGACAAAAAGTTTCAGGTAGGAAAGATTGAGCATACGTGCGATACCTTTCGCATTCCCCGCCGCCTCCATAAAATTTGGAAGACCCGTCAATCCTTTCCTGTAGGCCCTGACGGCCGCCTTTGTCCTCAACGAACGGCATCCCATACCATCAAAATAGGTCCCATAGACCGTTTCGGTGACATCCTTCTCCAGTGAAATCTCTTTATATTTATTATGGAGCGGGCTCTCCTCCGTACTCATAAAACGCGTCCCCATGGCAATACCCTCGGCCCCCAGTGCAAGGGCGGCAGCGAGTCCCCTCCCGTCGGCAAAACCTCCGGCGGCGATTACCGGTATATCGACGAGATCGACAATGTTCGGTACCAGTACAAGGGACGTCACATCACCCCCGTGGGCAGCTGCCTCATGTCCCGTCACAATAAGGGCGTCGCTCCCCTGCTCCTCGGCCCTCTTTCCATGCCTGCCATTTACCACAGTGGCAATCACCTTCCCTCCATAGCGGTGGGCGGCATCTGCAATCCAATCCCCCTTCCCCAGGGAAAAATTTATCACGGGAACCTCTTCCTCCAGCAGGACGCGGGCATTTTCTCTGGCGCCGGGGAAGAGAAGCGTGGCATTCGCCCCGAAGGGTTTATCAGTAAGGCCTCTTATCTTTTTTACCGCGCGTCTTGTCTCTTCGACGCTCAACGGTCCGGTAGCAAGGATGCCCAGCCCTCCCGCATTCGATACGGCCGCCACCATCTCGGGAATGCTTATCCAACTCATTCCCGATAGTATTATGGGATAACTTATGCCACATAGTTCGGTAACCCTCGTTTTCATAAGAAAATCCCTCTAGCCATATTGATCGAAGAAGGGATCGTCAAAGTTATCCGACGATATCTTTTTCGTACCGACCTCTATCTCCTTGACAATCTCTATGATCTTATCATTGACAGGCGTAGGAACCTTTAGTTTCTTCCCGTGAAGAGATATATATCCGTTCAGATAGTCTATCTCAGACGGTTTCCCCCGTTCCAGGGACTGAAGACTGGACGATTTTATCCTGCGGTACTTGAACCCAATGACACGAATCATCAGGTGGCGCCTGAAGGCATCAAAAAAACCCGTTTCCTGAAGGAATTTATAGTAATCCAGTTTGCCGCCATAGGTCTCAACCTTGAGGTACATTTCTTTGGCCACTGCCATTGCTTCACGTATAATTTCGATGAAGATATTGCGATACTTCAGTGACGAGAGCATTTTGCCCAGATGGAACCCGCAAATCGCTCCCAGTGAATTGATACAGGAATTTATGATCAGCTTGGAGTAGAGGTTTCCCATGATATTCTCTGATCTTTTCACGGGAACCACAGAGCCCATAATCTTCTCCAGAGAAAGGAGCCGTATGTCGGGCTTACTGTCTATGTTACCGATAATGAATTCACCAGTGGAAGTCATCTCAAGTTTGGCCGGACCATGCATTGTGGCTCCCCATCCTACGACGCATCCGATGGTTCTGTGCCGGCCCACGACTTCGGCTATGGCGTCTTCGCATATGCCGTTTTGAAGAGAAACTACTACCGACTTATCCGTTAAATAGGGGCATAACTCCCGCGCGGCTTCAAGCATATCAGTTGCCTTGGTTGCAAGGAAAATGATATCTTTACGCTCTTTCAAATCAGATACCCCTTCTATGGCGGATATGGTTACTCTGAAGTCACCCTTTACACCGGAAATCTGCATTCCTTCGGTTCTGATTTTATCGGCAATCTCCCGGTGTTTACATACTATCTCGACATTGTATCCCGCCCTGGCAATAGATCCAGCAGTTATTCCACCAATAGCTCCTGCTCCGACTACCACTATCTTGCAATCTTTATTATACATATGACTCACTCCCTAATTGCTCGCTCAAACAGATGTCCCCCACAACGCATACATATCAAAGAAACACATAGATCATAAAAATTATTAATAATGATATCAGGTTATATTATATCGCAGTGTATGCCGGTACGCTTTTAGGCTAAAAGGAACCGAGCTGGCATGAAGATATTTTGACCTTCACTTTTTCACAGGCGGCAGAAATTTCCATCTTGGTGATTCCGAATTCTTCGGCAATGTTCCACGATTCAAGGCAGGTTAGCTTCCCTTCTACCAGGGATTTTCTAATGGCGGCATCCAGTTCCGGTGAAACCTTATCCGCCGGTTTCACCACCCCACCCCGGGTGCCGTAACCGTAAAGCCCCAGTTGGCACTTGCTTATACGAACCTCCAGCAAATCGACGGCGACACCTACTTCCTTCGGCTCCACACCAAAGGATTCGGCTATGTCATGCACCGCCGCACAGGTTATCTTCCCGGCGGCAACTGCGGCCTTTACCCTATCGGCAATCTGTTGATTAATTACAGTTCCCGGGGGGTGTTTTAGAGCATAATGTCCTTCATCGATATGCGTCATTATCGTCGGTCTCCTCAATCTAATATTTCATGTAATGAAATGGCTCCACGGCCGCCAGTGTATCTGCGTCAAGTGTCTCAAAGCCTGCCCTTTCGAGTAGATCCTGCGTCTTTTCCATCTGATCCACATCGACCACAAAAACCGCCTTTTCCCAGCTTTCCAGGACAAATCCATAGGCGTTCTCGACGTTTATCTCATTTTCAGAGAGTACCTGAATCAGCTTGTCCAGGCCACCCGGTTTATCCTCTATTACGACGGCCACGACGGCCTTCAGGCTGACCGTCAATCCCTCCTTCGTCAAAGCCTTTTTGGCCCTCTCCGGATCATCGGCCAGGATATTGATGACACCGAAGGCATCGGAACTGGATATGGTGATGGCGCGGATATTTATCTTTTCCCTGCCCAGTATTCCCGTAACCTTTGCCAGTCGCCCCGGTTTATTTTCAGCAAAAATTGAAATTTGATAGGAACTCATCGATATCCTCCTCGTTATCAGTCTTCCCTCTTGTCTATTACTCGAACGGCCTTCCCCTCGCTCCTGGGCAGGCTGCTGGGCTCAACAAGCTCTACCTTTGGGGTAATCAGTATGTCGCTCTTCAATTCCTCGGTAATCCTGCGTCTCAGATTCTCAAGTTGTTTCAAGTTGCCCGAAAAGAATTCCTTCTCAACTTCGGCCTTTACTATCATGTTATCGTTATACCCTTCTCTCTCCAGGATAATAAGATAGTTGGTCCCTACACCCGGTATCTCCATCAGTTTCTTCTCTATCTGAATGGGATACATGTTGACACCTTTAATTATCAACATATCGTCGGTTCTTCCCTTGATCCTTTCGATCCTCCGATGAACTCTGCCGCATTCACAGGGTCCGGGAATAATCCGCGTAATATCCTTTGTTCTGTATCTCAGAATTGGCATCCCATCCCTGAGAAGCGTGGTAAGAACCATTTCCCCCTCTTCGCCTTCGGGAACGGGCTCTGTCGTAACAGGATCAATAATCTCTACTATATAATTATCCTCCCATAGATGCATCCCATTCTGGTAGGGACATTCAAAGGAAACACCGGGGCCGTTCATCTCAGATAATCCGTATGAGTTGAAGGCCTTTATGCCATAAAGCTCTTCCACCTTCTTTCGCGTCCTTTCCGAATGGGGCTCTCCGCCGAGAAAGGCACGCTTCAGTTCCGTATCCCTCTTCGGATCTATGCCCAGTTCCTCGAAGACAGTATAGAGATGGAGGGCGTAACTGGGAATGATATGAATCGTCGTCGTCCCGAAATCCCTTATAAGTTGGATCTGTCGTTTGCTGTTCCCCGAACCGGCGGGAATGGTCAGTGCGCCCAGTTTCTCGGCGCCATAATGAAATCCCAGCCCCCCCGTAAAGAGCCCGTAGGTCATCATATTCTGAAAGACATCGCCCTTCCTCATGCCCGTCATATACATGGATCGCGCTACAATGTTTGTCCATTCGTTTATATCATTGGCCGTGTGGAAGATGACCGTCGCCCGCCCCGTCGTTCCCGAGGAAGAGTGCATCCGTATCAATTCATCCCTGGGAACGGCAAGAAAGCCATAGGGCCAGTTTTCCCGTAAATCGTCCTTTGTCGTCAGGGGAATCTTCCTTAGATCATCCAGCGAATCAATGCTTTCGGGATCAAAGCCGATTTCCTGAAAGAGCCGGTTATAAAAGGGTGATGCAGAGGCCTTCTTCACGCTGCCTTTCAAATGTGCAAGCTGCACTTCCAGAAATTTTTCGCGGGGCATCGTCTCAATTTCTTGTTCCCAGTACATTTCTTTTCGCTCCTCTACCGTAATCGTTTTCAAGATTTTTACAACTCCTTCTGAAAATTATCAAGACAAATCTGATTTATAGACACACCCACAAAAAACCCCTCACAGAGGAGGAGCACAAAAACATTTTGGACGCACCCTACGATTTCATCGCAGAGTCTGTTTTTTACGGAGAGTAAATGAACTACCCCGCCGCAAGTAGCGGGGTATCAAAGTGAGTATTTTGTCTTTCCTATCGCAGCAAGCTGCGTGGAATTAGACCCTACAGATTTCGCATCGCACTTAAAGTGTTTAGAGGAATCCCTGTAATCTGCGAAATCTGTGGATTAAAAACCGAAAGGAGTTAGGTTATCTCCGGCAGAAGTATGGCAAAAGCCGACGTAGTCCCCTTTGTAAAAAAGGGGTTACGATACACTCGTAACCCCTTAATATAATTAATGGCGTCCCCACGGGGAGTCGAACCCCGGTCGTCGGCGTGAAAGGCCGATGTCCTAGGCCTCTAGACGATGGGGACGCAATCTGTATTTTCGCTTCGCAAATGAAAGAGTCAATGAAATTGGAAAAGTCCTTATATATATAACCCGGCACAATGTCAAGCAGCAAAATCATATGGCATACTTTTAACAAAATATGGAGATTGTTACAATCTATTCTTCTCCATCACTCAAATATCACCGGTTCTTTCAATATTTTTTTCCTCGCCTCCAGTGCAAGCTCTGCCATTCTTGGATGAGAATCTCTCAGCGATGCGATCTGACGCAGG
>Ga0307990_1001402_pt1 | contig 20399 bp, 14 predicted proteins | sample EllFjometagen129_FD_203168 | JGI IMG/M metagenome (GOLD analysis project Ga0307990, IMG submission 203168) | Marine microbial communities from Ellis Fjord, Antarctic Ocean - #129 | ecosystem: Environmental > Aquatic > Marine > Unclassified | place: Southern Ocean | collected 2014-10-08
TTCTTCTCGCAGAGGATTGAAAATTTTCTGTTTTATATTCAAGATCGACATTAAAAGTTAGAAAATCAGCAAAATTTGTATTAAATCTTACATTGGAAGCGACACCAATATCTTCATAGGGATCTGCCACTCTGATATCGTCGTAGTATATTCTTCCCGAAAACCGATTCGAGGCATCTATACCAAGAGACATTTCTCGTATAAGGGATAAACTGGGTTTTCCAACTTTTGAAAGTTTAATGTCATTTAGGAAATAACTGGTATCTTCCTCAGAATCAATGTTTTTAAGCTGGGTAAATTCAGAAAAATTGATTTCAATTTCTTTCCAACCGTCTTTGTCCATTACAGTTTGATAATCTTGCAAATCTAAAGGTTGTTTTACTTCATAATAATTTACAGAGTCTGCTCCCAGACGTAAGATCAATGAATCCGGTTCGTTTGGAAAATAACCTTCTATAGGTTTTTCTGCATAGATCCAATAACGGATCTTATTATACGCTAATAAGTTAACCGGATCTAAAAACTCTTGAGTAACTAAACCATATTTATCTGCTTCCATTTCTGAGTAATCTATGGTTAATGACTGTTCTAATGTGGCTTCACCTTTTTCCTCGATTACAGTATGAGGAGCGGGATTATAATGTATATCCGATTGATTGTCTGCAATTCCCACCTGCATAATATCAGTATTTGAAGAAGCGACCGTTCCATCTTCATTTTTGATAAAGTCCTCTTCCCACTTATTACCAACTATATCAAGATTTACAATGCGAACACGAGTACTATCTTCAACTTCAAACCAGATCCTTGTATTAAAGATTTTTTTTATATTTGGCATTTCATCGGGATTATCTGATATAATTCTATAGCTATCAGAATTGTGAAGAGGAATCCTGAATAATCTCCATCCATTAAATTCACCTTCCAAGAACTCTTCGCCATCATTCAGATTTACTGTATATTCAAAATATACATTATCATCATCCAGTATAGAGTTATCATTCAGATCTTCAGAATCAAGTTTGTTATTCCCTTCCGTTCCATTAATATACGGATATTCTTCAGCACCATTAACATTAACTTTTTCATTATCAAAATCATCAAATGGATCATCACCCGGATTCCCATTTTTAATCCTATCCAAACCTACATCTTCACCACCATCCAGTATCCCGTCTGCTTCAATTAATCCATCTTCTTTATCAGGTTCAGTGCTTTCTCCCGGGCGATAAAAATCTTCATTCATCTTACCCATATCAATATGCATAATTACTGGTTTTGTATCTTGATTATAATTTAATGTATCTACCTTGGCCAGAATCTCAATATATTTCTTTTTAGAAAAATCAACTTCGTTTCCAATATATTTCATTAATCCAGCCCAGTGTTTCATACTGGAACCGGGAATTCCAAGACCATAAGGTTTAATTTTACATGCCAATACAGAGATTTTCTCCTTCTCCTCTTTTTCGGTTAGCGAATTAGGATCATAAACATCTCGTGCGTATATGTCATTTGGATTATAATAATTAATGTGAGCCTTTCCATAGTTGATTTCATTTCCAGAATATTCAGATATTGGTCTACTGGAAAATACCCATGTTCCTCTTGTAGTTCCAAGCGGATAGGTTTCCATAGTACTTTCCATATCATCCAGGTATGCTTCTTTTTTATCATGTTGTTTATCACTTCCGTAAATACGGGGAAGACTCATAGCAACCTCCCCAGCAAGAGATACAGATGATTTAGCATCAGTTTTAATGAGAGGAAGCCAATCTATGAATTTAGTCATAAATGGTAATTCATGCTCTATACGTCCATCAATATCAGCCAGGATAATGCTTCTGTTCTCACTACCTATTTTGGGTCTGTCTTCCCTTACCTTTTCAGATTGATAAACAAAAGTTCCCCCCAGCTTTGTATTTTCATTGAAGTCCATATCAGCTCGCAATCCAAGAATGGTTTTATTATCCATCGCGAATAGTGGTTTAAATTGATAATCTATAGATATCTCAGTTTCAGGACTTTTTGCTTCACTTGTTAGAAAAGTTATTAAACCAAAATCATAGTCTGCAATGAAATCAATATTTTCTACTAACTTTTTATCATTAGGACCTATCTTTATTACAATACTTCCAGGTAGAATGTTCATTTGTCTTAAATCAACTTGGTCTCTCCCAATTTTACCTTTTACATAAATATAATTTTCTATTTCATTATATGGAACATTATCTTCTAAATATATAAGGGAATCATTAAGGGCATAAAAAGGTCTGATAAAGGGAAAATATATATATCCGGCATCCAAGTTTATGGCAGTATCTTCTCCGTTGATCATAAAGTCTTTATTACTATCCAACCTCAAATATTCATTCAGAGTCTGAATTGAATCAGTTGTAGCTTCTTCAGGTGCATTGTAATTTGGAATTGTACTTTCGGATGGCTGTGTGTATACATTCATCTCAAAACCATCATTCTTAATACTCTGCATTCCAAGATTGTAAAAATTCCTGACCTGTAAATTCCAATAATCTTCATCTTCAGTGAAAGTCTGATTACGTTTTCTCAGCATCTTTACTTCAACGGGTAAACTGGCACTATTACCTACAATAACCCCATCCTTTCTAGTATAAACAATTCCAATAGAATAAATTTTATTTACTCCTTGAGGTAATGTCATAGCTAAAATGCCAGAATCTTTATCAATAATATAATCCGTTCCTTCTGATAAAATATCAAAATGATATGTCTCTCCCGAATCTATATAGTTTACACCATCAATCGTCATTGTATTATTACTGGCAGATCCATCATCCAGATAGACAGTAAAATCTCCTTCCTCATTAGGAAGTAAGTCATCACCACTTGCCGTGAGTTTCCATTTGCCATTATCATCAATCTTTATAGCATTATTTTTCCAACCTAAGGGATAATCTAATCCTTCTACACCATCACTATCATCATAAAGCTCAAACATAGCAGAAGGTTGATCAATAAAATAATGAGTTTTATTTACAAAAGCATTACTTCTAATATCATCTGATGTTGCCTGTGAATCTCCTTCCCAATTCTGTGTATTTTTTTGAGCTTCGTCTTTTCCCATGATAGTAGTAATACTTAAATTACCTGCCTTCAACTGAGTTTTTATACCAAAAAGGCCTTCGGAAGAAGCACTATAACTTATGAATTTCGATCCTGATAATGAGAGCGAAATATTCCCGCCGTCAATTGCCGTTACAACCTCATCTTCATCCCCTTCATAATTCAAATTTATCTCACTGGGTGTAGGCACAACATTTTCATCTGAAGTGGATTGATGATTCACATTAACATGAATCTTCTCTCCAATTGTTCCACGCAAACGTAAATTAAGATCCTGTCGCATCTCAGGTGTAAATTTTACATTTTCATCTCCTTCACCTCCAGGATCACTTCGTTGAGTTCTTTTACCGGCAAAAGTTAAACGCTGACTTCCATTAAGATTAAGTCTTCCAGCTTTATCTCCCATGAATCTTCGCACTGATTTAGGTAAGGCTATTTTGGGAAGTTTTATAATTATCTCCGGAATAAGACCCTCTCCCTGTTCTCGACCTTCTTCTCCCATAAGTTCCCTACATTTCAGCAGGAATTGTGTTTTAAAATAGGCATAGAATTCATCTTTCGTAAAGCTATCGAGAGATACATACACTGGAGGATAAAGTTCAATATCATTTAACTTAACTGTTAATTTTACATGCTGTTCGTCGTAGTCTATCTCTTTTTCTGTTTGGATCCGATAAGTACCAAATTTGTTACGGGGATATGCCGTTATAGATAGTCCTTTCTGAAATCTATAAATATCGATATTATTGTATTTGACCTTTGGTATGCCGGGCAAATTAAATTCCGGATAGAATTCTATAGCAGTACCCACTAATGAAAACAACAATAATACAATTACAGCTAATAATTTCTTGTTCATCTATTTATTTACAGCAGATAAGATTCAGCCCATCCAAAGTTAAATTTTTATCAATAATATCAATTTCCTTTGATTCATTACATATTAACTCAGCAATACCACCAGTTGCAATAGTTTTTATTTCTCCCAGATATTCATATTTCTTTTTAATAGTTTTTACAAATCCTTCCAACATGAAAAAATTGCCTGTAATAATTCCAGAGAGCAATGAATCTGTTGTATTGGTTCCTAATAAATGTTCCGGTTTTATTAATCTGACATTCGAAAGTAGTGCAGTTGAATCGAAAAGATTCTTTGCAGAAGTGATTACGCCCGGGGCTATTACTGTTCCAAAGAAGTTACCATCTTTTCCAACTAATTGAATTGTTGTTGCAGTGCCAAAATCACAAATGATACAATTCGTTTTGTATTTATCTATTGCAGAAAAAGCATTTACAACAAGATCAGAACCGATAAATCCTGGGTCCGGCATTGGAAATTTTAATCCCAAATCGGAGTAAGCATTAACTATCTCAAAATCACATTTAATGTATTTATGAATAAGTTGTGAAAAAATCTGACTTAATGCTGGAACAACTGAAGAGAGCGCAACTTTGTTGATAAAAGAAATATTTAGTTTATTTTCATATGTTGATTTTTTTATAATTTTGTAATATTCATCTATGGTTCTTTTATTATCAGAGGTTACTCGCAAGGAATATTGAAATTCAGTATTAATATAAAAACCTAAAACTGTATTTGTGTTCCCAATATCAATAACCAGATTAATATTCTTCATATAATCCTTTTCTCCCATTTTTTAAAATACATTAGAATTTAGTAAAGATTGAAAAATAATAATAGTTAACATAAATATTAAGACTATTAGGAAAATTTGTATTGTTCATATCTTGTCAACAAAGAAATAACATCACATAAAAAAAAGCCGACAGAATTGTCGGCTTCTTTATTAAATTTTCTTTTGATTATAATGTGATCGCTTCTACAGGACAAGCATCAACACAAGCACCGCAATCTACACATTTGTCTTTATCGACAACAGCTTTATCGTCTTTCATTTCAAGAGCTTCTGTAGGACATGTGTCAACACATGCACCGCAGCCGATACAAGTTTCAGTATTAATTGTTACAGCCATTTTATCCCTCCATTAATTATTTTGAAACAAAATTATAAATCGCATATTTTAGTTCAAGTTATTTTTAAAAAATTAATATATTAGATCTTGATCATTTTGATAAATTAAAGAAATTTAAGGCATTTAAGTAGGAATTTTCAGCTATCTTTTTGGGAGTTGTGCCTTTGATCTCTGAAATTTTTTCAATAATATATTGCAGATTCAGAGGTGAATTTCGTTTACCTCTTTGCGGATGAGGAGAAAGATATGGTGAATCTGTTTCAACAAAAAATTTATCATTTGGTACTAATCTGATTGTATTCTCTAAGCTAGAATTCTTGAAAGTTATTGTTCCCGTAAATGATATTAACCAACCTTTTTCAAGCACTTTTTGGGCAAATAGTTCATCCCCGGAAAAACAATGAAAAACAACTTTTTCAGCATTATTTCGGCTCAATATCTCATAACAATCTTCATGTGCATCTCTATCGTGAACAACGATAGGCAGATCTGATTCAAGAGCAATTTTGATTTGTTCTTCAAATACCTTTTGCTGAACATCTTTGGGTGATAGATTCCGATAATAATCTAATCCGATCTCTCCAATTGCAACCACTTTTGAATGTTGTGCTTTCCGGCGGATGAATTCCGCCTTGAAATCTGTTGCATCATGCGGATGGAATCCTACAGCTGCATAGATTTGATCATATTTTTCTGCAAGTTTAATACTATTATTACACGTTTTTTCATCTACACCAATATTGATCATATATTCAATACCGCTATTAAAACATTTTTTTATTAACTGCTCCCGATCTTTATCAAATTGCGGGAAATCAAGATGTGCATGCGTTTCAAATATTTTCATTTTACCTCTTATTTTCTACTGCTGGATGCAAGATCATCATGATAATATCAATTTTGAATTCTTTACTCAAATGAAAATATATTTCGGCCATATCACTTGAGCCATCAGAGGATAGTGCTACCAGGAAACCCTTAAATTCAATTGTGCCATTCATTTTTTTTATATTATCAATGCCAAAATATATTGTTCTGCCCTGCCAATATTCATTAAGCAAAAGCAGAATATCAGAGTAAGAATCTGTTTCATAAAGTTCACGTTTATCAGTACGTACTATAAGAGTTGAAGTAACTTCATCGTGAATCAGCAGGAAATTCATAAGTTTTGAACCAATCGAACGATGTTCATAGATAAGTTGAGGTAGATAATTTGCCAAAATTGAAATTTCTGTTTCAGATAACATGGACATATCGATCCTGTCTGAACCAATCAGTAATAGTTTATTTTCAAGATCCAGGTTATTATGCGGATAGATATTTATCATATCAGAATTTATCTCTACTTTTAAAGAAATCTCTCCACTTAATTTATCCTCAAATTTATCTATACGAAGAATCCATAGATTTTGTTCATTTGATATTGAATGGTGGGGGAATTCGCTGAAAAAAAAGGTGTGAACATCTGTAATTTTATTATTAAGAAGTTCACGTCTTGGTGGTTTAATAAAATTCAATTTTATATATTCTGCCAGAGTTAGATCTTCAATTTTCTGTTTCTTATCTTCTTCCGGCATAATAGTTATTTTAGACATCGTTTTGCTTTTAATAAATTCGCGTTCTCTAATTTCTAAAATTATCTCATCAATGTTATTAACTCTGGGAAATAATATTCTAAATTCATCCATCTCATCTGATGTAAATTTAAAGCCTAAGGTATCCGCCTTTACCGTTAATTCCACCGGATTCAATTTTAGTCTGGAGATCGGGCGATCTTCCCATAACAGGAGAAGTGCAGCTTCACCTTTTTGTTCTTTATATTCCAATATAATTTTGTTAAAATCAAGGAGATCGAACACAAAATTATTATCATTACTGTTCAAGCGATATATGAATCTTTCCAGAAAATTTGTATAAGGATTAATATTAAGTTCATTATCAATGTAGAATGTAAAGGGAATGATCTCTCTTTGAGAATAAATCTTCCAATTCTGCCAGTCATATTCCACATTTATTTCTCTACCATTTTTATCTTTATAGCTCTTAACAACTTTTTCACTTGTAAGTCCAGCAGGAAGATTATGATCTAATTTTTCAGTACCTAACCAGGATTGATATAATTCATATTGATAAGAATTTATAAAATCAGTTGCTTTAGGCTCAAAACTGTAAGCTCTTATAGTAACGAAAACAAAAAACGTTATCAATAGAATTTTGCAAAGATTATATCCTAATTTATTTGACATAACTATCCCGCTTCACTTTTATGAACAAGTAAATTGAGTTAAGTTAAAGAGGTCAACTAAATCCATTAAAGGAGCGAGATATGATGATCGCTGAAAAAGATAAAAAAAAGATTATGGAATTCTATGAATTAAGTGGAGGTAATTTTAGCCTCCGTAAGTTTCATAAACCCGTTTTAGTTTATGATGTAGATGGAGATAAAGTAAGGTACTCACTCTGGGAAGAGGAAATATTAGATAGATACGGTCTTAAAAATGTTGATGGTTGGGATCATACAGAAAATGTCGCTTTTTGCCCTGACTGGATGCAGGGAGAAGATGATGATAATCTGGATGATATCGATACAGATGAGGATGATGTATAAATAATCTATTTTGAAATGTAAAAAACCGTTCCAATTGGAACGGTTTTTTTATTATTCACTATCATTTACTGATCATTAAGTGAAAAAATATACTAATTCCAATGTTAATTGCCTCTTCATCCGGCAGGAATTTAGAGGAATGCAGATCACTATCATCATCATTTCCAACTCCCAGCCAGAACAGTAATCCATTATATTTTTCTGTGAAAAAACCAAAATCCTCACCTGTAAAAACCATTTCACTTTCAATAAATTCTAACTTCATTTCTGCAGCGATAACTTTAAGCTTTTTATACAGATCTTTGTTATTAATAACTTCTTTATAATAAGATTTATAAATTAATTCAGCATCAATATCATATTTTTTTGCAATTTTAGATCTTAAATTCTCAATAAGAGCTTTTAAAATTTCATGATTTTCATTAGTAAATGCACGTAGAGTTCCTTCTAACCTGCATTCAGCAGGAATGGTATTCCTGATAACTCCTGCATTCATTTTACCGAAGGAACAAATCACGGGTTTACCAATAGGAAACTCCCGTTTAATTTCTTCTTCAAGTTCAAGATAGAATTCTGCACCTGCCTTGAGAGCATTTATCCCTTTTTCTGCAAAAGCAATATGTGCACCGATACCTTTGAAAACAACTTCGATCTCCCGCGTATTGGCAAAGAATATACCAGGCTTAGAAGCAATTTTGCCTGTTTTCATTTTACCTTTCACATGCAAAGCATAAGCTTCTGATACACTAAATCTATCCAGTATTTTTGTTTTTATTATACGAGTTGCACCACCTTTTTCCTCTTCTGCAGGCTGAAATAAGAACAATAAATTCTCTTTGAGTTCAGCAGTTATTACTTTTTCAATTAATCCTATCAGAATTGTCATGTGCATATCATGTCCACATGCATGCATTTTTCCTTTATGCTCAGATTCAAAATCACAATTTGTCTCTTCAGTAATTGGCAACCCATCCATATCTGCACGGAAAAATTTATATTCTCCTGCACCATGTGAATATTCCACTAAAATCCCGGGAAAAGCGAAAGTATGAATATTCAATCCATCAAAATTTTTTAATATATTTAGAAGATATTCTTGTGTTTTAAATTCTTCGAATCCAAGTTCGGGGATTTTGTGTAGTTCTTTTCTAATGTTGACCAGATTTAACATAACTTTTTCCTTTAAATTAATTATATATAAGATTTGTGAATTTATCAGAATTCTGTCAATTAAATCATTTGCTTGACATACAAACAGAGACAAAATTTTCATAACTTCTGTTAATAGTTGTGCCCCCGTAGCTCAGCAGGATAGAGCAGTTCCCTCCTAAGGAAAAGGTCAGCCGTTCGAATCGGCTCGGGGGTACCATGGATAGTATACGCATAAATGCACTAATAAAGAGCTTTTGAAGAAATCTCTTTTTCCACACTAATAACCAACCAGTAACAATAAATACTAATAAATTGCATATTTTTGTTGCCCTTTTGTTGCCCTAACCCAAAAAATGACATCGGAGGTTTACAATGAATAAGTATATTGAGAAGATTAATCATGAAATAAAAAGTTTAAATGTAAGAAAGAAGGTTAAGCTTCGAATACGAAAAAAGAAATCTGATCGTTATAGCCTTTATTTGGATTTATGGAAAGATGGGAAAAGAAGTTATGAGTATTTAAATCGATATATTGGAGGCTCTAAAGATTCCGTTATCTCTGATAATGACGCGTTGAGATTTGCTATAAGTTATCGAGATAGAAGAGAAGACGAATCAAATCAGGAAGGTAAAAGTTTAAAATCTAATAAAGGCAAAATATTAAAAGCAAACTTTGTAGAATATTTTTACTCGTTAGTTAATGAGAAGGAAGGAACCACAAAGAAGAAGTGGTTTGCTGTATATAAGCATTTAGACAAGTTTACAAATAGTAAAGCAACTATCGAATCCATTGATATTAAATTCTGTAAAACCTTCTACAATTATTTAAATAGACGTTTTAATCACTCAACACCAAAAGTTTACTACAAAGTTTTCTCTGCGGCAATGAATCAATTAGTTTGGGATGAAATCATTACGTCTAATCCAGCAAAAAAAGCAGCTCAGAACCCAGATATTAAACACAAACTAAAGCAAAACAAAGAAAGGCCAAGAGAATTTTTGTCTTTTAAAGAAATTACAAAACTAGTTGAAACACCAATCAATAATCGGCAAACTAGAAATGCTTTTATATTTTCCTGTTTCACTGGATTGCGGTTAGAAGATATTATAGAATTACCTTTTAAAGCTATCAATGAGGGATATTTATATTTCAGACAAATTAAAACGACAGAAGATGATAGAATGAAACTACATCCTGTAGCAATTAAAATTATTAATGAACAGAAAAAAAAATCGAAGAAGCAAGAAAAGGTATTCAACTTATTTGATAACAAGGCCGTAAATAGGCATATTAAAGGATGGATTAAGAATGCAGGTATTGACAAACATATTACATTCCATTGTGCTCGTCATACTTTTGCCACAATTGGTATTACTAATGATATAGATATATACACTCTTAGTAAGCTTTTAGGGCACAAGGATGTCACATCCACGCAAATATATGCAAAGCTTATCGATAAAAAGAAAGATGAGGCTATTGATAAAATTCCAGTATTATAAATATCATAACAATTAATTTTATACAAGATTTTCGTTGGAGTTCTACTTATTCATTTAGGTGGGCCCAAGTGAACACTATCAGAACTTTTTTTATCAATCCCACTGATGAAGTATTAGCTACATTTCAATTAGCTGAGAGTGTATGATTAGTTGTTTACTTCTTGTTGAATGAAGTGAAGGAGAGACGAGATTTGCCGCCCTGCACGTTGTTCTATACTGGCATGAGCATTGAGAGAACCAGATGACTTTTAGATACCACCTTATAATGTAATACTTGGGACTTCTTCTAGCTGCAAGCAAGGGGCGAATATAATTAAAAAATTTTTAGTTGATCTCAATGTGTACAGAGTTTGTTTGATGAGTAGATAAAAGATAATCTTTATCTTTATTTATGATTTCCCAAGAAAATTGGTTACATTCTAAGCATGGAAGACATTCACTATTATGAATATGAGAAATGATATTACCACAAACAGTACATTTGTACATACCAGAAGGAGAATTAGTATCCATAATTTACCTACCCTTTTGCAATAGAGTTTTGCGATTTTTAATTTTTTAATTATTATGCTTCTGAAAGCGTGTAATTTATAGAAAATTAAGAAATTTGTGTCAAGAAGATTAGAATATAAGAATACGAAGAGAAAGCAAAATGATAATAGTAATGTTTGATATTATCCAGTATGACAAGGATTAGAGCAATAGTAGCAACCATTAGATTTAGGATAATGTTTCTTTGCTTCTCTTACCGCTGATGTACAAGTACTAAACGGCCCTAAATAGATTCTGTTTTCTGGATTAGGTAAAAATGAGCAAGACTTAGTATGGACTTCATGATCACCATTTGATTGAGCATTTTTGTTAACATAATACCTTGGCATTTTAACCTCAGATTAACTTTCTAGTGATTTAAATTCTTCCATTTTGATTAATGTATTTCTAACAGTAGTGAGATCAAGATTAAATTTATCTCCGGTAAGCTTGAAGGATCTTACCTCTTTGTAATATTTAAGCATTTCTAGATTTCTTTTTTTATAATTAAAGCCAGAAATTTTGCGTGAATCATTTAATCTTTTCATTCGTCTTAGTTTCATTTACTTTATTCAAACTCCAATTAAGGCAAAATGTTTACAATATCCAATAATGCCTTCACCCTACACACCCCTCAATTTTGCATAACCGGCTACAAGCTTCTTTGTTTCTTTACCAAATTTCACATGAATCGTTGCAGACTCACCAGAACCAGCAATGTGTTGGACTTCACCTTCACCAAAGGTGGGATGGATTACATGCTGACCAACCGTAAATTCCATGAGGATACACCCCGTAGGTTCTACCACTTGTTTAGGGACAGGTTTGCTGATAACTGGCTTAATGCTGGTTACTGCCACTTCTGGTATGTTCTGAGTTTTCTGTTCTTCAACAATCGATTCACTCTCAGATTCCTTTTCCAATTCGAACTTCTCATATTCTTCCTGTGAGAATGGACATTGTGGATCGACGATCTTAACTTCATCATAAGTTAATTCATACAATTTATAAACCATTATATCTATTTTATCTACAAGCGCTGTGGTGTCTGCTTCGGAGTTATTTGATTTGTGAAGTTCAATTTTTTTACAGAGTTCAATAAACGGTTTTTGCTCTTCAATAGATGTTTTTTTAATTGGAAATTTATCTAAATGTCTTCTTTTAATATAAGGAAAAACTTCTGGATTTGTAATAAAGAATTTATTATAGATATAAGTAAACAATTTAGAATTTAATAAGGCTAACAAGTATTCTTCAGTATAATTATTATTTTTTACAACTATGTTATATAAAGATTGAATAGTAAAATACTGGCTTTTATCAATACAGGCGATTAATTCACGCCCTGTTTTTCTCAAAAGTATTTTCTTTTTTGCTAAATAAACTTCTTCATTGTCATTACTATGAATTTTTGATTTGTCAAAATTAACATAATTACCTTTATCAACATAAATCCATTTATTAATATCTTTTCCGCTTAGAACTGGCTTACTATTTTTATAAATAGGTTTATTAGAAATCATTTCCTTTTGATTGCCTGTCATAATACCGATATAATTTAAAGCAATCTCGCCCATTTCCTTAAAATCAGTTTGCATCTTGTTTAAAATTTTATTAGCGATAATATCATACTGAAGTGTAAAAACATATTTATCATTCTTTAAATAATCATCTTGATTTACATAATTTTGATTGTCTTTATTAAACAAATCATCAAGTAATATTTTATTTCCTTGGTTCTCACTGTTTCTTTCAAAAATAGAAATTATATTATCAACAATAACACTGCCAAATACTTTTGGTGGCAATTTATTAAATAATTTTATTCTCACATTATCCAACAAAAACTTTCTAATTTTAAATGAATAAAAATTCGCTAAGAAGTTCCACGGAGTAATAAAGGTGGTATCTCCATGTTGTTTTGAAATCTTTATAGCTTTTTCAGTAAATAAAACATATAAATCAAGCTTGTCATACGCAGACTCAAAAGTATTTAGATAAATTTTCTTTAAATTATCACTAATCTTCCCATATTTAGTTGTAACATACGGTGGATTAGCAATTACGATATCAAATCCCCCTTTGTCGTGAAAAACATCAGCAAAATAGAGTTTCCAAGGAAAGAAGTTTCTGATTTTATTACCGTGGGTCATCTCTTGTAGGTCAGTTTCAACCTCTTTAGCTTCTTGCGTAGAGATGTTCTTTTTCTTTTCTAATTCATTATGAAATATGTTAAAAATAGCAGTTTCCACTTCTAAACGCTTTTTCTTCTTGTCTTTAGGATGTTCGGCATTAAAAAAGTCTGCTTGTTTTTTGTGCAATTCAGAAATTAGATCATCTAAATCTGACCCACCTGAAAAAGCATCTAATTGTTCATTATCTTTCTTATCAATATCTAGTGAAATACCATGAAACTCTTCTATGAGTGAATTACCCTGCATTATTTTATAATCTAGGTTAGGTAGGGTTTGAATGGTTGTATAATCATCTTCATCAACAACCAATGAAAGCCAAAGACGAAGTTTGGCAATATCAATAGCACCTGAATCTATATCTACTCCATACAGTGAATTCTGGATACAATGACGTTTTAGATCATATATTGAGTGTTTATTGGCTAAATACAATTCTAAAACTTTACGTGCTTTCACGATTTCAGTAAGCATACCAACCGGAAAAGCACCGGAACCTATTGCTGGATCACAAACTTTGATATTTGCCAAAGCTTCATCTAACACTTTAGCATTATCTTTAATAGAATCCATCAATACAGATTTGTAGCTCTTTGTGCCATACTCTATTGCAGTCTCAAGCTCCAGAATAATATCACCTTCACGGATGAGCGTTTCGATATCTTCTTTGGGAATAACACACCCCGAAACTTCTTGCGAAGTTTCACCCCTCTCCAGAGGGGAATTTATTGAAGTATCAAGGTAATTGATGAGTGATTCCTGGCACATATAATGAACAATCGTACGAGGAGTATAATATGCACCTTTGCCTTTTCTCAGGTTTTCGGGCAAAAGATTTTCAAAGACCTTACCCAGCATTTCGGGATCGACTGCAACTTCTTTCTCAAGTGGTTCATCTTCACGAACAGTAAAATTGTATTGATCAAGTGTTTTAAATACATTAGCAATAATGTCGTTATCAATGCAAATATCAGTTTCAACCCAGTTGTAGCCATTCAAGGGTTCAAAAAGACCACCATTTAGAAACGGTATTTTGCAATCTAACTGTGAAAAATAGTCATCACTATGCTCTGTAGAAAGAGCTTCGTAAAAAAGTGGTTGTAAAACATCTTTAAAGAAGTTTTTGTAATTAGTGAATTCTTTATTAAAGAGTCGATGGAGGAAGTTTTTGGGACCTGTTCCCCACTCTTTAAAATTACCATTATCATCTTTACCTACACCGAGCCAGCCTTTTTTCTGCAGGAAATATAAAAAGACTATTTGTCCCATAAGTTTTTTGGCAAAGTTGGATGTATCGATAGATTTGGTTTCAAACTCTGCAGCAATCTTGGGATCTTTAGAAGCAATATCATCCAGTTCGTGCCAGATCTTTTCAAAGTGATCACGATAGTCTTTATAAAATTGTTTAGTAACAGCATCCACACTGAAAGCTGTTTCAATATCATTTAACGAAGGATTCTTCCTATCATTTTCCAGGATATCTACAAGCTGTGACTGTGCTGTGTGATTAGGTTCATTCTTTCCAACCAGGAAGGAATAACGTTTGGCAGGAGTAAGTTCTTCTTTTACTTTTATTTTACCAGATTCGGTTTGTTCCAGCTTATATTCCATTTTCACAAAAGAGAAACGCCAATCTTCGGGATCAGTAGTTGTATAGCCAACAAGAGCAGCTTCTTTTTCATCACGATTCTTGAGATAATCGGCTACAAAATTCCGCAGCATTGTACGGGAGCGATCTAAAGCCCATTCCTTCTTAAGATGAACGATAAGTACATCGATCTTATCACCAGAGGGGTCTGTGTAGGTGCCTAATCTGCGATATTTAGTAACATGATCTTTGTATGAATTTTTGATATAATTACCGGAAATATATCCAAATGCCTTAGTCTCATCAACGTCATTGAGCAAGTTTATAGAAAAATACCGGAATTTTGCTTCATCAAAAGGGAAATTAAAAGTATTTTCAATTAACTGTTTGGCTGTGTTTCTATCCATAAAATCACCTACACGATATTTTTATTAATTAAATTTACAATAACTTTGATAATTGTGTCTTTTTCTTGTGGTTTGTTTTGTGCAATGAGTACAGTGAGAGCGACAAGAGTAGTATCCGGCAGGCGTTTACTACCATCTTTGCGATATAGAATTTTATTCATATTTAAAAAATAAACAAATAATGTAGCAGCGATACGTTTATTGCCATCAACAAATGAATGGTTTTTAGTAACAAAATACAAAAGATGAGCTGCTTTTTCTTCTACACTGGGATAGGCATCTTTTCCACCGGCAGATTGATATATAGAAGCAATGGAGCTTTTGAAACTCTCGTCTTTTTCAACACCGAAGATCTTGCTACCACCAAATTGTTTTTTAAGATTCTGGATAATTTGAATACCAGCAGTATAATCTAATTTGAAATGCTCTTTTCTGGTGATCTTACTTACAACAAGTTTTTTATAATCGTATTTATCTAATATTTCCAGAGCATAGGCATAATCCGTAACAACCTGGATAATACCTCTTGCCTGATCTTGTGTGATCTCATCTAAGGATAGAATATTTTCTAAAAGTTTAACAGAGTTTTGTAATTCTTTATATTTTTGTGCCTGTGCTTCTAAACGTTTTTCATTGATAGTGTAACCTTTCACCAGGTGGTCTCTGAGAACATTTGTAGCCCAGATACGGAACTGAGTGGCAGTTTTAGAATTAACCCGGTAACCTACTGATATAAACATATCTAAATTAAAATACAGAATACTTCGAGAAACTTTACGCTGACCTTCAATTTGAACTTGTGCAATTTTTGCACATGTTGCACTTCGCTTTAACTCACCAGATTTATAAATATTATTTATGTGCTTATTGATAACACTTCTTTCAGATTGAAATAGTTCGCTAATCTGATATTGATTAAGCCAAACAGTATCATTTTCTAAGCGGACATTAATTTTGGGTAAACCTTTTTGAGTATAGATTTCTATCAATGATTTTTCTTGATCATTTTGTTTCACTTTTTTCTCCAACAAGATATTCAGATAAGATAACTTCTTTTTTTGCATATCTTAATGAATCTGATGTGCGAACTGCATTAAGTAATTTATTGGGAATTTCCATTTTGAGAATGGCAAGCATTTTGAGTGGATTACTCTCATGCTCCAGTTGTTTCTTAATGCGTTTTGTAGTATTTTGTGGAATTATGCCTTCATTGTATCTTTCTAATACAATTTTAATATATTCTTCATCCACATCGGTAAAGGTTGAGTGTTTTCGAGCTTCTCTAAGACGACCGATAACATATTTTTCATTAGATCTACCTCCACGACCGGGTGATGGATCAATAAGCTCATCGGTGGTAATAAAATCAAATTTTTGCCTATTGTTATTTAAAAACTTATAGTAATCTGGAGGAATATGCAAACGCTTTGAATCGGATTCACACTGAAAATGATCAACCGCATCGAAGAAAGGAATCTCTATTGTACTTTTACCATCAGTTTTAATAAACTTCTTGAGTTTACCTTTACGGAAGAAAGTGAGCAATTGATCTGTTTGATCATCAAAAGCTTTGGAAGAGCGAGCTTTTATTGGAAGGCGTTTGATCTTTTCAAATAATTTGGGATCATTATCTCTAATCTGCCTAATAAGCTTTAGATATTCAAGTTCGGAACGATATTCTTCATCTTCTCCTTCGTAGGTCTTCTTTGTGTTTAATTTCTTATAGAGAGTATCACCGAATAATTCATGGCTTGAAACAATTTCATCTTCAGTTAGATATTTTGCGTCTTCACCTAAAGTATCATGAAATGCTTGAATCTTTGATTTTATATTAGCTTCAAGACCGATCTGTTCATCAGATTCATCTGTAGGGAAAAAATTATAAATGAAAATATTCTGATGTACAGTACCTACACGATTGACACGACCAACACGTTGGAGAACGCGAGTAGGATTCCACGGCAGATCATAGTTCACAATTATATTGGAGCGATGAAGATTGATACCTTCTGCTAATACATCAGTGGTTATTAGATAGTTTATATCATCAACCTGGCTGGAGTGATTGGGATCATAATTCTCTTTAATTATATAGCGTGCCTCTGTGTGGCTGATATTCTTATTACCAATACTGCCACCATGACTAGAAAACATCATTACTTGATCAGAGAACTCTTTATTCAAATTGTTAGTAAGATATTCAGCGGTTTCTTTCGATTCAGTAAATACAATTATTTTTTTATTTTTAAGATCTGAATCAGTTTTCAAATCGTGAATAAACTTTTCTAATTTAGGATCAGAATCTACGTTTTCCCAAAGTGCGGAGATTTCTTTCAATACTTCTAAATCTGAGTGGAGATGTTCTATAAAATTATCCGTAAATTCATCAGATTGATACTTTTGAAGCTTTTCTTCATCAATAAGTTTTTGTATGTATTCTTCATCATCACTATCTAAGATATCATAAACATTTACTTTCTTACTGATCATAACTGTGCCTTTATCATACATACTAATAAAATCTATATACGATTTAATAAAGCGTTTGAGTGAACGCCTGAAGGCATAAAAGGAACTTTCTAATCTTTTAACTAAGATCCCTTTCATGAAACCACCAATATTTCGCTGGCTCTGCAATTCAAATTCCGTCATTTGACGATTTAAATACACTAGCGGCATATAACGAGAATATTTAAATTGCTTCAATGCTTCAATAGTTTTATTGAATACATTGCTAATAACTGGGTCAAATTTATAAATAAACCTTCTGGGATCTGCAACATCAGGAAAGGATAAACCTTGCTCAACCATATCCTCGCTAAAATGTTTGCGAATTTCTGTTCTAGTTCTACGAACCATGATATATTTTAATACTTTTTCACGAATATCTGCAGAACCTGATTTGATGAGTTCCATATATATTGGATCAGATTTCTTATATTTTATTAATTTTGTATTTAGATGTTTAAAGAACTTTTCTAGATTTGGAAGCCCAGGTATTGTAGATTTTTTTGGTGATTGAAATAACTTAATCTGATTATAAATATCTAAAAAAGTGTTATTTAATGGTGTTGCAGAAACAAGGACTACTTTTTTCCCATAGGTGATTTCCACCAATTTTTCAAAACCCTGGGTGTATTCATTTCTAAATCTATGGGCTTCATCGATGAAAATAGTATCGTATTTATCTACACCCTCTCTCAAAATATGTTCAAGCTTACCAATAGATTCAACTTTAGTTTTTGTAACTCCAAATTCAAATAAAGTTTCTTCCCAATATTCTTTTAGTACCGGAGGACAGATAACAAGCTTTCCACCAGGAAGCTGTTGAGCTAACATGGCTGAGATAAATGTTTTACCTAAGCCAACAACATCCGCTAAGAAAACACCATTATATGCTTCAAGGATTTTTTTAGCTGAAATGACAGCCTGACGCTGATATTGAAGGTCCATAAAACCAGCAGGAAGGTTAAAATCAACTTCTTGATCTATGTTAATATCTTCTTTTAGATATTCATAAAGCATTTTAAGGTATAAATGATAAGGTGAGATTTCATCATTCAACCAGGTCTTTTTTCTAACAGTATCAATGTATTCTAATGAAATATCAACTCCATCTTTCCATAAGTCATTGAACTGATTTAGCGCAAAATCGACATCACTTTTATTTTTTAGCTCTACGTTGAATTCTCTGTTACCTAAGAGACCACTTTGAGAAAAATTACTTGAACCAGTAATAACGGAACCATCGAGTATTTGATCTTCACCGTAACGATTGATATATACTTTGGCGTGAATGTTCTCGCTGGGATAGACGCGGAATTCCATTTTCTTACCATTACCACCATTAAGAATATCTTTTTCTGGATCAGCACAAGCTATTGTTAAATACTCTATGAATTTATGTACTCCTACTTCAACATCATATGAATCTTCTGAATTATTAAGTTCATCCTGGGTTGTATTCATTGCTAACTGTTTTGCTTTTTTATGAGCATGGAAATCGAATTCATGCTGTATTTTAGATTGATCGATCAACCTAACTGTCTCGTGATCGACGTTAAGACCTACAAGTATTCTGATTTTATCAACTGATTCTAATTCTGTATATAATTGATAAAAACCACTTGTTCTAAAATAACCTACTAAAACATCAAAATATTTTGTTGCTTTAAGTGTTTTCTTGAAACGATTGACGAGAGTATCGTTTTTTTTATTAGTAAAAAAAGTAAGATCAGTATTCATATTGTAACCCTAAGAAATTTACAAGAATCTATCAATTTGACCTCCAAAGCGTTTAATAAACTTAAAGCGTGAAAAAAATGGAATTGAGAGGATAAGTGTCAAGAATAATAGAAAAGAAAAGCTTGATCGTTTTGAAAAATAGCAAAGCTGACAAGTAAGTATTTGACAGAGTGTAATAAATAAGGGATTGAGTGTTGAGGATTAGGAGATAGGGATATGATAAGAGTTACGTTTATTAATGGTTCGTATTATTGCGAGTCTGGATTTACTAAGTTGAAATTGAAACGTGATAGTTTTGATCGTAAAGGTGAAAGAAGAAGATTAAATGCTCATGAGATAGTAACTTTCATGAATATGTTTGAAGATGTTTATGGAAAGTGGATTAAGGTAAAAACAAAAAATAATTTGATCTATGAAGTTAAACCGGAAGATCTGATCTACCAGAAGGAATATAATAGAGAGTCTGGCAAATGATGGTTTTAATGACAAGGAAGTATTCCAAGAATTTGGAATCGTTAAAGTTAAGTATTATAAGTATCTCTAAAAGTACCTGAACTTCTCGAACGCACTAAGCATGGTTAGATATAGAATAGAGGAAAACACTTGAAGCAATGTAGCATATTGATCGTGTGTCGGCTCATTCGTGAACAGCAGGGGTAAAAGACTATGTTTCTACTGTCGTCTCTCTATGCTTCTTATTTTTGTTCGTACTATTGATAGAATTAAGTGGGGTAGAGCAAAGACATACGAAGAGTCTGCCCCACATGAATATATTGTTAAGGGATATTTGATTTGGTTTTCCCGATCGGTTTTCGCCGACTTATATTATAAGAAAAACTTTCCACCTATCCCCCTCGTCAAACCGTACATGTGGTTTTCCCACATACGGCTTTCCGACAAGATTCGTCTAATGCTTTCGCAAGTGTCAAACAAAAGTATATCTCGCTAAGTTTATCAGTCCATAATGTTGGACTAATTAGACGAAAGCTCTACGGCGATAGAGTTTACACTTTCGTTGACTTTTACTCCTTCTCTTGCTTGGCTTTTAGATATATTTTACGTTGAAATGATCGCAC
>Ga0307990_1001403_pt1 | contig 20391 bp, 18 predicted proteins | sample EllFjometagen129_FD_203168 | JGI IMG/M metagenome (GOLD analysis project Ga0307990, IMG submission 203168) | Marine microbial communities from Ellis Fjord, Antarctic Ocean - #129 | ecosystem: Environmental > Aquatic > Marine > Unclassified | place: Southern Ocean | collected 2014-10-08
GACTTTTAGCATTTACATATAAAGCAATTTTGCCTGATCCAAATATATCGGGATTAAACAAACAAACAGGCAAATTTGCTTACTTTAAGTATAGTATCGGCTTTCTGAGGGCGTCCTGCTTTATGGGAAGAATAACAACGTAAGCCACAAATTCTTTGATAAAATTACGAGTCAAAAGCACATCTGGAGCCCTGCCAAAAAATCAAATGAGTCAAACGGAGACTTGACCCCTTCACACTTGACCCCTTCACACACATTGAAGATGTGACCCCGCTTCATGTTCTCTTGACTCAAACGTTCAATGAGTTGAAAAAGAATAGGCAGCACTTCGGTCAGTTTTCTATTATCAACCTCGCCGGGGCGAATATCTATCTCGTGAAGTATTTCCTTTATTTCTGAAGGGCTCATATTTTTATATTAACACCACTATTCCATTTTGTCTACCCCCATGATAATTTTTTTATGATTTTCTTTGCCTTTATTCCATTAATCTGTTTAGTTACCAAGGTTTTTGAATAGGATATTCTTGTACCTATTTTTGATCCATTAAAAAGGGCCAAAAAAAACAGATTTATTTTTTACATTATAGCTAAAGTGCTTACAGGAGACGATTCCCGCTTTCCCAAAGGATTGCCATCATAAACCAGATTTTGTTTTTGAGGGTATGAAGACATGCCCAATATCGTCCATGATAAGCCAGCCCATAAACAACATCCATAATATTTTTTCCTATGACACACATTTTTTTCTTGACAAACAATTACTCCTTACTTTATATAATAGTTTACAAAAATGATATCCATTATTGCAATGCGATAAAACTAATATGAACAGAGAAACAGATAGAAACTATGTGGCGTCTATAGCAAAAGGTATGAATGTTTTCTCCTTCATAGTCAATTCTAACAGGGCTGTGGGAATTACTCAGATTGCAAGGTCACTTAACCTAAGTATAGGAACAGTCCAGAGGGCCACAAATACATTGCATAAGCTGGGATATCTAAGAAAGGATGAAAATACTCAGGGATATATTTTAGGACATAAAGCATGGGGGTTGGGAATTTCCATTATAAAGGATGTTGATATAAAACAAATAGCCCACCCTTATCTCGAAGAGCTATCCAGAGAGATAAACGAGACAGTAAATCTAGCCATTTTAGATGATGCAGAGATAGTTTATCTAGATAGGATAAAGACAGAGCAGATCATCAATATAAACCTCAGTATAGGATCAAGACTACCTTTATATTGTACATCTATGGGAAAGTCACTCCTTGCGTTCATTCCAAAGGATGAGCTTTTCGAGCTCCTGGATAAGATTGATATAAAACCCATTACGCCGAATACAATCACAGATAAGGGCAGCTTGCTGGAGGAGTTGCAAAAGGTAAGGCAAAGGGGATTCTCTGTAAATAACATAGAGCTGGATATTGGTTTAAGGTCAGTGGCAGCCCCTGTAAGGGGTGGGTCTGGCAGGGTCATAGCTGCAGTTAACATCGCAGTCCCATCCAGCAGGATTACATTCGAAGAGCTTAAAACAAAACTTGCGAAGAAGGTAATAGATGTAACCAGGATAATCTCCGAGGCCATGGGCTATAAAGAACAATCGTAATTAAGGAGGTTTTAATTGTCAAAACTGATTATCACATGTGGCATAACAGGAAGCAGGATACAGAAAAAGGAAACCCCTTATATCCCAATAACTCCAGAGGAGATAGCGGCATCTGCAATAGAGGCTGTAAAGGCCGGGGCCAGCGTGATACATATCCATGTAAGGGATCCAGAGACACATATAGGTACCCAAGATAGAGACCTTTACAAAAGGGTATTGACACTCATCAGAGAAGAAGTAGATCCTGTTATATGCTTGAGCACCTCAGGTGTCCCAGGTAAAAATATGGAGTACGAGAAGAGACTCATACCCTTAGAATTGAGGCCTGATATGGTTTCCTTTGATGCAGGATCCATGAATTTTGGCGGTGCACTATTTCTTAACCCTCCTGACTTTCTCGAACTCCTCGCTAAGAAGGCAAATGAATGCAATGTTAAGCTTGAGTTGGAATGTTTCCATACAGGAATGGTCAGCACATGTTTACATATGATGGAGGCAGGTATTATAGAGAGACCACTACAGTTCCAGTTTGTACTTGGGGTAAGAGGGGGGGCGCCGGCTACAGTAAAATCTCTTATAACAATGCTAGATATGATTCCTGAGGATTCTGTATGGTCTGTTATAGGGATTGGAGCGGCTCAGTTTCCTATGGCCATGGTAAGTATGGTGATAGATGGCCATATAAGAGTTGGGCTTGAAGATAATGTTTACTATTCAAAAGGGGTGTTGGCAAAAAGCAATGCTCAGCTTGTGGAAAGGATAGTAAGGATTGCGAGAGAATATGAAAGAGATATAGCCACCCCTGAAGAGGCGAGAGAGATGCTGGCCTTGGCACCCAGGAGGAGTGGTAGATGAGTAAGTCAAAGGAGATGTCCATGACAGAAATCCCAGGTAATGTTTTTCATCGTAAGTTGGACAGCCCTCTACCCAAGGCTATGAAGGCTAAGGACGTGTGGATTGAGGATTCCGAGGGTCGGCGGTATCTTGATGCGAGTGGTGGACCTATTTTGATAAATGTGGGCCATGGTCGTGAGGAAATTGCTCGTGCTGTACATGATCAGATTGCCCAATGCGATTATGTCCATGGAACAATGTTTACAACGCCTGTGGTAGAGGACTTGGCTCAGGCTTTGTCTAGGCATGCCCCAGCAGGCATTGGGCGATTTTACTTCCTTTCTACAGGCTCTGAAGCTGTAGAGGCTGCTATTAAGTTGGCCAGGCAAATCCACTTAGATTCTGGACGTCCACAACGGTTTAAATTGATCTCCCGGTGGAAATCTTACCATGGTTTAACTTTGGGTGCATTATCAGCTATGGGCCGCACTTCCTTTAGGGTGCCTTTTGCTCCACTTTTGACCGATGTCGTTCATATTCCTCCGCCATACTGCCTCCGGTGTCCATACGGCCTGAATTATCCCGAATGTGGGCTAAGATGCGCCCTGGCATTAGAGGAGACTATACAAAACCTCGGTCCGGACATTGTCTCTGCCTTTTTGGCCGAGACGGTGAGCGGGGCCACTCTGGCGGGGTATCCCCCGCCGCTCGGCTATTGGCCGCTTATTCGAAAGATCTGTGATAGATATAACGTATTGCTCATACTCGACGAGGTCATGTGCGGTATGGGGAGAACCGGCCGTTGGTTTGCATCTGAGCACTACGATATGGTACCGGACATAGTTACTTTGGGTAAAGGTTTGAGTGGTGGGGTAGCAGCCCTTTCCGCCATAGGGATTCAATCGAAATATTTTGATGTCATCAGGAAAGGAACCGGAAATTTTGTCCATGGTGGTACCTATTCACACCATGCTGTGGCAGCCGCAGCAGGTCTATCTGTTATTGGCATTTTAGAGCGGGAAAACCTAGTAAAGCGAGTAAACCATTATGGAAAAATCTTAGGCAATCTCCTAAAAGATCGTTTAGAAGACATTACCAATGTGGCTGACATTCGTGGGATCGGCTTTATGTGGGGACTGGAGCTTGTAAAGGACAAAAAAACACTTACTCCATTTCCTCGCCAAGAGAAGGTGGCTGAACGGGTGTGGGAAGATCTATTCAAAAAGGGCATAATTACCTATCGATCAACCGGCCTTGCAGGGATTGACGGGGATGCAATCATGGTTGCACCACCCTTTATCATTGAAGAGAAGGAGATGGATTTAGTGGTAAACACTATTGGTCAAGTATTAGAGAAAACCCTTGGTTAATTTTTTAGGGGGGAAACAATACAAGCTAATTCTATTGGATGAGTTAATTAGATATCCCATATAGTTTTTTTAGCTCAACAAATTTCATATACTTTTTAACATAGGAAAAACATAATATTTATGATGTTGAAAGGAGGTGGTGAAATTTAAGTTTTGGCTAGGTGATTAAGGTTATAAATTTAAACATTAAAAATGCAGGAGGATGGTTATGAGATTAACACGATGTGCTTGGATTTTTTTGGTAGCAGTGACATTTTTTTCAGCCGTGATTTTCTATCCCACTGTTTCGATTAGTGCTGATACAATAAAAATTGGGGTAGCAGGACCAAGAACAGGTTCTGCTGCTGCTACAGGCCAGGCCTTTGAAGAGGGAATCGCCTTAGCTCTGGATTATATTAATACTGAAGGTGGCTTATTAGGCAAAAAGGTAGAAGTTGTATTTGAGGATACTGGAGGAGTACCTGAGAAAGGTGTAGCCGTTCTTGAAAAGCTTGTTAACCGTGATAAAGTTGCGATAGTAGTTGGCACCAGTCACTCTTCTGTTGGCATTGCAATAAGTGAACATGCAAACAGATATAAAATACCCTTTATTGTTGCAGAGTCTTGGGCTGACGTAATTACTTCAAAAAACTATAAATATATATTTAGGGCTGGCCCATGCAACAGCGGTGTTGTTTCAGAGATTCTTAAATGGCTAAAGTCTGAAGGTTTTCAAAAGGCAACTGTAGTTGCAGAAAATACCGATTGGGGTTTAGGCATCAAAAAATTGACTTTAAATGGATTAAAAACGGCCAATATTGAATTTCAAACAGTAGATACTGAAAGGAAAAGTAGAGATCACTACACAGAATTGGCAAAAATTAAGAAATATGATCCTGAAATTATTCTTGCATTTGTATATGGCTTTGGCGTCCACTACTTTATTGCACAGGCCCGCGAGATTGGTCTAACCCCGAAAGCGATCATCTTTGAGGGTGCAGGTCCTCCAAGCTTATGGCCACAATTTTGGGAGAATGTAGGAAATGCAGGCAACTTGGAATGCTTCATTTCTTCTATGCATAAATCTGCTCAACCAAACCAAGTGGCTAAAGACTATTGGAATAATTATGTAAAAAAATTTGGCAAAGATCCCAGCGACTATAAGTCCCGTTCAATCTATCGAGTACTTCTGATTGCATTTGATGCAATAAAAAGAGCAAATTCGCTTGATGGGGACAAACTGGTGGATGCCTTAGAAAAAAGCAATGTTACTGTTCCAAGTGGTCAGGTTAAGTTTGGCAAGGAAAAAGGGAGTGTTTGGTATCATCAATTTCAACCACCAATGCTATTTATTCAGTGGCAGGACCGTAAGCAAACAGTCATTTTTCCAAAGAATGTAGCAACAGGGGAATTGATTAGAAAATAAAGAGACAAAGGCAGTTTGTATCTATACAGGCTGCCTTTCCTTCATAAGGATAACATAATGGATTTACTTTTTTTCATGTACCTGACTAACGGCATTGTTATGGGCATAATTTTTGCCCTTTCGGCACTGGGCGTTTCTTTAATTGTTGGTATTATGAATGTGATTAATTTTGCCCATGGAGAACTGTATATATTAGCAGGATATATTAGTTATATTTTGAGTGTAAAGATTGGAATACCGTATTATTTTGCTATACCAATTACCATTTTATTAATATTTATCATCGGTATTCTTATTGAACAAAGCCTTATTAGACCAACATATGGAAATGATATGTATTCATTGATTATTACTTTTATCCTATCCATTGTAATACAGAACTTTGCACTTCTGGTTTTTGGACCATTTCCCAACAAGCCCCCCAATTGGGTGCTTGGTTCCACAAACATATTTGGAATTTTTCAATATGGTAATCAAAGAATAATTTCTTGTCTTGTAGCTATCGGTATTATAATAATTGTATTTTTACTTATTAAAAAAACGTGGTTTGGCAAGACAGTAAGGGCGGTCTCTCAAGATCGTGAAACCGCATCTATAATGGGTATTGATACATCAAAGGTTAACATGTTTTCTTTCGGGTTCGGTTGTGCTCTGGCTGGAGCTGCTGGTGTTGTGCTTTCCCCGATATTCCCTGTTACTCCTTTGGCAGGAGTCGAAATAAGTCTTCTCGCCTTTATTATCCTTGTAATCGGTGGCATGGGGTCCCTATGGGGCTGCATTATCGGAGGGCTGGTAATAGGCATTGTACAAAGTTTAGGGGCTGCCTATATCTCTTCAGGATACAAGGATATTTTTGGATTCATTATTCTAATTTTGGTACTCTCTATGCGGCCAGCTGGGCTTTTTGGAAGAAAGACTTTATAACAATGGGGTGAATTGAATTGAAAGCCACAAAAATTTTGGGAATGGTTATAATTTTAGGCATATTTCTTTCCATGCCACTATATATCGGGGCATATTGGCTGCATGTAGCTATTATTAGCTTATTTTATGTAATGATGGCATCGAGTTGGAACCTTCTTGCTGGCTATACTGGGCAAGTTTCATTTGCCCATGCCGCTTTTGCCGGTATAGGAGCCTATCTTTCGGGTATTCTCGCTATTACCTTACATGTACCTCCAATAATTGGGGTCTTTATAGGTGCGACTATCGCTGCCCTTTTTGGATTTGCTCTAGGGATGTTGTGTATAAAAATGGGAGGAATTTATCTATCACTTACTACTTTGGCATTTTCTGAAATAATTAGACTGATCATTACAAATGAATATGAACTAACAAGGGGCACTATGGGCCTTGAGGTACCAAATTTAATTGGTTTCTACTCTAAACCCGCGTACTTCTATATCATGTTAGTTATGAGCATAGTTTTTCTTATCATAATATATAGAATAATCCATTCAGATTTGGGAACAACCTTCAGAGCAGTATCTAACGATGAGTTAGCAGCTAACTCTCTCGGCATTAATGTCGTTCGAGTGCGTATTGTAGCTTTTGTAATTTCCAGTGCCATGGCTGGTTTTGCTGGCGCCATGTTTGGACATTACTTACTTCTGATAAGCCCTGATATTTCCTCATTGGGTCAGATGTTTTTAGTTCTTGCCATGACGATAATAGGAGGTATGGGCAGTTTTGTCGGTCCGATTATAGGTGCTTTTTTCTTGGAAATACTTTCTGAGTATATCCGAATATATGGTGAGTATCATGTCCTTATTTTTGGTGTTATAGCACTTATCATTGCTCGCTTTGCTCCTTCTGGTATTATGGGGATCTATCGAGATAAATTGAAAATAAAATGGAAAGAAGTTAGTTAATGGAGCAATTATGATACTCAAAGCAACAGGTATTAGTAAATCGTTTGGTGGTTTACACGCATTGAGCGAAGTTGATTTTCATATAAATGAGGAAGAGATACTTGGCTTGATAGGTCCAAATGGTGCAGGCAAAACAACTTTGTTTAATGTTATTACTGGAATCTATAATCCAGAAAAAGGCAAAATTGAGTTTAACGGAGAAGACATTAGTAAGTATAAACCATTTAAGGTATGTCATAAAGGTATAGCTCGGACTTTTCAGGTTACCAGAACCTTTTTAGATATGAGTTGTCTTGATAATGTTCTGGTCGGTGTTATTGGGAACAATCCTAAATTGAGCCCTGCAGAGAAGAAAGCGGAAGCAATAAAGCATTTAAAATTTGTTGGATTAAACAATTTTGTAGATACCGAGGCAAAAAATCTTACATTAGTAGATAAAAAACGGCTTGAGCTTGCTAGGGCCCTTAGCACATACCCTAAACTATTGTTATTAGATGAAGTATTAGCAGGTCTTAATACTGCTGAAATGCGCGAAGCCTGCGATCTTATTAATATAATTCGTGATAAATTTGGTATAACAATCTTTTGGGTTGAGCATGTTATGCGTGCTATTATGGAAGTTTCATGGCGTATTATAGTACTTGACCATGGTGAGAAAATAGCGGAAGGACTACCTAAAGAGGTTGCTGGTAATCCCAAAGTAATTGAAGCATATTTAGGAGAACCAAATGCTTGAAGTTCAAAATATTGATGTTTACCGAGGTGAGATACAGGTATTGTGGGATGTATCTTTTATGGTAAATGCAAAAGAGATTGTTGCGGTATTAGGCGCAAATGGTGCTGGTAAAAGCACTCTTATTCGTAGTATCCTTGGTTTATTACACCCCCTAAGTGGTAAAATTATATATAAGGAGAATGATATCAGTCAGTTTCCATCGTATGTTATAACAAGAATGGGTGTAACATGTGTTCCTGAGGGTCGTCATATATTTAAAGATATGACAGTCTTAGAGAATCTGGAAATTGGCGCATATTCAAAAAGAGCACGTCCATATCTAAACAAAACCACCAAATGGGTTTTTGAGTTATTTCCGGTTATGTATGAGAGGAAAGACCAGTTAGGTGGAACTTTAAGCGGTGGCGAACAACAGATGTTAGCTATAGGGAGGGCTTTGATGTCAAAACCGGATTTATTGTTGCTTGATGAGCTTTCGCTTGGCTTGGCTCCTAAAATTGCTGCTAGTCTTTTAAAAACCATAGATAAACTACGTGGAGAAAAAACAGCGATTCTTTTGGTTGAGCAGAATATTGAAATGGCTCTTAAGCATTGTGATAGAGGCTATATCTTAGAAACAGGCAAGATTAAAATAGAAGGATGCGCTAAGGATTTAATCGCTAATGATCATATACGTAAGGCTTATTTAGGTATATAGGAGATTATAAAATATTTTTAAAAACTTCGAGGAAATAAAATGAGTGGCTGGATGGGGAAGATATTGAGAGTTAATCTTACAAAGGCATCAATAACTACTGAAAAGCTTGATGAAAAATTGGCTATCGATTTTATTGGGGGCAGGGGTTTAGGCATAAAATATTTATTAGATGAAGTAAATCCAAATTGTGATCCATTGGGAGAAGAAAATAAACTTATCATGTCAACAGGACCATTAACTGGTACTTCTGCACCAACAGGAGCTCGCTATGCAGTAATAACTAAGTCGCCTCTGACTGGAGCAATATCATGTTCTAATTCTGGAGGTTTTTTCCCAACCGAGATGAAAAAATCCGGTTTCGATATGATAATTTTTGAGGGTAAATCTTCAGATCCTGTTTATTTATGGATTAATAACGGAAAAGCCGAACTTCGCTCCGCAGTTAATATTTGGGGCAAAAATACGCATGAAACTGAGGATACTTTGCTTGCCGAAACTGACCCAAAAGCGAGAGTTGCTTGTATCGGTCCTGCTGGCGAGAAATTAGTACTTATTTCCAGTATAATGAATGAAAAAGATCGTGCTGCAGGTCGCAGCGGGGTTGGTGCAGTGATGGGATCAAAGAACCTCAAGGCAGTTGTTGTAAAGGGGAGACAAAAGGTTGCTTTATATGATGAAGATAGATTTAAAGAATTATCCAGAGGCTTTATTAAGAAATTTCGAGATGCTTACAGGGAAACGCCTCACACATTAACGAAATATGGCACAGCCATTACGATAGTTGGCACTCAAAAAGTTGGAGCTTTACCAATCCGTAATTGCAAATCTGGGGTATTTGAAGGTTGGGAGGAAATTGGTGGCGAAAAACTGACTGAAAAATATTTGATAAAAAGCAAGGCCTGTTTTAATTGTCCTATTGCCTGTGGCCGTGTTACAAGGGTTACTGTGCCAGGATTCGAGGGGGAGGGTGAAGGCCCTGAGTATGAAACATTATATTCCTTAGGCAGTATGTGTGGGATTAACAATCTTGCAGCGGTTACCAAAGCAAATTATATCTGTAATGAAATGGGAATGGATACTATCAGCATGGGAGCCACTATAGCCTGTGCCATGGAATTATATGAAAAAGGTATAATATCAGAGGAAAAGATAGGACGAAGGCTTCCTTTTGGTGACGATAAAGGAATGATTGAAATGTGCATGAAAACTGGCACAAGAGAAGGTTTTGGTGACATTTTGGCGCTGGGAAGTTATCGCTTGGGAGACAAATTTGGTCACCCTGAGCTTGCGATGGTATCAAAGAAGCAAGAATTTGCCGGTTATGACCCACGCGGTGAGCAGGGGATGGGTTTAGCATATGCTACTTCACCAATAGGTGCGTCTCACATGCGAGGTGACCCAGCATATTTTGAAATTTTGGGAGTTCCCATGGCGGTTGACCCATATGAGTGGAAAAGTAAACCTCAGGCCATCAAAGACTGGCAAGATGTCTTCGCTGTTATTGATTCTGCTGGCCTGTGTGTATTTTTCTCTGTTCGTAACTATGTCACACCCACATTAGATATCAGGCCAAACGGCATTCTTGATCTCCTAAATGCAGCAACTGGTGCAAATTATGAGATGTCCAGTTTAATGGAGGCAGCAGAGAGAATAATTAACACTGAGCGGCTATTCCTGACTAAAGCTGGCTTTTCTGCAAAAGACGACACACTACCACCGCGAATAATTTCTGAACCTCTTCCTGAGGGGCCTTCGAAAGGTAAAGTTTGTCACCTTGATGAGATGTTGCCTGAATATTACCGTCTTCGAGGTTGGGATGAGAATGGTATACCAAAAAAAGAAAAACTTAGACAACTCTACTTGATTACTTGATTTAACTATATAATCACAAATAAGCTTTTGGAGATTGGGTTTATAAATTAGACCAGCCTTATAGGAATAAGCTAAGCGAAAAACCCTATAATCTAATTCCTTGGTTTTAAAAAAAGTTTTGATTAATTTTTTTAAAAAGCTTAACAAAGTTATAACTTATTAATTCAACAAGCTACTTGCTTGTTTATAGTATACATAATATTTATGACACAATTAAAAATCATTTCCTTAAACACCTATTTTAAAACACCCGCAGGTGTTGTTAAAGCTGTCGATGGGGTGAGTCTTGAAGTAAGCGAAGGTGAGGTTTTGGGAATAGTGGGAGAATCAGGATGTGGGAAAAGTGTCCTCGCTCTGTCAATTCTTCGTCTATTGCCTATGCCGCCGGCTTTTTTTGCAGGCGGAGAGATTCAATTCAAAGGGAGCAACCTGCTTAACGCCTCGGACAAAGATATCCGTAGCATACGGGGAAATAAGATAAGCATGATTTTCCAGGAACCAATGACAGCGCTTAACCCTGTTTTTACGGTGGGCAATCAGCTTTCAGAAGTTTACCGGGTTCACAAAAATATGCCCTCAAAACAATCACTTAATGAATCTGTTAATATGCTGGAAGCAGTGGGTGTACCTGACCCGGGCAGCCGTATTAACGAATACCCACATGAGCTTTCTGGAGGACTTCGGCAAAGGGTTATGATCGCTATGGCCCTTGCATGCCGACCGGACCTTCTTATCGCCGACGAACCAACAACGGCCCTTGATGTAACCATACAGGCCCAGATCCTGGATCTTATGATGAAACTGAGGGACAATCTTGGAACAGCCATTATAATGATCACCCACAATCTTGGGGTAATCGCCGAGACAAGCGACAGAGTCACGGTAATGTATGCAGGTAAAGTTATGGAAACCGCACAAACCATGGATTTATTTGACAATCCTTTACATCCCTACACAAAAGGTCTGCTGCGTGCCATTCCCAGTGCCACTTCAGATTCTGATAGTAAGGAACTTTACGAGATCAGAGGGACGGTGCCCAGCCTTTTGGAACTGCCGTCAGGCTGCAGATTTAACACAAGATGTCCTGAAGCCGAAGATATCTGCAGAAAAGAAGAGCCTGAGCTTCACGAAATTGGTCCCGGACATAAAGTCGCATGCTGGAAAGTCGATCATGTCTAATCTGCTTGAAGTATATAAATTGAGCAAATATTTCCCGGTTCGATCCGGTCTGTTCAACCGCGAAAAAAAGTATGTCCACGCCGTGGATGAGATCTCTTTTTCGGTTGGGAACCATGAAACATTGGGCCTTGTGGGAGAATCGGGTTGCGGTAAGTCCACCGCCAGCCGCACCATTTTGAATCTTCTGACTCCCACATCCGGTGAAGTATGGTTCCAGGGAAAAAACATGTTTGAGATGCATCCAAGGGATCGCCGGAAACTCCGTCAGGGGATACAGATTATATTTCAGGACCCTTTCGGTTCCCTGAATCCGCGTCTCACAGTGGAACGGATAGTGGAAGAGCCTCTTCTTACCCATGGCATCGGAGACAGAACATCCCGTAAGCAAGAAGTAGAGAAGACGCTCTCCGAAGTTGGGCTGCTACCGGAACATATGAAAAGGTTTCCCCACGAATTTTCAGGGGGACAGCGCCAGAGAATCATGCTGGCAAGGGCCCTTATCTTGAAGCCCAGACTGATCATTGCCGATGAACCGGTTTCCGCCCTTGACGTATCTGTACAGGCCAAGATGCTCAATTTGATGTTACGTCTGCAAAAACAATTTGAACTTTCTTATATCTTCGTATCCCATGACCTGAGTGTTATCCGTCACATCAGTCACAAAGTGGCGGTCATGTATCTGGGTGAAATCGTCGAACTTGCACCGGTAAAATCACTTTATGAAACCCCGCTTCATCCGTATACCCGTTCGCTTCTCTCTTCGGTTCCTATCCCGGACCCGCACAAAAAAAACAGAAAAAAAGTCATCCTCCAGGGAGATGTGCCGTCGCCCCGCAATCCCCCGCCAGGATGCCGTTTTCATACAAGATGTCCTGAGTGCATGGACATCTGCACTAAAAAAAAACCGCCGGCGCGTCAGATAGAAGACGGGCATATCGTTTCTTGCCATCTTCACAGCGTCGGTGAAATATGGAGGCCTCCCGCACCTGACCGGTAGAATCGTCTTCGGCCGGGTTAAGAGGTAAAGATCAACAAACAATTAAAATTAAAGGAGAAGACTTATGAAAAAAACGTATTTACTTATTTTAGCAGCTCTGATGTTAACTTGCCTGTTTGCATCACCTGGAGTGGCCCGGGATGCGGACACACTGATCGTGGTTCAGGAATCGGAACCCGTGGGACTCGACCTGATGCGTTCTTCTTTGCAAAACACGATGAGTGTTTGCTACAATATTCACGACACGCTGTTTTTTCCCCAGGATGATGCATCGATCAAACCCGCTTTGGCTGAAAAATGGGAAAAGCTGGACGACATGACCTGGAAGATCACCCTCCGCAAAGGGGTCACGTTTCATAACGGTGAGCCCTTGAATGCAAAGGCCGTTAAATTCTCTTTTGACAGGCTATTTGATCCTGAAATCAAGTGTCCCCACAAGGGAAAACTTTCCGCCTTCAAAGAGATTAAGGTGCTGGATGAATTATCCTTTGAGATAAAAACTGCAAAGCCCTTTGCACCCGGTCTTTACATGTTGGGTATTTACCTTCCCATCGTTCCGCCTGATTATATCAAAAAAGTCGGGAACACAAAATACAACACCAACCCGGTGGGATGCGGGCCTTATAAACTTGCGAAATGGGTACGGGGAGAATCGGTAATTCTGGAGCGGTACGAAAATTATTACGGCCCCAAACCATATTACCGCAAGGTCGTTTTCAAGACTGTTCCCGAGGCGACATCCCGGGTAGCTGCACTTGTCACCGGGGAAGTAGATGTGATCAGCGGTATCGCTATTCACCAGAGAAAAAATATCCTGGATTCAGGCAAGGCGTATCTCACCTCGCAGATGGGTGTAATGCCCTATCTTGGCATAAACACCTATGAGCCGCCCTTTGATGACGTACGCGTACGCCAGGCAGTGAACTACGCCATTGACCGCGAGCTTATCAACAAAGCGCTTTTCAACGGCAAGGCTATTCTTTGCAACGGTCCGATCAGCCCTAGGACATTCGGCCACGCACCTGATCTTAAGCCCTATCCTTTTGATCCTGCAAAGGCAAAAGCCCTGCTCAAGGAAGCGGGTTATCCGAACGGAATCGAAGTACGCCTGGCTTATCCTACCTACATGTCTCAGATTCAAGAGCAGGTCGAAGCAATTGCCGCTAACCTGGTGGAAGCTGGTATAAAAGCAAAACTGGAACCTTTTGAGCGGGCAGTTATGTGGCAACGATACAAGGGCAAGAAGCATCAGTTGTACGTTTACTGGTGGGATGATGCGCCAGAGCCTGATCGTTACATGTATTCCCTGTTCAATTCAAAGAGCCGCGACTATTACTATAAAAATGAAACGATTGATGTCCTTCTTGATCTGGGTAAAACCATTATTGATCGCGCAGAGAGGGCCAAGGTCTACAATGAAATCGATCGAATTTTGTACAAGGATTGTCCTTGGGCCTATCTTTACGTGATTCCCGAAGTGTTCGGCGTTTCCAACAAGGTCTTCTACGAGGGTGACCGTGACGGATTCATGAACATGCGCTGGGCCAAACCCAGGAATTAAAAACCAACCACAGGCCCTGCGGAAAGTTACCCCACAGGGTCCCTAAAGTATCCGGCTTCATGTTATTATGCTGCAATATATACTAAAAAGACTATGGCATACGGTTTACGTTATCATCGGTATCTCCATGATAAGCTTTTTCTTTATCCATCTTTCGGGAGATCCGGTGCTGCTGATGCTGCCAGGGGATGCATCCGATCAGGAGATAGAGGAACTCAGGGAGCAGCTTGGGTTCAATGACCCGCTCTATGTTCAGTATGTCCGCTTTGCCTCAAAGGCGATCCGAGGTGATTTAGGAGAATCTCTTTATTACCACGTGCCGGTTATGGAGCTTGTCATGGAACGGCTTCCTGCCAGTTTGGAACTTGCGGTGGCCGCCATGGTGTTTGCCCTTGTTCTGGCTGTGCCCATAGGTATTATTTCGGCGGTTCGAAGGGGCTCCATCCTGGATATGGGAAGCATGCTCGGAGCTCTGTTGGGCCTTTCTATGCCCCATTTCTGGCTGGGAATCATGCTCATGCTCTTCTTTTCCGTCCACTTGGGCTGGCTGCCCACATCGGGCCATGGTACCATGGCACATCTGATTATGCCGGCCGTATCGCTGGGGCTGAGTCTAATGGCCATGTTTGCCCGGCTCACAAGATCGGTCATGTTGGAAGTTCTGAGTCTTGACTATATCCGCACCGCCAGGGCCAAGGGACTCAGGGAGGAGATCGTTATCGGCAAGCATGCGCTGAAAAACGCCCTGATCCCGCTTGTGACTGTGGCGGGAATGCAGTTTGGTTTTCTTATTGGCGGTACGGTGATAATAGAAACGGTATTTGCATGGCCGGGACTGGGACGTCTGGTGGTCCAGGCGATATTCAGTAGGGATTATCCCCTTGTTCAGGCCATCGTCTTTGTACTTTCCCTTCTATTTGTGGGAATGAATCTTTTGGTGGATATTCTTTATGTGTATCTGGACCCCCAAATAAGTTATTCAGAGGAAAAATGAACACCAAGGCAACCGAATCACCCGGCTTCCGGCAAGCAGTCGAGAGTCTTGTACCCCGTATCCGACTGATGCTTGAAACCGCTGAGGAGGTTATTAAACGTCCGAGCGCCCTGGCCGGGGGCATACTTCTTTTACTTATTCTGGTGACAAGCATATCATTTCCTTTCTTGTACCATACAGATCCTCTTGCGCAGGATCTTCTGGCCCGGTTTACACCACCGGTATGGCAGTCAGGGGGGCTATGGAGCCATCTCCTGGGCACGGATAATCTCGGCCGAGATGTTTTATCACGTTTGCTTTACGGCAGCAGGGTTTCTCTTTTAGTCGGGTTCACAGCCGTTTTTGTGGCGGAGCTGGTCGGAATCGTTTTGGGACTTATTTCAGGCTACTATGGTGGCAAAATTGACAGTTTCATAATGCGCATCGCCGATATCTTCATGGCCTATCCTTTCATGCTGCTTACTATTTCAGTGATTGCGGTTCTCGGTCCTTCAATTCTGAACCTGATTCTCGTGCTTGGAATATCAGACTGGGTCACCTATGCCCGAACAATCCGCGGAAGTGTTCTCTCCTTGAAAAGAAAGGAATTTATAGAAGCATCTCGTGCAATTGGAACCCATAATATAATTATCATTATGAGGCATATTCTTCCCAATGTTATTTCACCGCTTCTTATTTTGGGAACCCTGCGAGTTGCGAACATAATAATATGGGAAAGCGGCCTGTCATATCTCGGTATGGGGGCTCCGCCGCCAATGCCGACCTGGGGCAGGATGCTTGCTGAAGGTCGGGTTTATATTACCGATGCATGGTGGCTTGTCACCTTGCCGGGATTGGCTATTATGTTTACAATTTTGTCAATCAATCTGCTTGGAGACGGATTGCGCGACGCATTTGACCCCAGGCTTAAAAATTTATAGAGATAAAAAATAAATAATTATACGGAGGTGTTTTATGAAGGTGCTGCTAATGGGAATGGGCATGCAAGGGAAAGCTGTGGCCCATGATCTGGAACATAGTTCCGTAGTAGATGAAATTCTTGTCTTTGACATAGATACTGATCCGTTGCAAAAGTACATAAAGGCGAAGGGTTTACACAAAACGGTACTGAAACAGCTTAACGCGACAAATGAGGCGGATTTAACGAAAATTGTAGAACAGTCAGGGGCCGATATTGTTATTTCCATGCTGCCGGCGCAGTTCGGATACGGAGTTGCCAAAGCCGCTCTGAATGCAGACGTCCACTTTGTATCTTCCAGCTACACAGGAGAAATTGCCAAACTGGATTCGGCTGCCAGAAAAAGAGGAATTATAATACTGCCTGAAATGGGCATGGATCCCGGAATCGATCTTGTTCTGGGTCGTCTTGCGGTTGATAAACTGGACCAGGTTGAAGGACTTTACTCTTATGGGACTGGTATACCGGAACCGGCCTGCGCAGATGACAATCCCCTGAGATATAAAATCTCATGGACTTTCGAAGGGGTTCTCAAGGCTTACATGAGAGATGCGGTTATCCTGAAAGAGGGTACACGCATCGATATACCAGGTGACCGTATTTTCCTGCAGGAAAATGTGCACAGGGTGGAAATTCTAGGTCTTGGGCATTTGGAAGCCTATCCTAACGGAGATGCCGTAAAATTCATCCGTATATTCGGTCTTGGAAAGGATATCCGTCATATGGGCCGATTCGCCCTGCGTTGGCCTGGTCACTGCAGGTTTTGGAGCACAATGGCAGGACTCGGCCTCCTGGATGACACCTCGTATGATCCTAAAAATATTCCTTTTTCTCCGAGACAATTTTTGGTGGCTATGCTTTCTCCCAGACTAAAGTACGGCGATGACGAGAGAGATCTTGCTATTATCAGGGTCCAGGCCTGGGGGAAAAGGAACGGAGAGGGAAAACTAATTACCTATGAGGTCACGGATCGGCGGGACCTTGAAACTGGATTGTTTGCCATGAACCGTACTGTGGGGTTCACAGCAAGCATCGGTGCGCAAATGATCCTCACAGGAAAAATAGCAACTCCCGGAGTGCTATCCCCTGTAAAAGATGTTCCTCCGGAAGATTTTCTAAGAGAACTTGAGAGACGGGGCATCAAGACCGCTACCCGGATTGAGGACGTAGATGCAGATCAATACAGGCCGGACCTCTTGTCCGGAACGGATTAGGAGCTAAGAAGACAGATGAAAGCGATTGTACTTGGAATAGGCCTGCAGGGCAAAGCTGTGATTCACGACCTCGAACAAAGTGAACTAATAAGCGAAATAATTGCGGCTGATATTGATATATCCCACACAGCTCAGTATCTCAACCGAATGGGCTATTCAAAAACACGGGCCTTAAAACTGGATGTCGCACAAGAACAGGATCTGGCAAAGACGTTTACCGGTATGGATATCCGGGTGGTCGTCTGTATGCTGCCGATAGAGCTTGCGCTGACCGCCGCCAGGGCTGCCTTAGAAGCCGGAATCCCTTTTATAAGCTCCAACTATACATACAAGCTAAAGGAGTTGGATGCGTTGGCAAAAGAGCAGGGGGGAATCATCCTTCCGGAGATGGGGCTTGATCCGGGAATCGATCTTGTCATCGGCCGTTTGGCCGTGGAAAAATTGGATGAGGTTCATGGCCTTTACTCTTATGGTGGCGGTATACCTGCACCCGAATTTGCCGCTGATAGTCCCATCAAATATAAAATCTCGTGGATTTTCGATCGGGTTCTGGCTGTGTACACACGTGAGGCGCGACTTATCAAAAATGGGAAACTTCTTGTTGTTCCAGGTAATGAAATATTCCAGCCAAAGAATGTTCATGAGATAGAGTTTGCTGGGATCGGTTCGATTGAAGCATATCCAAACGGTGATGCTGAAAGGTATGTTGAGATATTCGGTCTGGGCCCGGGTCTGGTTGAGATGGGGCGCTTTGCCCTCAGATGGACCGGGCACAGCAGGTTCTGGCGCAAAATGGTGGCTCTCGGATTTCTTGATGATACTGCGGTTAAGATTGGCAACGCGGAAATTTCGCCCCGCTCCTTTCTGACCCAGTGTTTGACGCCCAGGCTTCAGTATGGCAAAGACGAACGAGACCTTGCCCTGTTGAGGGTTGAGGCATGGGGCCTTAAAAAAGACAAAAAAGTGAAGGTAACCTACGATCTAATAGATTATCGTGATCTTGAAAGCGGCCTTTTCGCCATGAACCGCACTGTGGGGTTTACATCCAGCATCGGCGCTCAAATGATCCTTTCCGGCCAGATAACCCAAACAGGTGTGCTGTCGCCGGCGCGCCATGTTCCACCGGATGCGTTCATTCATGAGTTAGAATCAAGGGGCATGCATATCGATTACAAAATAGAAGAATATACTAATGGAAAAAATCGATAAAAAAAATCTAACAGCATCTGTATTGGCCAGGTTCGCCTGCGGGCTCGCATCGGACAAGATTCCGGATTCTGCATACGAGGCAGCAAAAAAATGCATTATAGACCTTCTATCGGCCTCTGCCGCCGGCTCCAACTCACCTGCAGCAATGGCCGTAATGGATATGTCGGAAAGGCTTTTTTCGTCTGGCAGCTCCAACGTATGGTTTTCAGGAAAAACTTTCAATGCCCCCGGGGCCGCTTATGTAAACAGCGCCTTTGCCAGCGCTTTAGACCTTGATGACGGTCATAGAGAGGCCATGGGCCATCCTGGAGCTTCCATCATCCCTGCCGCACTTGCTGTGGCCCAGGAGACAAAAGCCAACGGCAGAGAATTGCTGGCATCCATCGTGATTGGTTACGAGGTTGCTGTAAGGGTGGCGGCAGCGCGAGATCATGCTGCCCAGGACACCCTTGCAACTGGAAGATGGTGTGCTTACGGCGCAGCAGCAGCAGGGGGGCGTCTCCGCCATATGCCACCGGAAAAACTTGCTGAAGCATTTGCCGTAGCCGGCGTTCATTCGCCGGGATTGTCCGCCGCAGGCTATAGTCAGGTCATGGGAAACAGCGCCAAAGAGGGGATACCCTGGGCGACATTAACAGGTCTTTCAGCTCTTTGGATGGCTGATAAAAATTTTACAGGCCCAACTGACATTTTAGACCATCTAGACTATTATGATTCCAAAAAAATAATTTCAGGCCTTGGCGATAGCTTTGCCGTTGAAAGGGTATATTTTAAACCTTATGCATGTTGCCGCTGGATACATAGTGCCATTGACGCACTTTCCCTCATAATGGCACAAAGCAGTCTGGAACCAGGCATGATAGACAATATAGAGGTTCACACATTTGAAAGGGCGTTGCGACTCAATAACCATCCTGCGCCGAATTCCCTGGAGGATGCCCAGTACAGCATCCCCTTCTGCATGGCCGTAGCAGCAATCGAGGGAGAAAAAAGGCTTTTGCCACTTACATCCAACTTACTCTATCGCAAAGATATTATTTCGTTTGCCAACATAATACAATTGTATCCGGATAAAAAGCTGGAAAGATTTTTTCCAGAAATGACAGCTGCCAGAGTTACTGCACACACCAAAAAAGGATTATTTGAAAAACTAGTAAAATTCCCCAGGGGAGATATATCCAACCCAATGGATTTTACGGAAATTGAAAACAAACTTCGTCGTCTATCCCAGCAAAATCTTCCAGATAATTTTCCAAAGAAGATCCTGGATGCATTAAATAACCTGGAAAATAGTGGCATTGACGCTCTAATGGCAGCGTTAATAAAGTAGAATCTTAGCACCGATTGGACATTTTCAGCGCCATAGAAGTATTAATCCTTCATGCAAACATTGTTCAGGAAACCTTCGCCACCCCAAATATTTCTAATTATAATATACCCCGGAAGGGTGTAAATTGCGTTTTTTTCGGTGAGCACTGAGCATTAAGGGCGAGGCGTGAAGGCTTGTAATAGCCTTAAGCTATTACAAGCCTGAACAACACAACTATTGATGTTCAGGGCCATTGAAGAATCGTAATTTGTGGCCTTCTGCTCTGAATTTCAACCCTTCCATTTGTCTATCTCTCAAATATCTCCACAATAACATCTCTACATCTGTTGATTCCCCTCCACCTTACCCCCTCCCACAAGGAGAGGGGGATAACTTACCAACTCATTTTGAGAAAGAGCCATATTTTTCAATAAAAAAACTACAGTAGTATGGCAATTTCCTAAAGGCCATACCTGCAGATTTTAAACAAAAATAAACCAACAAGCTTTGAAGTTCAATAAATTTATCGGCCATTTGTTCGCGGCATGATTATTTTTTTCTTTACACAAAATT
>Ga0307990_1001404_pt1 | contig 20383 bp, 14 predicted proteins | sample EllFjometagen129_FD_203168 | JGI IMG/M metagenome (GOLD analysis project Ga0307990, IMG submission 203168) | Marine microbial communities from Ellis Fjord, Antarctic Ocean - #129 | ecosystem: Environmental > Aquatic > Marine > Unclassified | place: Southern Ocean | collected 2014-10-08
GCTTACATTGATGATATTGATCTTGATGATCTTACATTAACAGTCACTGGTAATACAGAAATCTCAGTAGAGATAGTTGGTACTGAAGTTACGTTTACCGCAACTGAGAACTGGAATGGTACAGAAACGCTTACATTTACAGTGAATGATAATGTAACTGAAGCAACTGCAGAAGATGTAGTTGATATAATAGTTACTCCAGTTAATGATGATCCAACAATTATTCTTCCTGATAGTTTCACATTTGAAGAAGATGGAACACTTATAGAAGATTTTGCAGCTTACATTGATGATATAGATCTTGATGATCTTACACTAACAGTTGCAGGTAATACAGAAATCTCAGTTGAGATTGTTGGTACAGAAGTAACATTCACAGCAACTGAGAACTGGAATGGCACAGAAACACTTACATTTACAGTGAATGATAATGTAACTGAAGCAACTGCAGAAGATGTAGTTGATGTAATTGTCACTCCAGTTAATGATGCACCTGAAATCACAGGATACACACCTGAGGAACTTGTATTTACCGTTACACAGGATAGCATAATAACATTTACTGTAACGGCTGAAGACATTGATAGTGAACTGACTTATGAATGGTTGATAAATGATGTACCACAAACTGAAATAACAGAAGAATTTGTTTATCAATTCCAGGATTTAGGTGAGATCGAGGTTAAATCTATTGTATCTGATGAAGAATATGAACTTGAAACTATTTGGAATGTTACTGTAGAACCGGGAACAAATTCAGGTGAAGTAATCCCTGTAGCCAGCACGTTATCTCAGAACTATCCAAATCCATTTAATCCAACAACAAATATAAAATTCACAATAATTAAAGCCGGTAATGTTAATATAGATATCTATAACATTAAAGGTGAGCTTATTAAAACATTGGTTAATGGTAATTACAATGTTGGTGAGCATAGTGTGGTTTGGAATGGAATGGATAACAAAGGTAAAACAGTTTCTTCTGGAGTATATTTCTATCATATGCTATCTAAAGAATATTCTAGTACAAAAAAAATGATATTAATGAAATAGAAGAAAATCTTAGCTATTAATTAGCAATGAATAAAAAGCCCATCAAATCCTGATGGGCTTTTTTGTTATGTATAATGATATCATATTCCGATCAGTTGGAATACACCAAATAATTTTAAACATGCAATAATAATTGCAATTGTAAGTATTATCTTCACAAATTTCTCTCCTCCGGTAATTGCAGCTTTAACTCCAATGAAAGCACCAATAACATTTCCGGAAGCTAGAACAAGTCCGTATTTCCAGATTATTTTTCCTGAAAGTGCAAAAATAATTACAGTAAAAAAAGTATAACTCATAATAATGAAAACTTTTATGGCATTTGCTTTAATTAAATCGAATTCCTCAATAAGATTTAACGTAGCAAGAAAAATAAAACCAATACCAACCTGCACTAACCCACCATAAAATCCAATAATAATAAAAATAATAAATTCAAGCCATTTAGGAAGAGTACTGGTTAATGCTGATTTTTTTTTATGTGGTTTTAGCATTAAAATAAGAATAATAATAAATACAACTGCTAAGATTTTATCATAATACGCAGAAGTAATATTAACAGCAAAAATGGAACCTGCAACTGCACCTATTATAGCAGCTATCGTAATATGAACTATAGATCTTACCTCTAAAACATTATGCTTATGAAATCTATAAGACCCGGTAATATTCTGCAGTAGGATCGCTACCCGGTTTGTTGCATTAGCTATGGGCGAAGGAATCCCTGCAACAATTAGTATTGGTAAAACTAATGCTGATCCACCACCTGCCAGAGTGTTTATAAAACCGGCAATTATCCCAATAAAAAATAACGAAATTAAAAATATCATATATCTCTCAATTTTTTTTCTACACTCTAAATTTCATACTTAGTGTCAAATAATAATATAAACAATACACTATTATATTCATATTGACATTGAAATAATCATAAAAATGATAGGTAATGATGTTTTGGAGGAATTAATGAAAAAAATGATTTGTATCTTTCTAATAATAATTTCAATAAATTTATGGTCTGATCTAAATTTTGGTAGAGGGCTATATAATGACGGCTTATATGAAGAAGCAATAAAAGAATTTGAAAGAGTAATTGCCTATTCTCCTACTTCCGATAATTCTCAGGAAGCCATGTTCCTTATTGGAGAAAGTTATAGAGAAAGAGATCAATTTGATAAAGCAGAATCTGCATATAATAGATTATTAGACGGGTTTCCCGGATTATTATTCCGCGATAAAGTATTGTATTATTTAGCTTTCACACAATATGAAAAACAGAATTATAGAAAGACATCTGAAAACTTAAAGCTTTTAATTGAAACATATCCAAATTCAAATTTCAGTAAAATGGCACTTTCAAAATATCTGGAATGTTATTATAAAATGGAACAATATGATAAAGTTATTATTGAAAGCAGAAAGATCTTACGTAATTATAAAGATTATCATAATCTGCCTGATGTTCTTCTCTGGCAGGCAAATGCACGCTATGTAATGAAGATGCCGGTGGAGGCAAAGAAGATTCTTAATGAAATTATTGCTGATTATCCAGATCATATTTCTCGCTGGAAAGCTGTAGAAAAGTTGATAGAAATTACTGAATTAGAAGAAGGCATTCCAAAAGCTACTGAAGCTTTAAATATTGTACTACAAGATAAAGTACCTCGAAATTATGAGGAAAAACTACGCTCCAGATTAGCAGATTATTACATGGATCTTCAGAATTTTTCTCAGGCATATATTGAACTTAGTAATATAATAAATAAATTTTCAAGTTCATCACAACTTGATTCATATATACTTAAATTAATCGATATACAGATAGAATTGAAGAAATATTTAGAAATTAAAAATGATTATCCCAAATTTAAAAAAGTATTCCGTGAAAGTGATAAAAAAGATTATTATTTACTGCAACTTTCCAAGGCGGATCTATTGCTGAATGACCTTGGATCAGCAAAAAAATGGTTGAATGAAATCAAGACAGATAAAAGTGAAATATTATTTCACAAACAATTTTTAAATGCAGATATATTATTTGCTTCCGGTAGATACACCAATGCTGCAAATGAATATAAAAAACTTTTATCCAACAAATTTTCTACAAGGGATATCCTGCTTATAAAACTTGGAGATATTTACTTTGAGAAATTTCAGCAGTATAATACGGCCAAGAAATACTATCAATGGATATTAACTGAATATTCAGAAAATAATCTGCAGGATGAGGCTTCTTATAAAATTGCTCTATGCCTAGAACAACTGGGTAATTATACAGAAGCAGTAACAGAATTGAAGCAGATAGATATCCAAAAAATATCTAACGAAGAATTAAAACAGAAGATCACAGAAAAATTAGAGTATCTCATAAAATTTAAGCAGTATGATTATGAAACTGCCTTTAATAGATTGTTAAAGTCATTAATAGATAACTCAAATAATTCAGAAATAAACAATGAACTTCAAAATAATTTGCTTGATGTTCTGATAATTGATTTAAAAAATTATGAAGCAGCAATTAAAATTCTTGAGAAAGAAAATGACCCAGAAAGTAATTTCAGGAAAGCGGTATTATGGATACATCTCGCAGAGAAATTTACCTATGATTTAGAAGTAACCTTAGCAGATGAAGCATTACAAAAGGTTGATGAAATTGCTTCAACAATAGATAGTTCTAAATATCCTGATTGGCTGGAAGAAATATCAATTCGAAAACAGCTTTTGCAAAAAAAGGAAATCTCCGAAGAATTGATCACCAGAATGAAAACATTTATAGATCAGAATTCAAATAGCCTTACCGCTAATGAGTTAAAATTGCTAATCGGGAATTACTATATTTCCAAAAATGAGACTGAAAAAGCTATTAAGTATTTTACTGAACTTGTAAATAGTGCAACAATTGAGGATGTCGATTTCTATAATGCTAAAATCCATTTAGCTGAATTCTACTATGCCAATAATGATGATGCACAAGCTCTCAAATTTTACTGGATTGCCGATAAACATATAAAGATTAATGATCCGATCATCTACTTTCATTATGCAGTTGTATTGAATGAACAGGGAGAAAAAAAACGATCTGAAGATAAACTTGCTTTCCTACTGAATAACTCTGAATTATTCCAACAATATTCATTAGTTATTAGTTATTTCACAAAATCTCTACGTGAGTCCGGTGATTATGAAAATGCGATCAAATATCAGTTATTCCTTCCTGAAGCAGATAAAAATGATGAGACATATAAACTGCTGGCAAATGATTACGATAAATTGGGAATTCACGAAAAAGCAAAAGAAGCACTAATGCATGTTGTAAATAAGAGTGAAGAAGATCAGGCAAAACTTGCTTATTTGCAATTTACTACAGATGATCTTGAAATGTCGAAATATACTTATGGCGAACTGGTAAAAAATAGTAAATCTAATTTGAAATATTATGAAATGCTTGGACACATCAATTTTATTCAGGAAAATTATCTTGAAGCTGCTGTAAATTATAAAAAAATAATTGATAAACTGGGAGATAAATTTAATAGTTATGAGAACATTGGAAATGTAGTAAAAGAAAATATAATCTCTCTATACAGAATTGAAAATAGACCCAAAGCTCAAACATTAGCTAAGAAATTCCAGAAACAACTTGCCGAAACAGATAAAAATGAAATTGAATTAAATCGCGGGATATATTATAAGAAAATTGATAAAAAGAAATCTGAATCTATCTTTACAAAGCTACTTAAGAATAAAAACTTATCTAGTTCAATCATGATCAATGCATATTTCTGGCGTGGTGTTGTTAAAATGGAAAAGGAAGAATTAGATGGCGCTGAAGCTGATTTTTCTACAGTGGCAAATTCCATTGATATAAACATGAGCAATAAAGCACATCTAAAGCTTGGAACAATTAATTTCTCAAAAGAAAATTATCAGAAAGCCCTTTCACATTATTATAAAGTTATTGAAAAAGATGAAGATGGAAAGCTCGCTTTTGATGCTGCCAGAAATTTCGCTTTTGTTTGTAAAACAATGAAGGAATGGCAAAAAGCAATAGCAGCTTATCAAATAATTCTGGAACGTTGGGGTGATGAAGAATTAGAAGCAAAAACAGTTTTTGATATAGCATTTTGCCATTTTCGTGATAAAAAATATTCACATGCAATTGAAATGTTTAACAGAGCTATTCCTTTATTGGAAGATAAAGAAACTCAAGCCGAAGCTCAATATTGGATCGGTGAATCAGTATTTGGCATGGAAAACTATGAGGAAGCAGTTTCAGAACTGTTAAAGGTTGGTTATAATTATCCTCAATTTACCCAATGGGCTGCTTCGGCTGAACTCAAGGCGGGAGAAGCTTACCAGAATAGTAAACAGATCGAGAAAGCGGTTCAAATATATGAACGGGTTATAAGCAAATATGGCAAGTATAGTCAGTGGGGTACTGAGGCTAGCAGCCGGTTGCTGATCTTGAAATAGAAAATTATTTTTATGCTTAGCTTCAGCTTTGCAATATATTTTCTGGAAAAAATCACAATGGTAGAACATATCTGTGTTTTGTAAGGAGAAATAAATTTTTGAAATTAGCAGTTGATCTTCATTCTCATTCCGGTTATGCAGGTGGAGTGGGGCAGATAGAGCTGACAGAAGTTTCCAGAACAATGAAACTGAAGGGGATTGATGTTTTTGGTAGCGGTGATTGCATCTTTCCACCCAGAACTGAAGAATTAAAACATGAATTGAAAGAAGTTGAATCTGGTTTGTTTGCACTCCCGGGTGACAAAAGCAAATTCTTATTACAAACGGAAGTTATTCTTACCACTAAACTAGCCCATAAAAAAAACAAGACAATCGCACATCATATCATTCTCTTCCCTGATTTTGAATCGATCTATAAAATGCAGGCTCTGATGAATAAATGGGGAATGAAGAATACAATAGGCAGACCATTTATTACCAGTAATTACCAGAAAGAGCTGGAAGATCAGCTTTTTGAAATACATAATATTCATTCTCTACTTGAAATAATTCCAGCCCATGTGATGACTCCTGATGGAATCTTTGGCAGTAAAAATAACCTGGATGAATTAAGTGAATTCTACGGTTCATTTCTGCCAAATATTAAGGCAATTGAAACCGGTTTAAGTGCTGATCCAAAAATGTTAGAGAAAATACCTGATCTTGCTGAACTTACATTTATTTCTAATAGTGACTGTCATAGTGCTGCCTTGAACAGGATTGGTAGAGAATTCACAATTTTAGAGGTGGATCAGGTCAGTTACAAAAGCATAATTCAAGCTATCAGGCAAAACCAGGTTAATATGACCGCTGAATTTAATCCGGCGGAAGGAAAATATTATCTGACAGGGCATAGATCAAATAGAAAAGGACACTCAAGTGAAATTATTTTTTCAAATAAAATCCCACAGGATTTGATCTGTCCAGTCTGCAATAAGAAAATGAACCTGGGTGTAAGAGAAAGAACAATTCAATTACAGGATAATTCAATAATTCCAACTACACGTAAATATATGCATCTTATCCCACTTATAGAAGTACTTGCAGCTTCACAAAACCTTAAAAGTATTACATCTAATAAAGTAAGAAGAATTTTTGATATTATAATGAATATCTTCCCTTCGGAAATTGCTTTATGGCAATCAGATAGCATTCAAGTTATGCTTGACAAAAGAGTCCCTCAAAAAACTATCAACCAGATTTTAGCTGTTCAACAGGGTGATTTTGTTTTCCAACCCCCTGGTTTTGACGGTATTTATGGAAATTTAATAATAGGAGATTATAAATGAATTCTAAACTTTTAACAGACCGCAGAACAAAACTGTTCAAACAACTTAAAACAAAGGAATCGATTGTAGTATTTGCTGCTTCTTTACCTCATTACCCGCGTAATTTTCTACAGGATAAAAATTTTAAATATCTTACTGGACTGGATATTCCTGATGCTGTACTTGTAATTTACAAAAATAAACAACCTGTAATCGAGCTCTTTATTGAGCGTGGAATTCCTGAAATGGAAGTATGGGTAGGGAAGAAAATGACAAAGAAAGAAGCTGCTGAAGCTTCTGGAATTGATAAGATCTCTTATCTTGACGAATTTGAACGTAAGATCGGAAATTATATGGCATCTTCCACTAAAGTTCATACAAATACCGGTTATAACAGTATTGATAAAACTTTTAATAAACCACAAGATTTCATTAATAAAATTAAACAGTATTTTCCTCATATATTTGCAATGGATATGACCAAGATCATGATCCCGCTGCGAAGTGTGAAAACTAAGTGGGAAATTGAACAAATGCAGAAAGCAATTGATGTAACCGGTGAAGGAATAAAAAACATCATGAAGAGATCTAAGGTCGGTATGATGGAATATGAACTTGAAGCTATCCTGCAGTATGAAGTTACACGAAATGGATTTAACCATATGGGATTTAAATCGATCGTAGCGGCTGGAAAAAATGCTGCAACACTTCATTATGAACAGAATAATTGCAAAATTGGAAAAGATGAAATGGTACTTTTGGATGTTGGTGCTGCCTGTAATGGATATAGCGCAGATATTTCCAGGACTTTTCCGGTTTCCGGAAAGTTTACGAAACGGCAAAAGGAAGTATACTCTGAAGTTTTGAATATTAATAAAAAAATTATTAAGATGGTAAAACCGGGTGTTGGAATGAAAGAGTTGAATAAGAAGACTGTGGAGTTGATCCAGAAAGCTCTTATTAAACTAAAATTAATTAAGGATAAAAAAGATTATTTTACATATTATATGCACAGTGTGGGTCATCATCTTGGCATGGATACTCATGATATCGGAGCAAGAGATTCAATTCTTAAAATTGGGAATGTGATCACGGTTGAACCGGGAATTTATATTGCAGAAGAGGGAATAGGTGTACGTATAGAAGATGATATCCTGGTTACAAAAACCGGGTATAAAGTTCTTTCTGAAAATATTCCTAAAGAAGTTGATGATTTAGAAAGTTGATCTGGAGGATACAATGAAAATAGCATTATATGCTGGAACATTCGATCCGATAACTAACGGGCATATTGATATTCTAACCAAAGCTTCAAAAGTTTTTGATAAGATCATATTAGCTGTTGCTGATAACACCGGGAAAGATACGATATTTACATTGGAAGAACGTACTGATCTTTGTAAGAGATCTATTGTTGAGAATAATAAGATCGAAGTAATGAATTTCTCCGGTTTAGCTATAGATTTTGCAAATGAGATAGATGCTACAACTATGATCCGTGGATTAAGGGCTTTATCAGATTTTGAATATGAACTTTCACTTACGCTTATGAATAAAAATCTATGTGAAGAATTGGAAACAGTTTTTTTTGTGCCGGATAATAAATACTTGTATTTAAGTTCTACAATGATTCGGGAGGTTGTATCCCTGGGTGGAGCGGTTAGTGATTTTGTCCCGGATTGTGTTGAAGAAGCACTTATTCAAAAATTTAAGCATTAAGATAAAATGAACTATTTAATAAAATAAAGGAGCAAATATTATGAATCAGCCAAAAAAAACAAAACTTAATATTAAACTTGATGAACAAGTTGGAGAAGGTATATATTCAAATTTTTGTATGATCACAAACTCACCTTCTGAGTTTATATTAGATTTTGGAAGAATTGTGCCAGGCTTGCCAAGTGCTAAGATCTACAGTAGGATAATGACTACACCTCAACATGCAAAGCAATTCCTCAAAACACTGCAACAAAACATCGAGAAGTTTGAAGAAAAACATGGTGAGATTAATCTGCCAGGTCAACCTGAAGATAAAGATATTGGTTTTAAGAGTATGCCACAAAACTCTTGACGAATGATTAAGAAAATAAGTTTTTGATTCGTCTGTAAATTATTATATAAATAATAGATTGATTAAGGAGTAATAACAATGAGGAACAGAAAAATTCGAGGTTTGATCATCCTTGTGGTACTGCTGGTTACAGCTTACTATTTCTTACCGATGGTCGTTCCAAACCTACCTTCATTCTGGACAACTAAACGATTGAAACTCGGCTTAGATCTTCAGGGTGGTTCTCAGATCCAGTTAGAGGTTGATACTTCCAAACTACCTGAAAACGAAAAAGAAGATGCAATTAAAACTGCTTACGAGATTATTCGTAACAGAATTGACCAGTTTGGCGTTGCTGAACCGTTAATTCAAAGAGTTGCAAATCAAAACAGGATCATAATTCAATTGCCTGGATTGAAAGATCCAACCAGGGCAAAAAATCTTATCGGTCAAACTGCTATGCTTGAATTCAAACTAGTAGCTTCTTCCGAGCAAATGCAGCAAACATATGAAGCAATGGATAAATTTCTTCAGGAGAATTTCGAGAACTATGATTATCTTGAAGAGTTCACAGATATCGAAGAGACTGAAGAAGTTGTTGATGTCTTAGAAACAGATGTAGATTCCACTGATACTTCTTATGATAATGCAATGATATTTACTGATCTTACAACTTCGCATGACGGATACCCGTTAAAGATTGATTACAATTATATTTCCATATTAAAGAAGTTGTTAAAGGATCCACAATTTATACAACATATTCCTACAGGACTTCAGATAGCTTTGGGAAAAGAGGATAAGAATGATCCTTATGCTGCCCGAGATATTTATATCTTACATAAACGTGCAGAGATCGGTGGTAGCTCTCTTGATCATGCTTTTACAAAGATCGGTCAGGGTTATACTGCTAAAGATAAGGGACCTTATATATTACTTGAATTCAAAAAAACAGGTGCAAAAAAGTTTAAAAATATTACCGCACAAAATATTGGTGAAAGATTATCTATCATGCTTGATAATATCGTTTTTATCGCTCCATCAATTGAGTCCCGTATTCCTAACGGGCAAGCTCGTATTACAGGTAATTTTACTATAGAAGAATGCCAAGACCTTGTTATCGTGCTTAATGCCGGTAGTCTTCCTGCTCCAGTTTCGATAGTAGAAGAAAGAACAGTAGGTCCAACACTTGGTTCTGATAGTATCAAAGCAGGAGTACTCGCTGCTATTATCGGGTTGCTTATTGTTATCTTATTCATGGTAATTTATTATGGGCTTTCAGGTTTATTCGCAGATATTGCTGTTATCGTTAATGTAACCTTCATTATAGCAGTAATGACAATGCTGGAAGGAACATTAACAATGCCTGGTATTGCCGGTATGATTCTTACTATTGGTATGGCGGTGGATGCAAATGTTATCATTTTTGAAAGGATCAGAGAGAATATGGCTCTTGGTAAAACTGTTCGCTCTGCTGTAGACAGCGGTTTTAGTCGTGCATTGGTAACAATTCTTGATGCAAACATAACAACACTTATAACAGCACTTGTACTGTATCAGTTTGGAACAGGACCTATTAAAGGTTTTGCTGTAACACTTTCTATTGGTATTGTGGGTTCAATGTTTGCTTCTATAGTATTAGTGAAAGCAATATTTGATGGCGTAATTACAAATGCTGCTAAAGATAAATTGAGTATATAGGGGGAACGATGAGATTTTTTGGAAAAACAAAAATAGATTTCATTGGAAAAAGAAGAATTGCATTTGCAATTTCTGTCATTGTCATTATTGCAGGGATCGTTTCTCTGGGAATTAATAAAGGGCCAAAATACAGTATTGATTTTACAGGCGGAGTATCATTAGAACTTGATCTTACTCCAGTAGCCGAAGGAGCACAAGAGATCGAAGCTCAAGAAATTCGTGATGCACTTACAAAAGCTGGAATTGAAGAAGCTGAAATCCAGGAAATAAAAGGTAGTGAAGGGAAAAAGTTTGTATTGATCAAAACCAAAGTTGTTGGCGGCGAGAAAGATAAAACAAGCATAAAAGTAATTAATGTCATTAAAAAGGAATTTCCCGGTAATGTTGATGATGAAACACTTATTCGTCTTCAGGAAGAAGTGGGACCAAAAATTGGTGAAGAGCTGAAAGGTAAAGCTATCCTGGCAATCTTCTGGGCACTTCTCGGCATTATTCTTTATATTTGGTGGAGATTCGAACTTACCTTTGGTTTAGCTGCTGTTGCTGCTCTCTTCCATGATATTCTTATAACTGTTGGAATTTTTTCTATCTTAGGAAAAGAGATCAGCTTATCTATTGTTGCTGCACTGCTAACGATAGTTGGTTATTCTCTGAATGATACAATTGTTGTATTTGACCGGATAAGAGAAGACCTGAAAATATTTAGAAAAGAACCATATGGTGAAGTAATTAATCATAGTATTAACGAAACACTAAGTAGAACAATAATTACATCACTTACAACTTTTGTTGTTGTACTCAGTCTTTATTTATTTGGCGGCTCTGTTATTCATGATTTTGCCTTTGCATTATTAGTTGGAGTTGTTGTGGGTACATATTCATCTATCTTTGTGGCTAGTCCATTGATGGTTGAACATTACAACAGAAAAGAAAAAAGAATAGGAACTCGTAAGAAGAAGAAATAATTCAACTCGAATTATTTTTTAATAAATATAAGCCCCTCAATTATTGAGGGGCTTTTTTTGTATCACATTTACTCATGAACTTGTTGTGCATTATACTTTATACATATATAAGCAAATTATTAATTATTCACAAGTAATTTGAATTCATCAAAGTAATAATTATTTCCTAAACAAGAGATAAGCTTTTTTAACTTTATAGTTAATTTTTCTCTATATTTCTAAAATTTTCTAATTTTTTTGTATTTTTTTTAAATTTATTTCCGTGCTATAATTGCACGCATGTTAATTAGTTAGGATACATCTATGTTTGATTCATTATCAAAATAAATATTTTTTTTGAGTGGCTGTGTCCCAATTTCAGGAATTTCGACATATATAAGTAGAAGGGATTATTACGTCCAAAAAAGGAATGAAAAATGTTAATAAACAAAATGAAAATTGAATACTTAACAAATTTACTCTTTACAGAAAAAATTAACATAACAGTTTTAGAAAATGGAGTATATAAATCAAATAGCATATTCTACGTTGGGAAAAATAAGTTCATTCGAACTTATCCTCTCTAAGTTATTGGAGAGGAAGGAAAAAAGAGTGATTTAGGTGAAACCGGAAAAAAGAGCTTTTATATAATATCTAATGAAAGCATAAAATACTAAAGAGGAATAAATGAAAAATATAATCATAATTTCGATGCTGTTGATCATGACAGCATGTAATAATAATGACTTTACACATATTTCAGAATACCAGGATGCTATTTACATAATGGATACTGAAGGTAATAATAAGCAGAAAGTAATTGATGTGGCTGGATGTAGTAATGTTCAGTTTATTCCTAATTCTGATAAGTTACTTTATATGATCAATAGAACAGATGGATCTAATATGGGAAGTTTGTATACTGTAAATACTGACGGTTCGGAAATAACTCAAATTAGTGGTGAATTAAAAATAAGAAGAGATTTACCATCAATATCTGATGATGGACTCAAAATCGTGTTCTGGGTTTTAGATGATTCTCGTGACTCTGCTATCTATGATCTCTATTTGACCGATCCACTGGGAATAGAAATCACAAATCTAACACAGACAGAAGATGAAAGCGAAAAAGATGCTTCCTTTATAAATTATCAAGATCAGGAATATCTGCTTTTTGTGACCTATTTTAACGAAAATGATTTGAATTACAGTACTATCAGTAAAATGAATATAGACACATTTGAAGTAGATACTTTATATGTGGAGGAAATTAACGAGGAATGGGGATTTAAACATCCTCTATATTGTCAATTATATGACAAACTTTTCGTTGTGTTTGGTCAAATTGGAACTTTTGCAAGTAGTCACTTATATTCATATGACTCACTATATAATGGAAATCCAACTTTGATTCCTACTGAAGTTTATGGATACAAAATGGATATTAGCTTGGATTTTCATAAATTAATATTCCAATCCTATGATATTACAACATACGATATCCTTCAAAATGAAGTTAATCTTCTTGCAGATGGTTATAAATTTAATACTTATCACGATAAAGTCATCTATTGCACTAACTCACAATCAAATAATGGAAATATATATTCAATTAAATTGGATGGTTCAAACAACACATTGCTTTCAGAAGATGGTTTTTATCCAAGGTTTTCGAAAGATGGTTCCCAGATAGTCTATATCGGGAGATATGTTACAAACCCCCAAAGAAATTTAATAACAAATTAAGGAGAAAAAATAATTCAACTCGGATTATTTTTTAATAAATATAAGCCCCTCAATTATTGAGGGGCTTTTTTTGTAGGGTCAATTATCCGAATTGACCGATAACTTGTTCGCAAGTTAAACTTGCATACGCAACCAAAAATAATGTCATCCTGCATGCCAGGTAGAGTGAAGTGAAACCATAAACGGAATTGAATGTAGAGCAAATTCCTTGGATATAGTTTATATAATAATTTTACTCTTTACAGAAAAATTTAACTTAGCAGTTTTAGAATATAATTAATATAAGGAGAAAATGCATAGAATCTAGTTTATGAAAATAAGAATAATAATATTGCTGCTGATTCTGATCATGGCACAATTATGTCTCGGATTTTCATTAGTTCACTTCTGGGGTAAGATCACAGGAAGATATCGTGTTGATACAATCGAATTACCCGGACCTGAAACCGACAACGGCTGGAAATGGCTCTGTTTTCCAGCTCTGGATAATGTGTACAGTACACCTGGTTATGATCCCGATGTAGCTGAATATTTACTTTATGATATAATGCAATTACCTATTCCAGCAATACTTGATAAAGTAGAAGCAGAGGATTATATAATTTATTGGAATGGAATTATTTGGGAATATGATTATAAGCAATTCCAACGCACGGAAGGTTTCAAATTCCACATGAATAATGATTATACATTGGATGTACCCGGTTTTAAAGTAAATGATAACACAGAAATTGTTCTAAATGGGAATAATGTAGAAAACTGGGTCGGATATTGGTTAGACGAAACGCAGAATGTGAGCGATGCATTCAGTGAGTATTGGAATGGTAATAATATCATGTCTATTACAGCTCAGCATTGGGGTGCAGTGAATTTTATGGGTACATGGTTCCAAAGAGTCGAACATGGCTATACACCAACACTTTCTTATGGTGATATGGTAGTTGTGAAATGTAATACAACTATCAATGATTTTGGTTGGGTTGACAGTGGCATACATGTAATTAAGACCATATTTGCTAAATCGGAATATTTCACCTATGAAGAACAAGCAGATTATGTTCCTTTGTTCATAGAAATAGATCCTAACGATCCACCCATGGAGATTGGAGCTATAGTAGATGGTGAGTGTGTAGGAGCAGTTGTTGTAGCAGATTCCATTGCCCAGTTATGCGCTTATGTTTCCAACGTTCCACCAGGAGATATTGAATTGGAACTCTATTACGGGAATAGATCTGAAAATAAAACGATAAGTTCATATAGATGTATTTCAGCTAGAGAGCCATATACCCAACTAGAAAAGATCAATAGTAAAAATTCTCATGATGCCTATTTTATCTCTTTGAGAGATGTATCAAATATAATACCGGAAGTTTTTGAAATCCAGACACATAATTATCCTAATCCATTCAATCCAACTACAACCATTGCTTATTCACTTCCTAATGACGGAATGGTTGAAGTCAGTGTGTTTAACATTAAAGGACAATTGGTGAAAACCCTGGTAAGCGGAGAGCAGTTAGCAGGAAATTATGAAACAGTATGGAACGGTAAAGACAGTAACGAAAAGAGTGTATCATCAGGGATATACTTCTATAAATTATCAACTGAAGATAAAGCAATAATGAAGAAAATGCTGATGTTGAAATAAACGTAAATTTAATCATCCTAAAAGCCCCTCTCTTTATGCGTTGGCTTCGCGGACAGCGAAACGCCGCTTGTCTTAACAAAGTTACTATGAAGAGAGGGGCTGAGGGTGAGTTCGAGGAAATGTAATCCCCCTTCGTAAGGGGGAACTAAAGGGGGTTTAAAAATAATGCAATCTTTTGATAAAAAGATTATATTTGATTTCTTCATAAATCCCTCTGCCTATCGGCATCTCCCCTTCCAAAGGGGAGTCCAGTTGAGGAAATTAAATATAATAATAAATCAATGAGTTCGAGGAATAATGAAATTAAAAAGTTTATCTCTTTTGTTCGTTTTTGTTAGCATTAGTTCGTTGCTAAATTCCGTAACCTGGCACATCAAACAAGACGGCACCGGAAACTTCACAACCATCCAGGAAGGTATTGATACTTCTGCTGATTCAGATACAGTTCTGGTCTATCCAGGAATTTACTATGAAAACCTGAATATGAATGAGAAGAACATTACACTCGCAAGTCTTGAACTAACAACTGGAAATCCTCAATACATTAATTCCACAATTATTGATGGGCAGCGATTATTAAGCTGCATAGAAATACAAGATATTACAATTGGTGCTACTATACGCGGCTTTGCAATTCAAAATGGTTATGGAACAGAAATTCAAGGTTCTGTTGGTGGTGGCATTTTTGTTCAGTGTGCTGAGAATACTGAGATCATAAATTGCTATCTACATGATAATGTGGCTACATTAGGTGGTGCAATTTTAACAATATTATCTGATTTGACCCTTTCCGGTTTAAGGATAATTCGTAATTCAGCAGGATATGGTGGTGGCATTAATATTTGGTCAAATAACTCGACTGTATTTGACCCAGAGAACCCTTGCAGTATATATAATAACAATGCAGGTAAAGGTGCGGATTTAATTGCAAATAATACAGGTCAAATCAACGTTGTTGTTGATACTTTTTCTGTTTATAATCCCAGCCACTATTTTGCTGAATATTTAGAAAGTTCAACTTATACTTTTGATATTCAAAATAACTGGATGGAACTGGAACCGAATGATCTTTATGTAGCTGTAGATGGCGATGATGAGAATAGTGGATTATCACCTGATGAACCGCTCAAGAATATCTCGTGGGCAGTACGGAAGATCCAGGCAGACAGTTTGAACCCACGCGCAGTTCATGTGGCATCCGGTTATTATTCACACCAGATTAATGGACAGATATTTCCTGTTGGCTGTAAGGAATATGTGTCAATTATTGGCGAAGATATGGAAAACACAATTTTGATCAATGATCATAATCCAAATGCTGTAATAGGTCACAATCTAAATGGTGTTGTTGGAATATCTAATTTTTCTATTCAAAATGATACTGAAAGATATACATCCAATGTAATGATGCTTCGTGAAATTACAAAATTAAAATTGGATAATATAAAAATACACGATAATAATAATATCCGTTTTATTTTTACAAATTCATATATCTATGGTGAATATAATAATTTGAATATAATTAATAATGTAGCAAATGATACAAATTCAGGTCTTGGTTTACATAGAAATGCCGGTTACATGAGAAACTGTATTATTGCAAATAATGAAAACATTGAACCCAATCCTTATTCTAATGAGGTTGCTATGCAATTAGCAGCAGATGGAGATTTCTTGTTGGAGAACTGTGTATTCTCCGGTAATCATTCCACAAACTCGGAAGGCAGGATAATTAGGACTACAAACTGTAATGGTAATGAACCTACTATAACATTCAATAACTGCCTTATTTCAGATAATTCCATCGGCAGCAGGTATGTATTTCAAAACTTTAATTATGATGGATTAACTGAATTTAATAATTGTACATTTGCCAATAACACGGCTACCAGCAGTTTTTATCCTACAACTCTTTATTCCTATGGTGATATAAATATGACCAACACAATAATGCATGATAATACAGATTATGAAATATTTATGGTTGATGATACGCAATATAGTTATATCTATGAGCTTAATTTAGATTATTGTGACATCAAGAACGGTGAAGATGGAGTTTACAACATGAATAATGCCAACATCATTAACTGGCTGGAAGGCAATATAGAAGATGATCCACAATTTGCAGGAGTTGGAGAATATCCTTATCAATTATCAGAACTTTCCCCTTGTATTGATGCAGGTACACCAGATACAACAGGCTTATTCCTGCCACCCTGGGATCTTTTGCATAATCAAAGAGTTTGGGATGGAGACGAAGACGGAACAGCAATCATTGATATGGGTTGTTATGAGTTTGGAGCAGATTCTGTAAATGTGATCAATAACGAATTACCAATTACGAAATATCAATTACAGAATTATCCAAATCCCTTCAATCCAGAAACTAAGATAGTATTTGATCTACCGGAACCAGGGCAAGTTAAACTGGAAATCTACAACATAAAAGGGCAGAAGGTAAAAACGTTATTAGATTGCTATATGAGTCCCGGCAGAAGTGAAATGGTTTGGAACAGCAAGGATGATAATGGGAAAAGAGTTTCTTCGGGAGTTTATTTTTACAGGTTGCAAACACCAGGTAAAAATATTACGAAGAAAATGTTGCTTCTTCGCTAAAGCTATGAAGCACACGTGTTGTTGAAATAACGTAATAATCAATTGTTATCCTGACGAATCTTTCACGTTGCTCTCCATAGGAAGGATAGACAAAACATCACACAAAGTTCCTTACTCTTCATTAAGATTTATCAGCCTTAGGCTGAGTAACAGCAGGTAGACTCCTCCAGCCTTTGTTATAAACGATGGTTTGGAATGCAGGTTGAGGTAATAAAAAACGGTGAGAATTTATCTCACCGCTATATCCAAATTTTATATAATATTGATATTTTACTTAGTAATTCCTCTATCACAGTTTTTTATAAAATCGAGGAATATTTTCTGCTCTTTTGTAAGATCAGGAATAGCCAGAGCTTTTTCCATTGCCTGTTTTGTATTCAACCCAGACCTGTAAAACAACTTATAGATATCTTTAATTGATTTGATTGTTTCACTTGAAAATCCTCGTCTTTGCAATCCAACACTATTCAAGCCCATAACTTTATAAGGAAATCCTTCTCCGCGAGTATAGGGAGGAATATCTTTTTTAATACCGGATTTTCCACCAATAAAAGCATAAATACCAACTTTCACAAATTGATGCAATGCAACCATACCGCCAATAATTACATTATCATGAATATGAATATGACCGGCAAAATTCACGGCATTTGCTATAATGAGATTATTTCCAAGAATACAATTATGAGCAACATGAGAATAAGCCATGAAAAGTCCGTTATCACCAATTTGCGTAGGTTCATCCATAGTTGCAGATTTATTCACGGTACAGAATTCCCGGAATGTATTATTATTTCCAATTATTAATTGTGTCGGTTCACCATGGTATTTCAAGTCCTGGCAATCTGTACCGATCACGGCAGAGTGAAAGAATTTGTTTCCATCACCGATTGTTGTGTGTCCATCTATAATAACGCTGGAAACGAGTTCATTATTATCACCCATTTTCACATTATCATGAACAATACAAAATGGACCGATAACACAATTATCACCGATCACAGCTTTTGAGCTGACAATTGCTGTTGGATGAATTTTAGTCATGATTATCTATCACTTTTTCATGACTTTTGCCATGAAGTCACTTTCACAAACTTTTGTACTACCCACGTAAGTATCACCATGCATTTTAGCTAGACCGCGTTTCATTGAGATTACTTTAAGTTCTAATCTTAGTGTGTCACCTGGTAAGACAGGTTTGCGGAATTTCACATTATTAATCGAAGCAAAATAAGCTACAAATTCTTCCGGATTATCATAAGAGTTCAAAAGCATGATTCCGCCTGTTTGTGCCATTGCTTCAATTATCAAAACTCCCGGCATCACCGGATGTCCAGGAAAGTGACCGTTGAAGAACTGCTCATTAATTGTTACATTCTTTATCCCGACAATGCGTTCTCCTGCTTCAAACTCTGTTATTTTATCTACTAATAAGAAAGGGTATCTGTGTGGAAGGATCTTCTGAATTGCGTTTATATCAAACACAACTTCTGATGATTTCTTCTTTTGGTAAATCTTCTGCAATTCCTGCTTCTTGTGAAGTTTTCGAAGTTTCTTTACCAGTTCTACGTTAGTTTTATGTCCTGATCTGGCTGCCAGGAAATGACCCTTGATTGGAACTCCAAGCAGAGCGATATCGCCAATGAGATCCACAACTTTATGACGCACAAATTCATTATGATAACGTAAAGGTGTATTATTTAATAAACCATCAGGACCAATTTTTATTTCTTCATGGAAGTTGAACATTTCTCTCAACCGTTTTATCTGATCTTCTGAAGTATCCGGATTTGCAACTACCAGTGCATTATCCAGTGAACCGCCTTTGATAAGTCCAGCTTCTTTCAACATGATTATTTCATGCAGGAAGCAGAATGTTCTAGCTGATGCAAAGTCCTGTTCAAAATCATCAATTGTTTGCATAGTTGTATATTGTGTACCAAGAGCTTTTTGTTGATAGTCAACCATAAATGTAACTTTAAGATCATCAGAAGGAACGATGACAATATCAACATTATCAGCTGGAGCGGAAAAAGATAGAGGTTTCTCGATCTCAAGATATTCACGTTCAGCATCCTGTTCTACAAGTCCAACTTTTTTCAGAAGTTCGATCCAGACAATTGCACTGCCGTCAGCCACAGGTACTTCCGGTCCGTCAACTTCTATACGTATATTGTCAATATTAAGGCCTTTTACAGCGGCTAGAACATGTTCAATAGTTGCTACGGTAGCTTTTCCAATTCCAATTGTTGTACCTCTGGAAATATCTACTACATGATCTATATCAGCAGGTATTTCAGGTTTATTCTCCATATCAGTTCTAATGAAAACAATTCCTTCATTTTTTTCAGCCGGTTTAAAAGTTAATGTTGAAATCTGACCGGAATGAAGACCTACACCATTATAACTAATTGTTCCTTTTATGGTTTTTTTGAATTCTTTCATTTTTTATCCTTAGCTTTCTGTTGTCTTTTGTATGCTTTTACAATTTCAGGTAGATATTTTTCCGAAACCATTATTCTCTTTTGAAGTCCTGCCTCTCGAGCTGGAGTACCAAAATATTTAGCCCCTTTTGGGATACCATTAGTAACTCCGGATTGTGCTCCGACCATTGCTCCATCATCAATTTTTAGATGGCCTGCAACACCAACCTGACCGGCAAGATAAACGGTTTTCCCAATTATTGTACTACCTGCCAATCCGGTTTGAGCACAAAGAACTGAATTCTCATCGATCTGGCAATTATGTCCGATCTGAACTAAGTTATCAATTTTTGTGCCTTTACCAATTGTAGTTGAACCTAAGGTTGCACGATCAATGGCAGAATTGGCTCCAACTT
>Ga0307990_1001405_pt1 | contig 20364 bp, 20 predicted proteins | sample EllFjometagen129_FD_203168 | JGI IMG/M metagenome (GOLD analysis project Ga0307990, IMG submission 203168) | Marine microbial communities from Ellis Fjord, Antarctic Ocean - #129 | ecosystem: Environmental > Aquatic > Marine > Unclassified | place: Southern Ocean | collected 2014-10-08
AATCAAATACAGCGGAAATATCTGAAGAAAGTATTCATTTAATTGGGGTCTCCGGTATCTTTTCATTGCCTTGTTTAAGGGTTTATTGGCCCGGCGAGAATAGTTTTCCATATATCCCCGAACTTGAAATCTATTCATCAGGTACAGACCAATAAACATATAGATTGATAAAGTTACCGCACATGAACCTGAAAACATGTTAATAACCTGAATATCCAGGAGGCGGCCCAGGAACCATAAGACAAATAAGGTGACAAATAGGCTAAAATTAAAAATCCTCAGCCAGCGAGTCCAATTCCAAGGACGGGGAAGATCAGAAGGTGGTGAGGGTAATTTAATTAGCTCTTCATCAAGTTCATTGGGTTCCAGGATTGGATGCTTTCGTTGATTGTATTGTTTATTCAATGATTGCATTCTCCTTAGTAAAGATCTTTCAACCTTGATGTCAATCAGATTCAGGATTTTTCTGGGGTTTACTTATTTTCTGATTCTAACTTAGCTACCAGCTGGACTTCCGCCTGCCAATCCGGGTTTGTGGTTGGGGTATTTTTTACGGTCATATGATTATGTCTCACCTTGAAGTTAGTATTACTAATAGAAGTTAATCCAATTGCCCCCTACTCTCGGTTCTTATCTTCTTTTTCATCGATCTGACGGGCAAATGTCACCCGGGAACGATAGGCTTTTTTCATCTCTTCAGGAGGGATCCAAATTCCGTCTTCAAAACGAAATTGGCTATCATCATTTGGAAATTCCTCTGTCATTCCCCGCAACCCTAATTCCAGCTCTTTCCGGTTTTTCCAAGGTACTTTTTGTTGTTCCTTTTCTGTCATATGGATAACCAATCGCGTTGCTGCTTTCCTAATTGAAGCATGGTTGTGTCTCTCTTTAAATCCGTCTCTCACATATTCCAGTTCTTTGGTTCCATTTTGAAGTAAAAGACAATCATCGTAACTAATCTCAGTTATACTATCCCATCCATATTTATCTGCCCACTGGATGATTTTTAGATTCGTGTCCAGTGAGTTTCGGTATAAAGCCAGGTAAGCAGGAAGTCCTTTAATGATGAGATCACTCTCCTGTTTTAATCCCTGCTCATTAATTACTTTTTCATTTGATTTAAGATTTTCTGGTAATGAAGTCAGGGTATTATTTATGAATCTTCGCAAGAATTTGACATCCTTATAATTTTTTTGTTGAAAAGTTCTAGGTGCAATGCTAAGCACTATGGACCACATTAATGATATTTTTGAAAAGAGCAGCTCATCATCTACCCATTGACCCTGGGAGTTAAATATTAAGGGTTCTGAGCTAGGTTTCAATGATGCAGCGAGAACCGTTCCGGCTCGAGGGACATACCAGCTAAGATAAAAATCTTCACCATTAACAATGTATCGAGGGAATATTTGGAGAAAATTTTCATTATGTTGGGGTCGCTTATATCGTTTCATTGCTTGATGAAGTAACTTGTTGGCCCGCCGGGAATAATTTTCTGAGTAACCCCGCATTTGGAACCGGTTCATTAAGTACAAACCAAGGACCATATAAAGTGAGATAGTAATTCCACAAGATCCTGAGAAAAGATTGATAATCGGAATATCCAGCAGGCGACCTAAAAACCAGAACCCAAATAAGACAATAAAAAAACTAAAACCAAAAATTCTTTTCCAGCGAGTCCAATTCCAGGGACGAAGTAAACCGGCTGGTGGTGAAGGTAGTTGTTTCAATTCACTATCAAGCACATCTGGGTGCCTGTTAGAATGCTGCCGCAACTGATTATCACTTTCAGTCAATGTAATCCTCTATATTTAGTATCAACCAAATAACAACTGGAATGAAATTGGAGGAAAAAACTAATCCAAATATATTGTTTCCTGATCTCAACTGATCGAAATATGGGTGATGAAGCAAAATAAAAATCGCTCACTCCCCACTTTCACGCAAAACCAAACTTAATATGATCTACTCTTTTGGATACCAATCAGCCAGGAAATCGTCAAAATATGCCAAGTGTCTGAGGTTTGTGCCATCTAGATTAATGATGTAAATCTTTGTCTTCTTTCCACTCTCAGGTCTATCCATGAAGATAATCTCTCTACCATCTTCATTAAGGGCCAGGACGTTAATAGCCCGGTGCCAGTTTAAAATTGTTACCTGATTCTTTCCTTTAATATCAATGCTATTGATCTGATAACGGGGTTTGTTGATCAACCCGAACAATCCTCCCCACTCTGCCTCAGAGTAGATGATCGCTTGACTGTCCGGGGTAAATAGATAAGTGCCGTGATAACTACCGGCCTCCATAAGTCGTCGGCGGTGAGATCCGTCTTGATCCATGATACACAACATGAAACCAGGCTTACCCGAATCTTTATCAATGCCTTCGCAGAGAACAAGGATCTTCTCTCCATCTGGTGAGAGCTTAGGTCCTTGACTAAATGTTCTTGTGGGTGTGTCAATGATCTCAAGGTTGTTTCCATCCAGATCAATCGTACCAATACCGATTGTATCTGCATCAAACCAAGTTACAGAGAAGACCAATCTTTCCCCATCCGGGAAGAAACTCGGATTAGTCAGGGAGGATTCGGTGAGTTTATCCCCCCAGAGGATCACTTGTCTTTCTTCACCGCTATCCAACTCCAGCACCCAGAGACTGCTTCTGTATTCATCCGCTATAGTATCAGTAAAGCTGTATACAACCTTTGTTTTGTCCAAAGATACTTTCAAATCCCGGCCTTTATTTTTCAATGCAAAGTCAATTTGGTTTACTCTATTTAAGGTTGTGATATGGCCAATGGTCTGGTTATTTAGAACCTTTGAGAAAGTGACCTGAATATGAGCTAGCTTTGAAGTTAAATCGCTAGGGTCTTTGATCACATTAAGGGGTACAGAAGGGTTCCTGCCAATGATATTGCAGCCAGAAAGAAAGAATATGGACAGGAATAAAAACAGGTAAAACAATCTACGAATAGGTCTTTACATCAGCCGGGGTTGTGACCAATTATGGGTGTACTTGTAGTGTAAACAAATTAAATGATGATGTCAAACAGATTCAGGATTTTTCTGGGGTTTACTTATTTTCTTATTCAAACTGAGCTACCAGCAGGACTTCCGCCAGGATATAGAAGCGCGTGCGACGGCGCACTGCCGCCTGCCAATCCGGAGTTGTGGTAGGCATAGATTTTTCAGCCGTAGTGAATATCTCCCCTCAATATCTAATGATGGAAATTTTAACTCTGAATAGTGGGTAGCTCTTACTCTTTATCCAGCGCAGATTCAAGTTTATCTTGTAAACCAATCGCTTTTACGGTTTTAATACTTGATAAATTCTTCGTTGATAGAGCTTTTTCGACTGCTTCTAAAGCTTTCTTTTCCTCACCAAGGTTTGTATACCCCTGGGCAACTCCCAGCCACAATTTTCCATTATTCGGTTGATTCAATATGAGTTTTTTGTATGTCTCAATCCCGTTCTGGTGTTTGCCAGATCCGATCTGAGCCCTGGCAAGTTCATACAAAGCGAAAATCCATTCAGGATTCTGCTCTATCGCGTGTTCTGCGGCAACTAAGGCCTCTTCCCTAAATTCTAAATCGTTATAATGACGAGCCAATATTAAATATGTAATTTCAGCATCCAAAGATAATGACGTTTCCAAGTACTCTTTCTCTTTTTCATTGTTCTCAAGAATTCTATAGAGAACAATTAATGCTGCGGTCCTCTCAGGGGCAACATCATAATTCTTTTCAGCAACTCTAAGAGCTTCTAATAATTCTCTCTCGGCGTCTTCGTACAAACCGATCTTAATGTACAACACACCAAGAGAAAACCGAAGATTGTGGAATTCTGGAGATTTTTGAAGCCCTTTTTTTTTCCATTTTATCGCTGAATCCCAATCCTCGATTTCTCTGAAATAATAACTCCACGATGATCTGAATAAGTCATCCGAATGAAAATCTTGGTTCATCGCTTTGTCAGCCTTGTTCAACCCACAATCCAGGAGAGCATTGATGTACCATCCAATAACTCTCTCATATAATTGAGGTCTATTATGATCTTTGTCTATCTTCCTACTTAACCTGGTGTTTGGATTTAGGTATAAAGCCTTTTCGAAATGAGGCAGTGAAGCCCTGGGATCTCCTTGAACATTATAGATATGCATCGCCAATAAAAAATGAGCTAGGGCAAAGTCTGGATATTTTTCAAGATATCCCTTGATAAATTCATAAGCCCGATCCCCTTCTCCCATTTCCCAATAGAGGTCAACCATAGCTAAAACAGCATCTTGATTTTTATCGTCTAACTCCAATACTTTCTTGAAAGATTTCATGGCAATGCTAAACTGATGCCCCTCTAATTGCATAGATGCATTCAAGGCCAGAACACGAACATTATCCGGCCAATAATCAACACAGAATGATAATTGACCTATTGCGTCTTCATACAAAACCATATTCTGCAAGACGAGAGAAATTCGCCATCTTGCCAGGGCATATTCATCTTCATTTGTATAGGGATAGGACTCAATTTGATGGGCAATCGAGAGAACCTGGTCGGTCTCTCCTTTCCAATAATACAGAACAGCCAGGGAAGTTAACAACCACAGGTCATCTTGTCTGGAATTATTTCGCTGGTGAAGTAAATTCCGCGCTTGTTGATACTTACCCTCTTTAATGAACCGAGAAATTTTCCTATCAAATAACCTGTCGGAGATCGATGTAATAGTATTGTTCATTGAACCTTTCACTAATCAGTTATTGTGACCGAAAGAAGTCCAATCCATCTATTCGGTCTCCAATAATCCTGGTATTCGCTGTTGGTCATTCCGCCAGAATTGATGAGATGTTAATTGAGCTAAAGCAATGCTGGCTAAACTGAAAGTGATCCCCAGTATTACTAAGGAAATATTTGGGATACTGGATCTTGATCCGTACATGCCGATCAGTGCACCGATCGATCCCGCAACAGGAAGAAATTTGGCAGATAGATCAAATAAGATTTTCCCGGATTGCGTCTTGGGATTGTACTGTTCTTTGAAGAGGAAAGTAGATAATCTGGAGTTATTTTTTGGGAGGGTCCAGGCCAGCAAGTAGAATAAAAACAGGATGCTTATCCAAAACAACCAGGGCCAAAATGATCCAATGATGACATACCACGCCCTGGCAGCAGTGACAAACATTGTCAAGTAAAACGCGTTACTGACGAGAATTTGCCCAAACCTCCTCTTTCCTCGACGTACCTGCACAGCTCCCCAGACACCTGCAATAACAAGAGCTATACCTATGATGAGGGAAACCAGCGAAAAATGGGGAATGAATACAGGAAATAACCCCCACACTCCGAATAATATAAAGTAGAGCAGGAAAACCTTGAAATAATTCCACTTATCAATTGGAAGAGGTTTATCAATCATCGGTACAACCACGATATGTTCATTATAGACTGGATTTAGGGCAGCGATGAGGGTATGGCCAAGTGACAAACCAGAAGATATATGTTCCCAAAACCAGCCGGGGGGGCGATCAATTTTGGGTGTATTTGCAGTGTAAACATATCCAAAACGAAAGTCAAGCGTATTTCAAATAAATTGAATAACTGAAATTTACTCCCGGAGATTTTCGTCATCATCAATAAGTCATATTCCTAATAATGAAATTTCCCGAAAACTGCTTATCTACCCCCTTGACATATCATTCACTTTACTGTATTATTTACTTCATACTAGTACTAAGTACTATGTATATTCCACTAAAGAGTATTATTAACTGCAACCTGGTGGGGGAATACCAATACCCAGCAGGGAAGGAGAAATAAGTTGGTAGAAATACAGGAAACCCATAAGAAATTTCAGAAAGAGCTCAGTTCAGGCACGGTCAGTCTAGCCCTGCTAAGCATTCTGACCCAGGCCAAGGAACCGCTCTACGGCTACCAGATCGGAAAATTGGTGGGTGCCGGAGATGACGATACAGCAGGCGTGATGGTCAAGCAAGGCGCCATCTACCCGGTTTTACGCTCTCTGGAAAACCAGGGTCTGCTCAGCAGCGAACGGGAAATGTCCGATTCCGGGCCGCCCCGGCGCTACTACCAGGCCACCGAGACAGGTCAGGACGCACTCAAATCTTGGACCGGGATCTGGCAAGAAACGAAAACTTTTGTTGACAACGTACTTGGAGGTGATTACCAGTGAGAACCGCTGATGAACTGATCCGATTTTATTTACAAGACCTTAAATCAGCCCTACGGGGCGCTGATAAGGCCACCGTCCAGGACGCGTTAGCGGATGCCGAAGAGCACCTGCGCACCGCCCTGGAAAGTGAAGGTGCCGAAAAAGAAGCCGAGGCCGAAGCTGTTCAGGCCATCATCTCAGAATATGGTGAAGCTGATGAGATCGCCCAGGCTTATAAAAACTGGGAAGTATCCCTACCCCCTGCTCTGGTTGCCACTCCGGCCGCCCGGCGGGTTATCTCTGGGGCAAACCCAAAGAGCTACCCAGGATTTTTTGGTGTTTTTGCTGATCCTAAAGCCTGGGGAGGATTGGTCTTTATGCTCATCTCCCTGGTCACCGGGATCCTGTACTTCACCTGGGCTGTGACCGGCCTGTCAGTCTCCCTGGGTGTAATGGTCCTGATCATCGGTATCCCGGTAGCAATCGTGTTCCTGCTCAGTTTCAGGGGTATCGCATTTCTGGAAGGCAGATTGGTGGAAGCTCTTTTGGGTGAACGTATGCCCCGCCGGGCCAGCTTCACTGACAGCAGCCTGTCCTGGAAAGAACGGCTCAAGATCTTGCTGACCGGAAAAGCCACCTGGCTGTCCTGGATCTACATGATGTTGATGCTGCCCCTAGGCATCATTTACTTCACGGTAATGGTCACCCTGCTAGCAGTTTCAATCAGTTTTATGGCCACCCCCATTGGCGCCATAGTGATGATGGCCAAGGACATCCCGTTTGATATATTCAGCAGCGGCGATATGGTCTGGACCGTGTCTGATCCAGTCGGTTTCATGCTAACCCTGCTAATAGCCGTACTGGGATTTTTGATCGGCACCTGCACCATGCACATCGCACGCTGGATAGGTAAAGTGCACGGCAAGTTCGCCAAAGCGCTTTTAGTAAGCGAGTGAGCGAAAAAGGACGGAGTCCTTCAGAAGGACTCCGTCCCTAGCGGTAACAAATACGATACGGTTTCCTTAAAGGAAACCGTATCGTTCTATTTAAAGCATACCTCCCGCCATCAAATGGTGTTAAATTTAATAGGCAAGGGGTCAATATATTTGCTATACTAAAAAGGTACAACCTATTCAAAGGAGCACAACATGAAACGGTTTATTCCTGCATTTCTTATCTTTTCCATTCTTGGCATCCTGGCTGCCGGATGCGCTGTTGAAGCTGAACCCGATATCACTCCGGCCATGATCCTGGCTGATGGTGTAACCCATATGGCCAGCCTGCCGGGATTCGAATTTAGCATCACCCAGAAAGGACCCTTTGTCTTCCTTGATGCGGACGAGATGGTCCAGTTTGGCAGCGCGGTGGGACACTATGTCTCCCCGGACAAGGCCTTGACCACAGTCACAATCACCGCCCTGGGTATGTTAACTGAGATCACAGTCATCAGCCTGCCGGATATCCAGTGGGCCAGCAATCCACTTTCCGGCGTATTCCAGGAACTACCAGACACTTACCTATTTAAACCAACCCAGTACCTTGACCCGACCTCCGGTTTCTTCCCCAGCCTGGGAAGCGGCCTGGCTGACCTGGTTATTGTCGGGGAGGAAGAACTGGAAGAAATGCCCGGGCTGCCCCTGACCCACCTGAGCGGAACCGTTCCCGGTGAAGTGATCAACGAGATCAGCAAAGGGCTGATCAATATTGAATCCATGAGTGGCGATCTGTGGATGGACACCGCCACCAATGAAGTCCATAGAGTCGTTCTGACCGATACATCTGCCGTGGAAGGAGAAGCTTCAATATGGACCTTTGACTTCTGGAGCTTTGGCGAAACCACCGAGATTACAGCTCCTTGAGGTCAAATATGAAAAAATGGACCACATCCGCGGGATTTAAAGTCGCATTAATCGCAATCCCGATCTTCATCGGCGCCTTGGACTTGACCGTTGTCTCAGCAGTATTGCCTCATGTGTTAATTGACCTGCAGATCCCATTCCAGTCTGGAATGGATAACGCGGCCTGGATCGTGACCGGCTACCTGCTGGCTTACAGCGTCTCAATGACTTTCATGGGGCGCTTATCCGATATCCACGGCCGGCGCAAGGTCTACCTGGCCGCCCTGGTTATCTTTGGTTTCGGCTCCTATCTAGCCGCCGTGGCCCATACCTGGCCCACCCGCCTGGCCTTGAGAGGCTACTATATGGTGGCCAGCGGGCGCCCCGATATCAACTTCCTATCACTATATATCTTGATTGCAGCCCGCATGATCCAGGCCTTTGGGGCCGGCACGATGGTGCCAGTTGGTATGGCCATGGTGGGTGACCTGTATCCGGTTGGAAAACGGGCTCGTCCCCTGGGCGTGATCGCCGCGGTAGACACCGCCGGCTGGGTTGTAGGACACCTGTACGGGGGTATCATTGTCAGATTCTGGTCCTGGCAAACCATCTTTTGGATCAACCTGCCTATCGTTTTGATCGGTTGGGTGATGATCCGCTTTTTACTCCAGGAAAGCAAACCTGCCGGGGATCGGGGTCAGATGGATTGGGGAGGTGCTGTATTGATCGCCATCAGCCTCTCGGTCCTGAATATAGCTCTGGGAGCTGGCGGCGAAACATCGAGCACAGCCAGCCTGGAGGAGCTTCAAGGACTACCTCCTTCGGTAATCCCTGCCCTGGGATTGGCTTTTATATTCCTGCTCCTTTTCATCTGGCGCCAATCCCGAGCCAAAGATCCTCTAATCGAGCTATCCCTCTTTAAGAAGCAAAATTACCTTCCGGCCAGTTTGTCCAACTTCCTGATCGGAGTCGCCTTATTCATCGCCATTGCCAATGTTCCACTTTTTATCAATTCCCTGATTGCCTCCAACGCAGAACAGGGCGCCTGGGAAAGCGGCTGGATGCTCTCTGGCCTGACCGTTCCCATGGCTCTGGCGGCTGTACCGGGTGGCTGGATCTCAGATAAAAGAGGCTTCCGGCTGCCCTCCGTCCTGGGCTTGACCATGGCGGTGGCCGGTTTTATCTTGATGACCAGCTGGACGCAGGATGTCACTTATCTCACCATGGGGATTCACCTGGCTTTCACCGGGATCGGTCTGGGTTTGACAATGGCACCCATCGCAGCGGCAGTGATCAATGCCTCACCGGAGCAGCACCGCGGCACCAGCTCAGCCCTCGTGATCATATTCCGACTGATAGGCATGACCATTGGCGTTTCCGGCATTACCACCATTGGTTTAAGGCGGATGCAGATCCTCAGCAAACAGCTTATGCCCTTGGATGCCAGTATGGCCGAAATTGGGCGAGTGGGCATCGAAGTTGCCGAGCGGGTGATCACGGACAACTTCTGGATCGCAGGCGTTATCACCGCCCTGGCAATCCTGCCAGCGTTCTTTTTACAGTGGGGAAATAAGAAAGAATAATCACCGAGGTACTAAATGATAAGGGACGAAGTCCTTCGGAAGGACATCGTCCCTTTTAAAGATCCGGTCCCCATTAAAATCTCAGGGGCAATTGCAGATCGTTGTCGTATCAGACACATTTAGGAAGGTTCCGCCAGCTGCTGAGCAGGCCTTTTCATCCAGATCAGGAGTACATTCGGATCCCCCACCCCGTGGGTCTGGAATTAAGACTATCGGCTGCACAAAAATGGGATCTTCACATTGTTCCAAGTACAAGTAAAAATCTAAGGCTGTCCCCGGCAGATCTGGCGTCATAACCAACAAACAATAGAGACGATCCTCAAATCCCTGCAGCGAACATTGATAGGACTCAACCGGTCCGAACAGGGCATTGTACCGCCAAGGTGCAGGGTGATCAGGGCCAAATCCCGGGACACCGCCTTCCATCTTGACATAGACGGGCAGAACCATGGTGTCTGCAGGGTAATTGAGCAGTACCAGGGAAAGGTCCATTTCCTCAAATTGCCCACAGTCAGCTGATTCTGCAGAGGATTGGGGAGTCTCAGTAACTGGAAGGTAGAAATTCACATCAAAAAGATGGTCGTCATTGCCAACAGTTATCTCCTGCTCTGAGGGAATTAATGCCATCTGCTGTTGGTCCGTGACGATACAGTAGGTACCAGGCATCAGCATACCAAATCCATAGATCCCGTCAGGACTGACAGATTGGGATGGGGCATGTACACTTGTGCCCGGGCATTGGCCTACCATCAAAGTTATATTCGCTCCAATAATGCCTGAGGAAGCGGAAATTTCCACAGCATCACGCAGACCATTTCCATTCAGATCTTGGAAGACATATCCTTCTACAGAGGATGGGATGACAGTAGGTGCCGGGGGGGGCGCTCCGCCTGTTAATTCGTAAGCTCCCAGGTCGCAGGCAGCACCTTCTGGCCTGGGTTGGCCGCGCTGATCGGTTGTTGAACAGTTACCAGAAGCGGCGTCCACTGCTGGACTGTTGGGACGCAGAGCGTGAGTAAGTGTAGGACCACCATTATTCAGCAAGGGATTCAGAACAGGTGTGTCCGTGATCGTAAAATCATTGCAGGTACCGTCGCTGTCCTGGTTCTCCCAAAGGATCGTGCTGGTTGCCGGGTAGCTGCAGTCTCCCCCATTGTTGTTAGCGATAATCGAATTTCTGATCTCGATCGTATCGGATCCAGACATAAAAGCTGCACCAGGGGAGCCGCCTGTGTTTTCTGTGATGGTCGTATATTGCATGACTATTATTTCACCGCTGTTCATAATCGCTGAGCCGCCCAAAAGTGCCGTGGCATTGGCAGAGAATGTGCTGTTCGAGATCGCCAGTCTGGCGGTGGACCCATTTGCGATCGCGCCTCCGGATTCAGTGGCCTTATTACCCACAAAAGTGGATTGGGTGATAGTTACACTGGATAAGTTGTATATCGCTCCCCCCCTTTCTCCAGGAGTATTTTCGACATCCGCACCATTATATTGAAAGGTTGAGCTGCTGATTGTCATGCCATTAGCCTTGGTATTGTATATTCCACCTCCAAGTTTGGCATGGTTGTCATCCACCACCACACCATAAAGGGAGATCCGGTTGTTGGTATAAATCCCACCGCCAGCACCGTTTGAGGTTGTACCCGTGGTAGCAGTATAGGCCAGCCCGTTTGATATAGTCAGGTCTTTGAGGGTTAGCATACCAATGTTGGAGACATGAAATATTCGAAAGGCAGGTATTCCGGAAGCATAGCTGCGCCGGATGGTGGCACCATTGCCGTTGATCACAATCGAAGTGTCAACTGAAGGCAGCCCATTAGCACCATCTGTGAAATTGTCCACTGCTGTGAGTTCATATATACAACCCGGGGACAAATCGATTGTATCTTCCATAGCCGGGGTGGCATTGGCGTCATTGATCGCTGTGATTAGAAATGCTGTTGAGCATGGAGCGGGGGTTGGTGTCGGTGTTCCTCCAACACAACCACTTAAAACCAGGATCAGCATTGACAGAATGGCCAATAATGGAATGGTTTTGAAATTCGATGTCATCTTCTCTCCCATATGTTCACTGAACATAGTCTGATTGGCTTACTTTCCAGCTGAAAATAATCTCATTAATTAAATAACGATTTTCTACTATAGGAAGTTACAGTCAATTCAAATGGGTTTTTCCCCCTGATAACAACAAGGACTAAGTCCTTGTCATTAGGAGCCCCGTCGTGCAAAGCAATAATGCTGCCAATTCCATACAGATTAGGCCAGGATCATCGCTCAGCAGGGCAAACCCCTCGAACCCACTGGACGGGCAGCTCCCGCTTGTACTAAGCCAGCGATTTATCTTTTATGGATAATAATTAAAGGCTGATCCGATCCGGGCACAATCGAGGATTAGAAAGTAGTCCGGGAAACCCGCTTTGATGATTCCATCCTACACAGCCATATCAATGCCGTCTATAATGGCAGAGGCAACCGGCTAATCGTCCGGACCAACCACATATCCAAAATGTTCCTTTAACTCATCCTCCCATCAAGATACTGGTTAATTCCATCTGCTAGAGCACCACAAGCAGCGATCAGGTATATAAACTTAACCAGGCTAGGGAAGGCACAGCCAATTTTATAGTTAACCTCCAAGGATGGGGTTGATAAAAAGCTGTATCCCTTCATTCTATATTAATAACAGGAGTATTTCAACTAAAGCAGGGGCCGGCGTTGCACTGACCGGTGCGATGCTGAACAGGGGCCGGTCTGAGGGCGTTCGAGGACCAATCAATCTTCCCGTCTCCTTATCCAAGTCTATTTACTCCGGTCTCTTCTTTCCAATCAATCAATAGCCAAATTTGCATATATAATGATAATAACTACATCTGATTATTATTCTCCTCCAAACATAGGGAGGTTTTACATGTCTGAAGGCATCCAGCAAGCCGAAAACTCCATCAATGCAGGCGACACCAAAACCGGTTTTGAAATTCTGCGCCAGGTTCTGGTTGAAGATCCTGATAGCGAACGAGCCTGGTGGATCATGTCAGGCCTGGTCCAGCGAAAGGAACGGGCCACCTGCCTGGAACAGGTCCTCCGCATAAATCCCGCAAATCAATTTGCCAGGGATACGCTGAACAAAATGCAAGGGTCCCCCCCCCTAACCGAAACCAAACCACGTCGGGAAATCCCTAAGCCCCCTCGAGGGAAAAAAACCACCGGAAAAACTGAGCCGATCGGCAGTTATACAACCTGGCACTACACCAAAGGATCAACAGTATTTCTCACCATGCTGGGGAAACATCAAATATTCTGGGCTCACACCGAAAAGAGATTGATCCCCCGCGTTCGGGAATTCCTAAAAAAGGGACAGATCCCAGACCAATACCTGAATGAGATTAAAACCATCCGTCTGTCTTCGATCAGATCGATCAAATTACTCAAAACAGCCTTACATTTCCAGTACCAGTATGAAGGGGCAGATCGCAATGCCCGTCTGACACTGGAAGACACGGTCATGTCAGAGCGAATTATGGATGTCTTGGTTAATCGGTTGGGGCCGGATTATACTCTCCAGACCAAACCAGTCCAGACCGGATTGTCCCTGGGAATCTCCGCCATACTGACCTTCGGCGCAGCCGGTTTGGCAGTGGCAGCTTACTGGGCATACCAACAAGTGGTCACAGGCCGGGCTGCCGACACCGGAAGCGTCCAGGCACCCTGGTTAATCAACTTACTTCCAAGACTGGGTGCAGGTGGCGTAACCCTAATAGGCGGGATATTAATCATCATCGCTCTGATTATCAGCATCAGGCTGCTGCTTAAACCAGCGCTGGGAACCATGTTGGTGAGGAGGTTGTGAAGCAAATATTAAATTGGGTGTCGTTTATCGAGTAAGGTTTAGAATGACTTGATTATAGGGGCGACTCACTGCGTCACCCTTTTATCATTTATACCGCCAACCCCTTGCAAAAAAGGGCGATTTTGGTCTTCTGGCCCTCATTTATAAATATTTTGGAACAACTCTACTATTATTCTTTAATAGAAATGATCCTCAGCTCATAATTAGACAACCGCTCCAAACTTTTTTCCACAAATGAACACTCTCCTGCCCGGAAGCACAGATATCATCTTCCTATTTTTCCCAGTTAAATGAAACGCATTTCCATATATAATTAGAAAAGGTAAAATATTATATACCGTTCTCTATGGTTTACAGTGAGGGCACCATGTCCGAAGATATCCTACAAGCAGAAACCGCCATTAAATCCGGCGATACCAAATATGCGTTTGAGCTCTTGCGACAGGTCCTTTCGGAGGATCCTAACAGCGAACGGGCCTGGTGGATCATGTCCGGCCTGGTCCAGCGCTCTGAACGCGTAAACTGTCTGGAGCAAGTCTTACGCATCAACCCCGAGAACCAATTTGCGCGGGACGCACTCGCCCGGCTAAAAACAGCACTTCCCCAGGAAGAGATCAAACCCGAAAGGGAGATCCCAAAACCTGCCAGAACAGCTCCTGTTACCACCCTGCCAGGTGAGTTCAAAACCTGGCACTATACCAAGGGCTCTCGACTCTATCTAATTATCCTGGGACAAGAACGCCTGATCCGAGCCCAGGCCCAGACTGATCTAATACCTCGCATCAAGGCTGCTCTCAGGAAGAAACTTCTCCCCCACGAGTACCTGGAGGAGATCAAGTCTATCCCCCTGAACAGGATCCAGACCATCCGGGAAGTTGGACCAACTCTGCAAATCCAGTACTGGGACAAGGAAGTTCTACGTAAAACCCGTTTTGTTTTAGCCAACTCAGGTTTGTGCTCCAGGATCCTGGATTACCTGGCAAAACGTCTCAGTCCTGACTATGAACTCCAAATAAAAAAGACCCGCACCGGTTTAAATCTGCTGATCTCTACGCTGCTGGTGGTTGGCGCAGCGGTTCTGACCGCAATCGGCTACTGGTCAGTCATCTCAGGCACAATCCAAACCACCTCGCTAAACGGGATAATCACTTGGTTGGGGCCTGGCGGTATCAGCCTGGTCGGAGCAGTTATCCTTCTGGTCGCCCTCGGAATCAGCGGCGGCTTGCTCTTCAGGCCGAGAACCAGGCGTGAGCTGGTTGCCATCGGCCTTAATTTGGAAACGGAAAAATAGAAAATGAATGTTGCAGGTAGCATTATGTATCACCACACACTTCCAAAGGTCTTTATCAATGGCAGCAAGTTTTTAGATTTGCCATGGTAAACAATATTCTGATCGGTATCAGCTATGCGCTGAGTGCGGGATTGCAGCCGGGGCCTCTCCAGGCTTTTTTTCTGGCTAAGGTAGCAGAACGTGGCTGGCGCCGGACCCTCCCGGCCGCCTTTGCGCCTCTGATCAGCGACGGCCCTATCGCCGTAGTGTCCATTCTGCTCTTAAATATCCTTCCAGAAACATTCCGAAATCTGCTGCAATTGGCAGGCGGGGTCCTTTTACTCTATTTCGCCTGGAATGCATACCGCCATTGGCGAGACGATCAGGTAATCGAATTTGAAGATTCCGAATCAACCCCAAAAACAATTTTTCAAGCTGCGCTGATCAATCTTCTTAATCCCAATCCTTACCTGGGCTGGAGCCTGGTGATGGGCCCAGCGGTTTTGGCTGCCTGGGACAAAAGTCCGGGTACGGCAGCGACCTTGCTGTTGGCTTTTTACATCACCATGATCGGCACCTCAATGGTGATGATCTTCTTGATGGGACGAGCCTTGCTCCTGGATCCTGGTGCCAGAAAAGTCATGAACATGATCTCGGCCTTACTTTTAGTTGGGTTGGGTTTATATTTTTTATATCAAGCCGGCGGTAGTTTATTAGGCTGGTTGAACTGACAAGCTTCACTGCTCACTGTTCATCAATTCACGCGGGATTTCTCCTATGATACACACCGTCTTTAAACTGGTTTACTTCATCGAGCTGGTTTTGATCAGTCAGATCCGCAGAGCTGGCATGCGAAGAACCCGCCGCCTCTCCAAAAGTGTGGACCATTCCAGTTTCCTGGAATACCTATTAACTATTCTCTCCGGGATAAGTAATTTGATCCCGCTAATTTACGTCCTAACTTCATGGCTGGATTTCGCGAATTTTGATCTCCCCTCCTGGATAGGTTGGCTGGGTACGATCGTCTTTGCTGGTTCCGGGGCCCTGATCTGGAAAACCCACTCTGATCTGGGGCGCAGCTGGACTCCATCCTTGACTTTTCGGGATGGCCATTACTTGATCACTGATGGGATCTACGGATATATACGCCACCCCATGTATTCCGCTCATTTGCTTTGGGGGATTGCTCAAATGCTGATGCTCCACAATTGGATCGCCGGTTTTGCTTACCTGGCGATAATCATCCCTCGCACCCTGGTTTTCGTACTTAAAGAAGAAAGAATAATGTTCGAGAAGTTCGGAGATGAATATAGGCGTTATATGGAAAAGACCGGGGGGCTTTTTCCCCGGCTGGATTTTATCGATAAATAAGATGAATGAAAACACTCCCAGGAAAATTGCCGCCGCGGGTGGGATCTTCATCACCCTCAGCGGAATCCTCAACCTCGTCCTGGGGATCCAGATCGGCGCCCTGCATTATTATCCCTATCCAGGCTGAAAAATGGGCCATGTGGGTATCACTGCCGGTTTGGCTGCCATCGGGATCGGGCTGGTAATCACCTTTGCCCTGCCCCGCATGTATCTCCACCAGAACAGAAGGTTGCGAATACTTGGGAGCGCATTTACTTTCATTCTGGGGCATGCAGGTGCTGTTTTTGGAGCCCTTTATGTCGGAACAGTTGGGATGATCCTGTGTTATCTAGGTGGAGTCTGGCTTATGATCGGGTTCCTAAAAGATCCCAAAGATAGCAGTTAACTTTTCTTACAGGTTTGGAGCGGTCTCATCTGATTTTTCAGTCTCGAAACTCGGCAATATGGACTCGATTTCCCGGATAGGTTTGATCAAGTAGCCTGCAATTCCATTAATCACTGCGATAACCCCACCAATTACAATTACAAGACCCATTCCGGCGCCGGGCTCAGTTCCGAAGAACGGACCTAACAAACTGGCGAATTTTCCCCCACCGATCAAAGCCGGTTCGAATACCTTGTCAGCTAACTGACCTGCAAGAAGCTGTCCCAATGGGAAAGATATCGTGGAAATTGCCCCTTCCAAACCGAAAATTCTCCCTTGCAAATCTGGAGCAACCTTTTCTTGGAGGATGGCGATATAAGCGCTGTTTAATATGGGATTGAAGATCGCCATGGTAAACGATCCCACCAGCCAGAATGGCAGGCTCCAGGCCGGGCCAAAGATAAAGGCTCCTAGAATGCCCCATAATATGAAACTCATATTTATAGCATGAATTCTTTTTTTCGGCCCTCCCCAGGCGCTCATGATCAAACCACCCACCAGAAATCCGATTGATCCAGCAGATCTGGTCATTCCCAGGATCAAAGAATCATCACCGGTTTTGGCCAGGATCATTGGGGTCATCAACGGATATCCAAAAGCAGCATGGATATTAGATGCTGTGAAGAGCAGAAAAATCGCTGTGAGACTGGGGCGGTCGAGAATATAGCGAACCCCATGGAGGGTTTCTTTCCAGATGCTCCCTTTTGCATCCTGACTTTCCTGGCTCTGTTCAGGTTGAGGGATAAAAACCATCAATAATGTCACCATTGCCAAGCCAAAGGTTGCCAGGTCAATTAGCATGATCTGATGAATGTCAAGCACAACCAATAGTGCGCCTGCCAGCATGGGTGCAGCGATCCCGGATGCTGAACCAACCACCGTCTTCATACCGTTGGCCCTGGCATATTGCTCCTTAGGAACCATGGTAGTTACTACAGCGGAATACGCTGGATATTGAAATGCCCCAAAAGCACCTGCCAGGGCGCTGGTGGCGTACAGGTGCCAGATTTCTGCTTTACCGGTGTAAAAGAGGATTAATAGGATCACTGTTGAGATCGCGGCACCAGCATCAGACAGTGCCAGCATTAACTTTCGGTTCCAGCGGTCAACCAGGGTTCCTGCTATCGGGCTGAGTAAAACTCCGGGCAAAAAACCGATCACACCTACCAGCACCAGGCCGGTAGCCGTACCCGTCATATCCCAGGCCCAAAGCGTGATGGCAAAATTGGTCATCCGGGTGGCAAAGATCGAGACAAATTGCCCTGCCCAGAGCAGAACAAATCCTCGCATACCTGTTAACTGGGTAGGTGAACTCTTCTTACCGGCGTCCATATTCCCTAACTATACCTGAGGTCACTGATTTCCGGGAAAGGTTTTTGGCCATTTATTGAATATTGGTACAATGAAATGAAAGTGAAGTATGCAGCAGGGAGGAAGAATGACTTTTCAAGATCTGAAAGAAATTCCTGAGCGAGAGATCGTTCCCGGCTACCGAGCCAGGTTCATCCATTCCGATCACATGACCCTGGCTTACTGGGATGTCGATCCCGGGGCGGTGCTTCCAGAACACAGCCACCCCCATGAGCAGATCGCCAACGTCCTGGAAGGTAAATTTGAATTGACAGTGGATGGAGAAAGCCGAACCCTGGAACCGGGAACGATAGTTGTCATTCCTTCGGGCGTACCTCACAGCGGCAAAGCCATCACCCCCTGCCGGCTGCTGGATGCTTTTTATCCCTGTCGGGATGATTACCGGTAACCAAGAACCAATCCCTTCCAACCGGGTTGTATAACGTACGTGAGGAGCATCTATGAACCCCGTATTGTCAGGTACAGGATTTGGCTGGATCGATGTAGAAGGAAAACGAATATCCCACGATATCCTTATTCGCCTGGATGGAGAAGTAACCAAACGCAAAAAGAAACTTTCCAAGGAAATCTACGGCACATCACACATGATCTCCCTGTCTGAGGCAGAGTATATATACCAGGAAGGTACTCTGGAATTGTTGATAGGCGCCGGACAATTTGGTCGGGTGCGCCTCTCACCTGAAGCGGTGGTTTTCTTCCAGGAAAAAGACTGCCCGGTCACCATCCTACCAACTCCCCGGGCGGTCAAGGCCTGGAATGAAAAAGAGGACAAAGTCCTCGGCCTGTTCCACATCACTTGTTGAGTAAATCTGAGTTATAAATAACTAGAAACTCATCTCCATCTAGACACCTAATCGTTAAGAGGATTTAATATGAAATCTGAATCCAAAACTATCGAGCAATACTTGTCCGAGATGCCCGAGGACCGCCGGGAAGCAGTCAAGATAGTCCGTGACACAATTATAAAAAACCTACCCGCAGGCTATGAAGAAGCCATCAATTTTGGCATGATCACCTACCAGGTCCCCCTGGAAATATATCCCGACACATACAACAAAAAGCCGCTCATGTACGCCGCGTTGGCCAATCAGAAGAACCACATGGCTGTCTACTTGACCGGAATTTACATGGATGAGGATCTCTACCAGGTATTTGAGGAGAAATATCGGGAAACCGGAAAACGCTTTGATGTGGGAAAATCCTGTGTACGCTTCCGCAAGCTGGATGATCTCCCCCTTGAATTGATCGGGGAGAGTATAGGAGCAATTGAAATGGATGAGTTCATAAAACGAACCAAGGGTCTTTCAGCCCGCAAAGCCAAAAAAGGGTAAACCGTTCAACTTGAATAAGGACTATATATGATCTCAACACAACACCTGATTGATTTTTATGCCCGAAATGTAGAGATCATTAAAATGCAGACCGGAGATCTCACCCACGAAGAAAGCCTGATCCAGCTGCCTTTTCGGAGCAACTGCCTCAATTGGGTAGTCGGTCATGTTCTGGCTAACCGCTGCAATATCCTGGATCTCCTGGGCGCAGAAGATCTCCGTCCAGAAGTAAATCTCGACCATTATGAAAGGGAATCTGATCCCATAGTGGGTGAAGGTGAAGGTGTTCTGCTTCTGGAAGATCTGATCCATCACCTGGAGGATTCTCAGCTGAGGCTAGAAACTGCTCTTGATCAAGAAACAGAAGAATCTCTCCAGCGGATGGTTCCCTACAGGGACAGGCCAGAAAAAGAAGTCGCCTTCTGGTTATTCTTTTTATATTTCCACGATTCCTACCATGTCGGCCAGACAGAGATCCTCCGCCAAGCTGCTGGTAAAGATGACAAGATCATCTAATAAATTTCAAAGATACAGCTGATACTTCTTGCCACCGGCTGCAGCCCGGGTACAACACCTAGTCCCCCAACCAGTCCAATCCATTGATCAGTGATTAAATATAAAAAGCGGGATCCTGACGGATCCCACTTTTCGTTTTCTCGACGACTGGCTAAGCAATCTTTCTTGTCTTTGGCTGAGTCTGGTTTCCAGCTGAGGCGGAAGCGATCTGCCCACCCATCACACTATCCATCGGGTAGATGATCACCATTGAGCTTTCTTCCTTGGAGATATCCAGCAACGCCTGGATCTGACGCAGTTCCAGCGAGCCTTCTGCTGTAGACAAGATATTGGATGCTTCTGCCAGCGCATTTGCGACACTGACTTCGGCATCGGCCTGGATCTTCTTGGCCTTGGCGGAGCGTTCCGCCCGGGCGATAACAGCGAGTTCCTCGATCAAGGATGGGGGTGTGCCAACATCTGTGATGCGCACGGCCCGGACATTGATCCCATAATCAGAAGCTGCAGCATCAATGATTTTCTTCAAATCTGTCGCAATTCTTTCTGTTTCACTTAATAAAGGACGCAGGTCATTACCGCCGATGGTGCTTTTCAGCGCTTCCATGGAGGCCCATTCAGTTGTCTTCCAATAGTCCTGCACAGCAATAGC
>Ga0307990_1001407_pt1 | contig 20349 bp, 21 predicted proteins | sample EllFjometagen129_FD_203168 | JGI IMG/M metagenome (GOLD analysis project Ga0307990, IMG submission 203168) | Marine microbial communities from Ellis Fjord, Antarctic Ocean - #129 | ecosystem: Environmental > Aquatic > Marine > Unclassified | place: Southern Ocean | collected 2014-10-08
ACAAATATGCATTTAACATATACTATATTGTCAAGCTTGTCGTTGATATAGATCATTGATGTAAATCAACTTTTAGGGTAGGATGCCTTTGTTATGGATATAATAAACTTTTTACGGACCATCCCCCTTTCAAGAAATCTTCCTGAAGAACAACTGGAAATTCTTGCGAAAACGGCACGGGAGAAAAGATCATACGAGTCACAGGGAAAAACATATGTATCCTCGACTGCGAAGCACTTGAAGAACTTACAACAGGATGAATGAAAGCGTCGGAACGTTGTTCACTCTCCCTTATACGGCGGACAGCCCAACAGATGCTCTCCATGATCTTCGCTGCTTCACCACGCATAGCAAGATCATTATTCCATTGACTCTCAATGCCCTTTTTTGTATTCTCGCCACGGAACGGAATGTTCTTATAAGAAAAATTGGAGGACACATGATGATTCTTGATGATTTATTATCACTATTGAACTGCGATACTACTGTAGAGGATATACGCCAGGGCATCTTTCATACCGGCGTTGTGAGTCGATACTGCGGTCTTGCTGCAACTCTGCCAAAAGATGCCCTTCGCGAGGAACCACCGATGGTACAGGAACCCGGCTTCCTATTGGACAAAAGTCCATGGGAACTGGTCCAACTGGTTTATTCCCACAGAATACTTGAAGCGTCTATCGGCATGGCCACCGCTAACTCTCTTCTTGAAGTGGATGAAAACTCCTGTATTGAACTCAACGCCGCCGAATTGATTCTGGAAAAGGGTCATGGCAGAAAAATCGCTATCGTGGGACATTTCCCCTTTATACCGAAAATTCGCAAACATGCAGAAGAAGTCTGGGTTATTGAAAAGAACCCAAGGGACGGCGATTTAGGAGAAACGGCAGCGGATAAACTGATTCCACGGGCGGATGTTGTCGCCATTACGGGTACCTCCCTAACGAACCATACACTGGATCACCTGCTTGAACTCTGCAATCCGGATGCCTATGTCGTCTTGCTGGGCGATACGGCCCCTTTGACCCCGATGCTCTTTGACCACGGTGTAGACGCCATATCGGGCACCAGGGTGGCGGATACTGCGCTTGCATTAAATTGTATAAGCCAGGGGGCGAATTTCAGGCAGATTAAGGGAACGAAACGGCTCACTATGATAAAGTAAGGATAAGAAAATGATGCCCGAAAATGTCGCCGCATTGTGTTCGTTATCCCCTTGACACAGTACGGCTTTTTTATAATCCCTTCACGAATCGTTTATGTTTGACACGTTCATCAATCGTTCATCCAAACTTCCGTCAGGAAGCATCCAATCGGGATTATGTTCACCGTTCTCTTCCCTTTGATAGCGTGTACATGTATGCCATAGTCCTTTGCAGTACAATTCGATCCAGGTTCGTTCCAGAAGTCCTGCTTCATGAAATCGTCTCAGGGGACAACAGGAAAACCATTTGCATTCGTGCAAAAGGTAGAATAATTTTTTGTAGTTTTTCGTGGCTTGGCATTCAAAGGCAGGACGATACAGGAGCGATGACGGATGCGGTAATGGAAATATCGTCTGCCCTTCTGAAACGATAAGCCTGCCAAGAAGTTTTGAAAAATCTTTTCGAGCCAGTGTCTGGTCAGTGTGATATGTTTTTACCTGAAAAATGTTTTGGAAATAGCGGTGCGGTATCAAAGCTGTAAATCGGGCGAAAGACTGCATCAAATAGCCGTGAATAATCCGATTCAAGCTATTGCTTTACTCTTTTGTCAAGATATGAATCAATAATAGAGAAAATTTGATCTATTTTTCCCGATTTCGGCAAAGCGTCGCGGATCATTTCCAGGTAGCGTCTTGAACAGACGGCATATAATGTCGGCTCAAAATTAATGTCAAAAATCCAGCCGATCTGAAGCAGTCTAAAATCATTCAGATTTTTTATATTCTTCATATCGACTATCTTCTTGTTTATTAAATCTTGATAAACCGCATCAGAAAATCCAGGTGTGTCCGGGAGACCAAGTTCGATTGCACCATTGCGTTTGAAATTTTTCTGATGATAATAATCGGTAACCACTCGCCAGATGTCTATTTTATCTGCATCGCGTAATAGCTTTGCAAAAAAAAGGCATGTTTCTGTTTCTTCCTGAGGAAGGACAGCGCGGTTATGATATTGAATTGTTCGGAAAATCAGATTCTTTGTTGATTTCTCTAATTGATTGAGAATCCCGATCCTTTTGAGTATTGTTACACCAAGCTCAGCGTGGTTCTCAGATTGTCTGTCCATAAAGGTTCCATAACGGGCATATTGTTCAAAACGGCCAATATCATGGAATTGGGCAATGATTTCGGCCAAACGCAGATAATCCTCATTCAATCCAAGCTGTTCTCCGATGTTTAAAATTTCGAGGCATACCCGTTTTGTATGTTCTTCTTTAAGAACAATATTGTGTTGTAATTCTTTATCGCCATGTTTAAATGTCCGAACATAGATAGAGAACGAGTCTTTTAGATCTTGCACACATTCATCATTTATATGTATTACCTTCTGCTTTTCAGAAAACATTTTAAATTTTACCCTCTTTGCACCTGACCAGAAGCAACGTTTATACCATAATCACCGGGAAACCTGCAATTACACAATGGGAAAATGTATCTAAAAACAGATACGCATGGACTGAAAAACTTAAAACGTCGTACTTTTCATTCCTATCAATAAGGAGCAGCAGTTTTTCCATACCCAGGTTGTAGTTTCCATTTCCGGGGAAAAATGCATTTCTGGATGGATACTCGTTAAAACCGATATGATATTCGTTACCCCTTGTCAAAGATGCAAGACACCAGCACGTGTGCAACAGCGCATCCTTATGTGGTTTGGCAAAAATACCGGCATGAAAGATCCTTTACAAATTGAAGCTCCCCGCAGCCAGGCTGCGGGGAATGCGCTCGCTCTTCACACTTCAGCCAACTGCCCCGGCAGCCGCCAGCGCCTCGATATCATCCTTCGAATAGCCAAGCCCCTCCATTATCTCCCCCGTGTGCTCACCCAGGTCCGGTGCCGCCGATCGCTGTTCGGCAACCGTTTTGGAAAGCTTGATGGGGTTGTTGAGGACTTTTATCTTGCCGTACTGGGGATGGTCCCAATCGACGAAGAACTCATTTGCAATCGCCTGTATTCTTTTCGGGACCGCGCTGACCATACCCCGTCAGGTTTGCATAGATCAGTTTCTCATTGATCTTTGCCAGGATCTCATAGGTAAGGTTAAATTTCTCCATTTCATAGGCACGTACTGAATCCTATGTCTTGACGATCCGCTCCCCGCCCAGAAAGAGGGTCTTGAATCGAGAAGGCCAATGTCTGGGACTGCGCAGTCTGCTCCAGGCCTCCCTGGCCTTTTTAAATTGCCGGGCATTGAGGACCCTCTCGCCATAGACCTCTCTGTTGAAGGCCTCCGCTATCGTCTCTATCTCCCCCCCCAGTTCCGGAAATTGTCTTCTCAGACGCAGCCCGTACTCCCGGGGTGTTTCGTTGTAACTATGGAGCATACCGCTATGACGACCCCACGTAAGAAGCCCCCTGTAGAGGTCAACGGCATCCCGGCAGCCCCGTACAACTGCGACAAACCTGTTCCAGCAGAGGGCAAGCGCCGATCGGATCCCTGCAAACCATCGGGAAATCGAGTTCCATTGGATCGCTTTTTCTTCGCTCTTATCCGTCTGCGAGAAAAGCCATCGAAAGAGAAACCAGAGAGCGAGGACGCAAAGAATAATGGCAATAAGCACAGCCAGGCCAATGAAACCCCATTCCACTATCTTTTCAAGAATCTCTCCCCACCAACTATGCTCCATCACCAATGGTGACGAGCCTTCAGTGCCACCGGATGTGGAAAAGGTGGGCGCCTCTCGGACTCTATTATGACTGAATAAAAACAGTATGATAGCTACGATGACGGGCCCCAAGGGGGCGGCGGCGCTCTTCATCAGATCATATCCCATATCGGCGGCAGCACTCAGGTAAGGCAGAAAAAGGAGTACCAATCCCGTGCCAAAGGCAAGAACAACGACGGTACAACTGACGATCATCCCGATCCCCCGATATCCCGAGAGAAAATCCCTCTGGGCGCCGCTTCGATTACGGGCCATTGCGACGGCCAGCAGGCCAAAGACAAAAAAGGGAAAGAGCAACAGTTCCGGCATGGTACCCCACATATCCTTCCCCCCCTTCAGAAGGACAAGAAATTTGATCATCAGGAGACAAAAAAAGGCCGCCACGCCCACGTCGAAACGGGTGCATATGGTGAGATAGTCGACAGACCTCCGGGCAAGGGTCACCCCTCCTATCCAGAAAAAGAGGACCACGAGGAGAACAACAATGTAAGAGAACCATTCGAGGGGTTCCTTCGGTTGTCTGAAGCCCTCCCAGAGCCACCATTGAGCCAAAAAGGAATGGGCTCCATAGAAGAGGATATGGATGATCTTCGATGCGACCAGAAGCAGGCCCGAGAGATGGAGCCCTAAAATCAGGATGACGCGCCAGCCCCTCCCCCGGACAACCAGTGTCAGTAGTGCCGCCAGCACAAAGATTCCCATTGCCTCGGGCAGGGGAAAGGGCCGATGAAGCAAGGGGATACAAATGAAGGTTGCCCACGCATAGAACCAGACCAGTTCCATCGCCCCGGCGGATAACAACAGAAGGCTGTCCCTTTCGCTTCTCATCTTTTCCCCGTCTCACGTAATCTGATCTCGTCAAGGGAAATAACCTTTCCCCGGACCCTACGCATGTCGTCTCCCTCCTGCGAGTCAGAGCGGCACAGGACAAACATGACGGGTATCTTCCGGTGCGAATAGTACCCTTCTGCGACACGCAGGGCTTTGTCATCGTCACAGGAGAAGTGGAAACAGCTCATACCCCATACCGGTTTGAGTCTGTGGCGTAATGTATAGCTGAGATCTTCTTTTACCTCCATCTGCAAACGCGCCAGGGCCTCCAGAAGGGATGACAGCTGTTGCGTATTTCTGCCTGCGGGCAGTATCGTCGTTCCCCCTTCCACCACGCCGTTGGTGGCAAAGCCCACGGCATACCCCCGCCGATCGAAGTGAACCGCCAGGGAAGCAACCACCTCAAGAATCTCCTCGAAGTCCTCCGTTGCCTTCTTTGTTACAAAACGTTCGACATCAACGACAAGTAAAACCTTTGCCTGTTCCGACGATTCAAAGGCCTTTTCCTGAAGGCGATGGTGGCGTGCGCTTGCCTTCCAGTGAATGTATCGGGCGGGCCGCCCGTTCTGGTAATCCCTGACGCCGAGCACATAGATGGGGTCCTCCACAGGATTCCTGGCCCCCGGAAGGCCGAAAAAATCACGTCTCGGCACATCTATGGGCCTCAGTGGAACAAGCCGCGGATAGACAATGACGTGACGGCCCTCCTTTCCTTCTCTTTCCTGTGGGAAGAACCCGAAGAGATCGCTCACCGTGACACGTGTCGCCCCAACCCGGTGTATGCCCCGTCGCCGGGCAACCAATTCCCAGCGGAAGTTCACCCTTTGATACCACAAAAGACCGCTTTCGCCGGTAAATGTCCCGTCACCGGAGGAACAACTCATCGAGCCATCCACAGAGGCCGTCACCCGAAGCCAGACGGGCAGGAACTTGGCGTTTTCCACACCTATCTGCAGGACAAGGCTTTCACCCGGGAAGAGTCTCTCTTTATCGACAGTTGCATAACACCTTATACTGGAGAGGCTCACCCTGCTCCATACCTTCGACACACCCATGACGCCCAGCACCAGGAGCGCCAGCAGGACGAGATCCCGTTGTCTGTACAGAAGCGCAATAAAGAGAAAGACAACCGCAAAGATTTGCATCAGGGGAAGGACAAAGATGGTGGGTAATCTTTCTTGCTCTGTCTCCATAACCACCGCCTCGTTACTCCGTTTCTCAGCAACTGCCTTTCATATGAATGGTGACTTCAATTAAACATTAAACATTGAACATTAATCTGCGCTCGGTACCGGTATACGCCCCAGAATTTCATCGAGAAGACGTTCCGGCGTTTCTCCCCGCAGTCGTTCCTTCTCCTTCAAAATTATCCGGTGAGCAAGAACGGGGCGGGCCAGGTATTTGACATCGTCGGGCAGCACATAGTCGCGCCCTCTCAGTGCCGCCAGAGCCTGACTTGCACGCATCAAACCGAGAGAACCCCGCGGGCTGGCACCGAAACGGGAGGAATCGTCGTCGCGAGTGGCCCTCACCAGATCAACGATATATTCTCTCACCGGCAGGGAGATGCCGATCTTTTTCCGCGCCTGTTGCAGTTCGACAATCTGCTCGGGACTCGCCACAGACTCCAGCGAAAGGAAGGGGTCATCTTCCCGGAATCGTTCCAGAATCGAGATTTCCTCGTCCTTTTGGGGATACCCGAGATGTACCTTAAGGAGAAACCGGTCAAGCTGCGCCTCGGGCAGCGGAAATGTTCCCTCCAGTTCAATGGGATTCTGTGTCGCCATCACGAAGAAGGGGACAGGTAGCGGGAGGGTCTGCCCGTCTACGGTCACCTGTCGTTCCTCCATACTTTCAAGGAGACTCGACTGGGTACGCGGGATGGTCCGGTTAATCTCATCGGCAAGGAGGACGTTGGTGATAATCGGACCCGCCTGGTATGTAAACTGGGATGTCTGCTGATTGTAGACGTTGAAACCAGTTATATCGGCAGGAAGGAGATCGGGTGTAAATTGAACCCTCTTGAAAGACCCGCCGATGCTTCTGGCCAGGGATTTGGCCAGTAATGTCTTTCCCAGTCCCGGGACATCCTCCAAGAGGACATGGCCATTCCCCAGGAGGCCGACGAGCATGAGTTCGATGGCATGCGCCTTCCCCACAATCACCTGAGATATGTTTGCCGCAATTCCTTCGCACAACGTAAAATCCAAACCAACACCTCCGCGCATGAAAAGTCACAGGATCATTCAATCCACTTCCAGAAAAGCATTCTTTATACAGAAGAATGGCTCATCAAGAGAGCAATGCCATGGGCATTCAGAGTTGCCGCAGACATGAGCACACCTTCGCCGTCGCTCATATCGTCGTCTATCCTCTGGAACCAAGGCGAAGACCGCCATGTATGAAATAGACCTCTCCATTGATGGCTTCGTTTCTGAAGAGTTCGCACATCAACGATGCAATCTCTTCGGGATCAACGAGTCGCTGTATGGGAACATCTTTAATAATCTTGTCAAGGGCCTTTTGATCCATACCCCTCACCATGGGTGTATCTACGTAACCAGGCGCCACGGCCACGCAGCGTATACTGTGGGCGAGGTCTCTCCTGAAAAATTCAGCACTGATTACCTTGGGCAGGACGGACATGGCGGCCTTGGTTGATGAATAATTTATCTGACCGGCAGTCCCCAATGCACCTATCGACGACATGAGACAGATCAGCCCTTTGCACCGGTGATTGATCATCTCTTCGGCACATTCACGAATGGTCAAAAAGACCCCAGTAAGATTACAATCAAGGACCGATTGAAACTGTTCGAGGGACATCCTGCCCTCGACTCTCCCCGTTTCACGATCCGGTGACAGCAGCAGGCTGTCCCTGATAATCCCCGCACAGGGGACGACCAGGTTGATTGCACCGAAGTGTTCGATGGCGCATCGGGCAAGGAGTGCATTGTCAGCTTCCGTGGTAACATCACATACGCAGGTTACCACTTCTCCTCCAGAAGAGGTAATCTCTTTTTCGACGCGGGAGAGTTCATCCGATGAAATATCCCCCAGAACCACCCTGCCCCCCTGTTTTACCCAGTATTTCGCAATAGATTCCCCGATTCCGCTTGCCCCGCCCGTGATGACGGCAACGGCGCCTTCTATTTTCAGCATCCCTCTACTCTCTTCTCTTTTTTAGTTCGAAGCCATTCTCAAGGAACGTACGGGCTGCCGTCTGCGGATCTATCCCTTTGTTGTAGACCTTTTCCGCCAAACTGTTCAGTTCTTCTTCATTCCCGAAGTGCTTTCGAAACATTTGCAGGAGTTCGCCCTCTATCCGTGACTGCATCTCATTTCTCATCTGGGCCTTTCTCCGTTTTTCCAGTCTGGAATCCTCTTTCAGAAACCGTGCATGATTCCATATGGTATCGTAGAGCCTGTCGATTCCCCTGTTCAATGAGGCCGCAGTCAGCAATACGGGCGGTTTCCATTCCATTGTCTGAGACGCGCGATCCAGCATCCCCTCTACGGAGGATGAAAGGTTTTCGGCGCCGGGGCGGTCCGCCTTATTGACAACGAATATGTCTGCAATTTCCATGAGACCGGCCTTCATCATCTGTACCGCATCCCCCGAATCGGGCATAAGGACAACCACGACGGTATCCGTGGCCTGGGTGATATCCAGTTCCGACTGGCCGACGCCGACGGTCTCCACTATTATAATCTCTTTGCCGCCGGCATCGAGAATTCTGGAGGCCTCCTTTGTCGTTTTTGCAAGCCCCCCCATGACCCTGCCGGCGCTCATACTCCTGAAGAAAACATCCCAGTCACTCTTTACATGCATACGGACACGGTCTCCCAGCAGGGCTCCGCCACTGAAGGGACTGCATGGATCGACGGCGACGATGCCCACCGAATAGCCGCCGCCGCAAAAGAGCGAAACAAGCCGGTCTGTAATGGTGCTCTTTCCCACCCCCGGTGGACCGGTAACGCCGATATAATAGGCACTGCCCGAATGGGGATAGATTTTCTCCATCACGGAGGGCGCCGCATCATCGCCCCTCTCCACGATTGATATCAGCCGCGCCGTGGCGAGTTTTTCCCCTGAAAGGGATTTTTCTACGAGCAGATCGATATCTTTCATTATGAAGATCGCGCCCGCCTTGCTACTGCATTTTCAATCCCCTTTACAATGACCTCCATGGCCGTGTCGGGACCGTAGACCTCATAAATGCCGGCCTCTTTCAGGAGAGGTACGTGGTGGGGAGGTATGACGCCGCCCATAAATACCTTCACATCGGTCATCCCTTTTTCTCGCAGTAAAGTGACGACTTTCGGCCCAAGGGTAAGATGATTGCCTGAAAGCGTGCTCAGTCCAACGATATCGGCATCTTCTTCGATTGCGGCCGCCACTATCTGGTCGGGAAAGGTATTTCCGATATAGATTACTTCCATACCGGCATCTTTGAGAAACTGCGAAACCAGCAGTACCCCGCGCCAGTGTATATCAAGACCCAGCTTGGCCATCACGATCCGCACTTTTCTCTCCATATCCTCGCTGCTCCTCCTGTCCGGCATGTCCTATTGATAGCCCATCAGATCATGAAATGAGAGGGAAAGACCACAGTCCGAACTCTTCTCGGAAAACCTCTTCAATTTCGCCTAAGGTTACACAGTTTGTTACGGCATCCATACAACCGGGATAGAGATTCTCACCGCTGTGGCATGCCTTCCTCAACCTATCCAGGCACTCCCCGACTCGCTTATCATCTCGCTTCGCTCTCAGCTTATCCAGTTTGGCCTTTTGTCTTGTATATGTTTCGGGGTATTCAAAAACCTCTATGGGGGATGTCTTCCCCCCTTCCGCCTTCATATAGTTTACGCCGACAACCTTCGTCTCTCCCGTTTCTATCTTTTTCTGACATTCATTATTGTACCTGCTTATTTCCCGGTGCAGCCATCCGCTTTCCACGGCGGACACCAAACCGCCCATATCTTCGATATTTTTTACGTAATCGAATATTCGCCTGGACATCTCTTCCGTCAGAGATTCAAGATAATAGGACCCGGCAAGGGGGTCTACCGTATTGACAACACCAGTCTCTGCCTGTATGATCTGCTGCGTACGGAGGGAAACGAGGGCCGCCTCTTCCGTGGGCGCCGAATAGGCCTCGTCATAGGAATCTATATGGAGTGACTGGCACCCGCCGAGGACGGCAGCAAGTCCCTGAATCGTCGAACGGGCAATATTGTTCAGCGGTTCCGTGGCAGGCAGTGTAACACCGGCGGTCTGCACATGGAAGCGCATGATCATCGATCGTTCCTTTTCGGCACCGAATCGCTCTTTCATGATTTTGTACCAGACCTTTCGGCTGGCACGGCACTTGGCTATTTCCTCAAAAAAGTCGTTGTGAAGATCCCAGAAAAAGGACATGCGGGGGGCGATGTCGTCTATGCTCATTCCCCGCCTGATCAGTTCTTCAGCCGTGGCAACGGCATTGGCAATGGCAATGCCCACTTCGGCAACGGCATCCGTTCCCGCCTCCCTGAGATTATAGCCGTTGTAACTTATGGGATTCCATCGGGGAACGTTCTTGCATATCCATTCCACGACATCGCACTGCATCCTGAATGAAGCCGACGGCGGAAGAATCTCGGGAGCACTGCCGACGCATGTTTCCATGATGAAATCATTCTGGCAGGTTCCGGCAAGGGCGGACATGGGGATGCCTCTCTGCCGGGCCACTGAAAAATACATGCCCGGTATGACGAGGCTCGTACTGGGGAGGTGCGTCACGATGGAAATACTGATGGCGGACATGTCTATATCCTTGAAATAGGCATCGATGTCCCCTATGGAATCTACGGCGGCACCACAATGTCCCACATTTCCTTCGGCCTCGGGATCATCGGAATTGTATCCGCGAATGGTGGGGAGATCGAAGAGGATACTGCCACCCGTCGCCCCGTGCTCCAGCAGGTATTTGACCCTCTTATTGCAGTCCTCGGGCGCCCCCAGGCCCGCCAGTTGGCGAACAGTAAAGAGTCTGCCTCGGTACATGTTGGGATAGACACCGCGTACATAGGGAGGACGGCCCGAAAAACCGAGATCCTCCATATAGTTGATATCTTCGTTATCTGCAGGGGTGTAAATCATCTTGACGGGAATGCCGGAATGGGTAAAATATTGTCCCTCCATCTCCCTGTCTCTATCGCTCAGACTGTTGCTGAACCAGTCTTCGTAGCCGTCCTTTATCTCGCTGAGATTGTCTTCACTGAAGAGGCATTCCGTCTTCTTTTCTTTTTTCGTCATATCCTTCTCCCGCCACGCAGATTCACCGGCTTTGACTTTTTACCACGGCATCAAGGATAACTACGTCCCTTGCCTTATTTATCCTTCCTCGTTATCTCGTCATAGAGGCTGCGTTTGTCGATGATCCTCCTGGCCTTGAACTGAGTTCTTTCCAGTGTATCGGGGGGCATCATCTGAACAATAGTCCTCAACCCGCGTGCCTTCAGTCTTGCCTCCAGTTCCTCTTTCATAACTGGGACCTGACTGTCATCCACCTCGGGACTATATTCAGCCTGTACCACCAGTTCATCCATCGTCTTGTCTCTGTTAATGATGATTCTGAACTCGCCACCGCACCCTTTTATGCTGCGTATCGCATCTTCGATGGCGCTGGGATTTACATTTTCTCCCCTGACGACAAACATATCGTCGGACCGTCCATATATACCCTTGGGTAGCCGAGGATAGGTCCTGCCGCAGGGACAGGGATCGTTTACCCACTGAGCAATGTCACCCGCCCAGAATCGGATCATGGGCTGCGATGTTCGTTCCAGATGTGTGTATACGGTTACCCCTTCCTCGCCGTATGGGACCCGTTTCTTTGTATCGCTATCGACCAACTCGGAATAGACAATATCCTGCCAGAAATGAATTCCCTGACGCGATTCACACTCGCAATTGGACATCCAGGGGGCCATTTCGGCTGTCGACCCGGAGTCGATGCATATTCCTCCGTAGGTCTCTTCTATGCGTTTTTTTGTGGACGGGATGCCTGCGCCCGGTTCACCGGAAAAGAAGAGTATGCGGAAATTAAAATCCCGCTTGGGATCGAGGCCGCGTGCCCGGGCCTTTTCAGCCAGATAGAGACTGTAAGAGGGCGTACCGTAAAATATTGTCGGCTTCACCTCCTTCATCCATTCCAGCGCCCGGTCCGATTGCCCCGGAACACCTGCACCAAAGGGAAAAGACGCAGCCCCCAGCCGTTCGGCGCCGATCAGGGCCCCCCAGCTTCCCCAATAGAGACTGAAAAAAGAGCCGATGAAAACAGTATCGTCGGGACGTACCCCAAATCCCCACATGATCCGGGCATGGGCCTCGGCAATTCGTTCCATATCGTCACGACCGATGCCGAAGGCGGTGGGTCTCCCCGTCGTACCCGACGTTCCCTGCACCCGTGCAACCTCTTCCGGCGGCACACAGAGGTTGCTGCCGAAGGGGGGATATTCGATCTGATCCTGGATTATTTCATCTTTGGTTACGGGAGGTATGTTCTCGAAGTCTTTCAGGGAGTTTATATCTTCGGGGACGATGCCTACTGTGCCCCACTTTTTCTTATAAAAGGCCGATTTCTCATAGGCATATGCCAACTGCCGCTTCAGCTTGGGAAGGATAACTGTCTCTTCCCTTTCTTCCGAATCCATGGTCTCCACTTCCCTGTTCCAGTATCTGGAATCCGGTGATGGAATATAAAGACGATCGTATTGCGGTGGCCATTCTGTAATCATTGAATCTCCTCCTTAACGATATTTTCTCTGCTTCCTGAAACAACACGCGAGGCAATTATGCACATGATCGGGCATCTAAGGAACGACATAGGAATGTATAGAAAGAAATCCTTCTCTAGCTGGGGATACTAAAGAAAATATCTCTCTCTGTCAAGGTAATAGACGGAAAGAGCGTCAGCCCTCTATCCAACTTCCAGAAGGCATACAACGACGGGCCGGTTACATATCGATCAGCCGATTTTATTGTAAAAAACCCCCTTTTTATTTGCCTCTAGTATTATAATATGAGAAAATAGCTGATAAAGGGTCATATGAAGTCGATGCTTTATCAGGAGGTGTACTCATGTTTAAAAAAATTCTGTACCCTACCGATTTTTCAGATGTAGCATACAAGGTATTGGACTTCATTGTACAACTAAAAACAGCAGGTACGAAGGAAGTCCTGTTGCTTCACGTCATAGACCAGAGAGACGTCTACAACATGGAACAACACACAGCCCGCTGGACAGACATATCCCAGGTAAGAAAGGCCTGGGATAGAGAAATTTCAGGGGCGATGGACTCCATTGCCGATGAACTGACAGAGGCAGGGTTGAAAGTGACGCAACTGGTCGTCTGCGGCATCCCCTTTGATTCAATATTACAGGCTGAAGATGAAGAAGATGTGTCCTTAACGGTCATAGGATCTCATGGCAAGAGCAATATAGAAGAGATGTTACTGGGATCCGTATCAGAAAAAGTGATCAGAAAATCGCAAAAACCTGTTATTGTCATAAAAAGATAAAAATACTGGAATGCCGACTTCACTAACCGGAAAATTCTTGTCAATTTTATATTTCGTCACTTCTTTCTTTACTTTTCTACCATTATTTACTATCGTTTTTATCGTGGCGTCCTTCCTCTTTGTGCATGATTTATGAGATACAGTAACAACATCACATCCGAGATGGCGCTTTTCTTATTCCCTAAAATGCAGTCATTAAAAGATATACCAAAGGGAGGTCAGTTTTATGAACATATTATCGAGAGATGAATTACAATCCTTAATGCAGGAAAAACTCGGAACATGTGTATCAATATATATGCCGACCAAAAAAGGCATAGAGATTCAACAGAACCAGATCAGGTATAAAAATATGCTTCGTAATACGGAGGAACGTCTGATTTCAGCGGGCCTGCGTCCCTCGGAAGCAAAAGATTTGATATCTCCCACACAGGAGTTATTGGGGGACCCATCGTTCTGGCGCAACCAGAACGATGGACTTGCCATATTCTTCTCTCTGGATTTTTTTAAATACTACCGGCTCCCGCAGGATTTCGAAGAACTTGTCGTCGTAACGGATCGCTTTCACCTGAAACCGCTTCTGCCTATTCTGAATACAAACATAGAATTTTATATCCTTGCGATCAGCCAAAATGGTGTGAGACTCTTCGAATGTTCGCGATTTCAGTCGCGGAAGATAACGCTGGAAGGTATTCCCGAAAGCCTCGATGAGGCCCTCAACCTCGATGCCTTCGATAAACGCCGACAGCTGCATACGGGAACAGAGGATACGAAATTAAAGATTCTTCAATATTTCAAGCAGATCGACAAGGGACTTCGCGAGTTTTTAAAGGAGAAGAAGTCTCTCCTCATATTTGCCGGTGTTGATTACCTCCTTCCCATCTATAAAGAGGCCAACACCTATCCCAAACTGTCGGAGAAAGGCATTCCGGGGAACCCCGAAGGATTGAGCAGAAATACACTGCACGGCATGGCTCTGCCCATCATAGAACCCCTTCTGGAACAAAAGAAGGAAAAGGCGAAAGACAGATACAGGCAAAATGCCGGTACGGGACTCACTTCACAGGATATATCCGAAATCATAAGCGCTGCCCGTAGCGGAAGGGTTAAGGTCTTGTTTGTCGCCATCGGCGTGCAGCAGTGGGGAACCTTCGATCCCGAAAAGATGGAGGTTCAGGTGAGCGACGAGGCCAAACCGGGACGTGAAGACCTCCTCGATCTAGCCGCCATAGAGACATTCCTGAACGGAGGTACCGTCTATGCAGTAGAACCGGGAGAAATGCCTGATCAATCGAATGTGGCTGCTGTTTTCAGATATTAAATAAACCCTTTTCAAATAACAAAGAAACTGAAGTCTTCGCCTCAAGGCGAGGGTTTCTCCCATCTCCCGAATGGGAGCATAATCCGGCAAGGAGTCAATGAATGTCATCTGGAGTAAGAGTGTCAGTAATCGGGGCCGGTGCAATGGGCTCCTTCTATGCCAGCAAATTTCACGACATGGACAGAGAATGCCTTTCCCTCGTAGCCGGGGGGAAACGCCGTGAATCCCTCAAGAAAAAGGGGCTCACCGTCAATAATAAACATTATCCCCTGCCCGTCATAGACCCGAAAGAGACGGTCCCCCCAGCCGATCTCGTCATCGTCGCCGTAAAATACCATCACCTTGAGGAAACCATTAAAGACATGGCCTGTGTCACAGGCAATGATACGACCATCATATCGGTCATGAACGGGATAGAAAGCGAAGAACGGATAGGCGCCGCCTATGGCATGGAAAAGATATTATATTCAACAGTGGCGGGGATCGATGCGCTGAGGACGGAAGATCAGGTCGTATATACCAGACAGGGAACAACCTTTTTTGGCGAAGCCGACAATCATTCACCTTCAGAGCGGGTAAAGAAGATGCAGGCCCTCTTCGACAGGGCCGGCATAGCCTGTGAAATACCCGATGATATGATACGAAACCTGTGGTGGAAGTTTATGGTAAATGTGGGTATCAATCAGGTGTCGGCCGTTCTGCGCGCGCCCTTTTCGGTCTTCCAGCAATCGGCCTATGCCCGGGATCTCATGGAACTCACCATGAGGGAGGTTATCGATATCGCCCAGGCGAAAGGGGTTAATCTCCACGAAGAGGACATACAAGACTGGTATGCCTTTATGTATAAGCTCTCTCCCACGGGAAGGACATCCATGCTCCAGGATATAGAGGCCAAGAGGAAGACAGAGGTGGAAATGTTCGCTGGGAAAATCATCGAGCTGGGTAAAAAGCACTCAGTCGCGACGCCCGTCAACACTGTCCTCTTTAGGGCAATCAAGGCCATCGAAGAATATATCGATTAAGATCACTGCTGGCCCGGCAGGGATTTTCACGGAAAAAACAGGGCACGGAAGCGGGGTATCAATGAAAACAACGATGATAATTCCCTCTTACTGGACCAGGGAAAGAGGCATGGGGGCAAAGGAGACGGATGCCGTCTATGATCATCCTACCCCTCTCGATGATGAAGGGACACTTCAGAGGACCATCGAAAGCATATCCATCCTCAAGGAAAAGGACTTCGATCTTGTCATCATCGCCGTTTCCAACGCCGCGGATGTTGAAGACAGTGTGGAAGAAAATGTCGCTCGCATCATCGGAAATGCAAATGCCGATGTGACCGTTCGCCTTTTCAGTCACTCCCATCTGAGAAAGATCCACAGGATTCTCAAGGAAGAGGGGGGCGGCAGGTTTGTCGAACTCCTGAGCCTCCGTGGATATTCGAACATCAGGAACCTCTGCCTCTTCCTGCCTCATCTGCTGGGATCCGACATAGCCGTCCTCATTGATGATGACGAAGTCTTCGAGGACCCCTTCTTCATGAACAAGGCCCGTGAATATATCGGACAGAGAATCGATGACCGCTTCGTAGGGGCGGTGGCGGGCTACTACCTCCAGCCCGATGGAGACTGGCGACTCAAAACCTCTCCGGAATCAGAGCGGGCATCGTGGGACAAGGTTGCCCGCATGAATGAGGCCTTTGAAAAGATCATCGGCACGGGACCCCGCCTGAAGGAGACGCCCTTCGTCTTCGGCGGCAACATGATCGTGCACAGAGATATTTTCAGGCATATCCCCTTCGATCCATCCATCTCACGAGGAGAGGACATAGATTACCTCATAAACATGAGGATGTTCGGACACGCCTTCTTCCTCGACGACAGTCTGTCCATCAAACACCTGCCCCCCCCGAAGCCTCATCCAGTGTGGAAGGAACTTCGAGAGGATTTATATAGATTCATCCGGGAGCGGCAAAAACTGCGAAATCAGGAGGCGATGCCCGGCATGGTTCATGTGAGGGCGGAGGAACTGGATCCCTATCCCGGCGCCTTTTTGAAGGACGACCTGGAAGACAAGATTGCCTCGGAATGCACCGCCCTTGCCACACAATACCGGATCGAGGGGAAAGAGAGCGATGCAGTTGAGGCCCTGAATAATATTGTGATAGCGAAATCGGAGACGGAGTCAGGGGAAAATCTCTTTCATCGTTTAATTCGCACACAGAGACTGTGGGAGGAAATGATGGACTTCACCTCCACGGGCGATATTGGAAGGAAACTGGCATCTCTCCTGTAACGGGACTCGCCCATCTCGGGACACCATAAAACCAGCAATTACGCTTCTCTGAGTATAAAAAGGTTGCGACATTTTCTCATAAGGTACAATATGCCCGGGTGGTATATTGTTATCTTTTTATGGAGGTAGATCGTTTTGAATAAGTTTGTGATATGGGTTTCTTCCGCCCTGGCGTTGTTGCTGATGCTCCCCCTCGTCATCTCACCGGGGCCGGGATCGGAAATATACCGGGGGCTGGGAAGCATCATCCTGGGAGGGCTTGCCCTATCCTCGGTCTTTGTAATTTTTGTAATACCATCACTCCTTATGTTTTTCATAAAAATGGAAAGGAAGAACTGACATGGCGGAAATTAGCGAGATAACACTGGAAAACCTGAATACCACGGAATTTATCGAGAAAAAGATTGCCGAAATTTCATCTGTTGTACAGAGCGGTTCAGCCGTCAATGCCCTCTCGGGCGGAGTGGATTCGGCAGCCGTCACCATGCTGGCCCACAGGGCCCTGGGAAAGAGACTGCGATCCCTCTTCATAGACACGGGTCTCATGCGGCAGGATGAACCACAGACGATCGTCTCATGGTTTGAAAAGCTGGGCGTTACCGTCGAGATTATCGATGCGCGGGACCAGTTCTTTGCGGCCCTCAAGGGGAAGACTGATCCCGAAGATAAACGTAACGCCATTACAGAGACCTTTTACAAGGACGTCTTCGGAAAGCTCGTACGGGAGATGGGCGCGAAACACCTCTTTCAGGGGACCAATTATACCGACATAGAAGAAACGGTAGCGGGCATAAAGAGACAGCACAACATATTGGAGCAGATCGGCATCGATCCCCTGAAAAGCTACGGATATAATGTTCTCGAACCCTTGATAGCACTGAGGAAACCGGCCATACGGACCATTGCAAAGGTCGTCGGACTTCCCGAAGAAATATATGCACGGCCACCCTTTCCCGGGCCCGCACTGGCGGCGCGCGTGATCGGCGAGGTTACACCCGAAAGGGTCGAAACGGTCAGGCAGGCAACAAAAATTGTCGAAGATTCTCTCTCCGCCACGGGCGCCTTTCAGTACCTTGCCATACTTCACGACGATCGGGTAACGGGCATAAGAGAGGGGAAAAGGGATTTCGGCCTGCAGATAGAGATCAGATGCTGGGACAGTGAAGACGCCAAGACGGGATCACCGACGCGACTTCCCTATCCTGTCCTGGAGAAGATGGCCGACGAGATAACGGCACAGGTTGGGGGCGTCGTGAACGTCACCTACAATATCACGAAAAAGCCGCCGTCAACGATAGAGGCGATCTAGAGGCCTGTAACATAAACTGTGATACCCATGAAACATGATGAAGCAGCTCTTTTAAAGACCGGACAGTACCGGTACTATATCTGTTTGATACTCTTTCTGAGCTATATACTGGTATATTTTCACAGGCTCTGCCCTGCAGTAATCGCCCTCGATATGCAGGCCGATCTCGATGCAAGCAGCACCCTGCTGGGTGTTCTCGGCTCGGCCTACTTCTATTCCTACGCACTCATGCAGCTTCCAGCGGGACTGCTGGCAGACACATGGGGGCCCCGCCGGACCGTTGCAACCTCGCTTCTCATTGCGGCCTTCGGATCCATACTGATGGGGATGGCACCCACACTGAGTGTGGCAATTATCGGCAGAGTGCTCGTCGGGCTGGGCGTTTCCACCATCTATGTATGCAATTTCAAACTGCTGGCCGAATGGTTCCCTCCCCGTAGATTCGTCGTCATCGGCGGCATATTCATGGCCATGGGGGGCGTGGGCGCCCTTATCTCCACGGCACCGCTTGCCCTGTTGAGCAACCTTTTGGGATGGCGTTCGAGTCTGATCGCCGTCGGTTTCCTTACCTTTTTCGTTGCAATCGCTGTCTACCTTATTGTACGAAACCGCCCCGAAGAGATGGGGTGGCCGCCCATTCGCCCTTCTCATGAAGTCTCGGATAATACTGACATAAACCTTCCGAATGCCATCAAACAGGTATTGTCCTGCCGGCCTTTCTGGCCTCTCGCCCTGTGGTCCCTCTTTGCCCCCGGAATCTCCTTTGCCGTCGGCGGACTCTGGGGGGGACCGTACCTGATGCAGGTGTATGGTCTGAGCAAAACCGAGGCAGGAGGCATCCTCTCGATGTTTGCCGTATCATTGATAGTAGGGAGCACCATACTGAGTTTTGTCGCAAACAGACTCGGCAGAAAACCAGCGTTACTGGGATGCAGCGTTCTCCTTGTCGCTGTGTGCATTTTTTTCTCCCTTTGGCCCGATGGACTTTCACTGCCCCTTTTGTATCTATTTTTCTTTCTTATCACCCTTCCCGGCGCCTCGGGATCGGTTGCCGCTGCCGCTTCAAAAGAATTGTTCCCCCTTTCAATTGCGGGAACAGCCTTGGGATTACTCAACCTTTTCCCTTTCTTCGGAGGTGCCCTCTTTCAAGTCGCCATCGGGGGCATTATCTCCCTTGCAAAACGCAGTGAGAATTACACCGCCATTGACGGCTATCAACTCATGTTTTATTTTGCCCTGACCAGCGCCCTCCTATCACTCGTCGCAGCATTCCTCTTAACTGAGACCCTGAAAAAAAGCAGTGACCGATGATAAAGGCAAAAAACATGGAAAAGAATAAGGAGTTCGACAGAAGACACAGTCGGGAGAGGTGAATCAATGAAGGAGCCAATCAGAATAACGGCTATTGTCGGCAGCTATCGAAAAGGTGGAATTATCGACCAGGCAGTCGATCATGTCCTCCTATCGGCACGAGAGGAAGGGGCTGAAACATCGAAGATTTATCTTATCGACAAAGACATCGAATTCTGTACAAACTGCCGCGCCTGCACTCAAAAGCCGGGAGAAAGGCGAGGAGATTGCATGTTCACTGATGATATGGACAGCATACTGGATGAGATTGAAAAATCGGATGCCATTGTGCTGGCATCCCCGATGAACTTCGGCACAGTTACTGCAGTTACGAAACGATTCCTCGAACGGCTCGTCTGCTTTGCCTACTGGCCTTGGAAGATGAACGCTCCGAAGATACGCAACAAAAAGAAGAAAAGGCGTGCCCTCATCGTCTGCTCTTCCGCGGCACCATCGATTATAGCCCGCCTGACGTCGCAGATGGTCAAGCTCTTGAAGAGTGCCTCCGCTCTCATGGGGGCAAGGACAATGGGCGTCTTATTCATCGGCCTTGCCGCCCGTGAAGAAAAGCAAGGCCTGGGAAAACGTACAAAGGACAAAGCGCATCGACTGGGAAAAAGGCTGTCATCCGATGTATAGACATAAAAGGGAGTTCCACGACCTCATCGAATCGACCTCCATCAAGACACCAGCAATTGATAGATTGCGCTCCTCTATCCCGAAGTGATTCTCGAATTCCATAAAAGCCTTGCAATGTCCATTGATTATAATTACAGTGCCACGGAGGAAAGATGGGACAGGATGTC
>Ga0307990_1001410_pt1 | contig 20322 bp, 16 predicted proteins | sample EllFjometagen129_FD_203168 | JGI IMG/M metagenome (GOLD analysis project Ga0307990, IMG submission 203168) | Marine microbial communities from Ellis Fjord, Antarctic Ocean - #129 | ecosystem: Environmental > Aquatic > Marine > Unclassified | place: Southern Ocean | collected 2014-10-08
GCCTGCTGTTCCAAGGCCAGCAGGTCCTGGAAACGTTCGCGCAGCATGGCTTGTTCGAACTCAAGCATCGCTGGTCCCGCCGAGCCCGTCCGCCAGCAGGCGGATGGCCTTCTTGTGTTGCTCCGTGTCGGAACGCAGGGCGTCGAGAATCGAATAGACTTCCGACCGCTGTTCGACACTCAAATATTCCGAGTGGGCGATCTCGCTGGATGTTGCCGTCAGGTCGGCCACCAACTGGTGTTCCATCCCCTCGACCGCCTGCATGTTACCGTGTAGTCCACTCTGATCGACCATCATTGTCTTGGCACCTCTGCTGGACTTCAGCCGATTCGAAGGGAGATGATTACTCCATGCCGAATTATCGCGCGCCAAGGGCAAAAACACAAGGATTGCATGGATATAAGAAGATGCATTTTTCTCAATCCGTGTAATCCAGAAATCCATGTTGTCCCCATCTGATGTTTCTTCTGCTTCTTCCCCTTCCAACCAGTCTTTTTTCTCGGCGTTCTCAGCGAGAGGTAAGCTTCTTTTTCTTCTTCGTTCTCGCCATTTCTCTAACTCCTACCTGGAATGTCCGGTATTGAGGCCAGGTTGATCGGCGTGGTGTATACGAAAACAGCCCGTGGCCTGATTCGGCTCATGGGCTGCATCGTTCGTTTTCGTATCGCGGCCTGGGCCGCAATGCCCGGAACAGGACTTGAACCTGCACTGAGTATTAACTCAACTAGGCCCTCAACCTAGCGCGTCTGCCAATTCCGCCATCCGGGCAGTGAGCCATTAACGTTATCCCAAGTAGCCCGAACTGTCAAGCACTACGCGCCGATGATGAAAAAAAGGCGGATATCGACCGTGCTCGACGCTCCCGCTGTCCGCGAGCAGGTCGGTGTCTGGCGGCTCGGCTGCCCAACATAAGCCCACGTTGCGATTGCCCTGGCATTTGGGGGCATTGGGCGTTGGTCATTTGCGGGCGCAGCCCGTGCCATCAATCTTCCAGCACGCGTCTGGCTCGGTTCCCCAGGCGGCAGGTGATTTCGTAGGGGATCGTGTTACATAGTCGGGCGAGGTTTTCGGCGCTGTGGGAACTGGCGGGATCGTTGGAAATTATCTCGACCTCGTCGCCGATGGCGGCTTCCGGGGCGTTCGTCAGGTCGATTATCGCCTGGTCCATTGCGATTCGCCCGCGGACGGGCACCTCGGCACCGCGGATTCGCATGGTCGAGCGGTTGGATAAACGCCGCGAATAACCGTCCGCGTAGCCCACCGGCACCAGCCCGACGGGTGTGTCTACCGGGACGGTGTACGTCAGTCCGTACCCACACTTGTGCCCGGCGGGAAGGGTCTTCATCTGCATAAGTAGGCCTGTCAGGCGAAGCGCGGGTTTCAGCGGCAACTTGCGGATCATATCATCGGATGGTTGATAGCCGTAGATGGCAATTCCGGGGCGGACCATGTCCAGATGGGCCTCGGGCAGGTCGATGGTGGCGGCGGAGTTGGCGGTGTGCAGGCACAGCCCGCTATGGCCTCCGCAGGCGTCCACGGTTCGCATGAAGGTGTCCAATTGTTGCCTTGCAAACGATTTGTCCGTCTCGTCGGCCGTGGCGAAATGGGTGTACATGCCCGTGACGTCGATGGCTGTTTGCCCCCGGGCCTCGGCGAGCAACTCGGCTGCTTTGCCTGGCAGGACGCCGGATCGCCCCATGCCGGTATCGACTTTCACATGCACCTCGGCGACGGCGCCCACCTGTTTGGCGACCTGGGCTATCGTGGCAACTTCCGCCGGCGCCACTACCGTCAGCGTCACGTTTTGGGCGATAAGTTCAGCCAGCGTGTCGCGGAACTCGTTGCCGCCGGCGTGTGCGCAGGCCGAGAAGAACATCAGCAGCGGCCTTTCGTAGCCGAGCTCCCTCAGCGCGAGCGCTTCCTCGGGATTCGTAACTGCCAGCCAGTCGGCATGTTCGCTCAGCAGGCCAAGCAGGTTCGCCAGCCCGTGCCCGTAGCAGTCGGCCTTGACGACCGCGCAGAGTTTGCTCGCCGGCGGGATGCACTCTCGCAGCAGGCGAAGATTATGCTCGATGGCAGAGGTCGAGATGTGTGCGGTCAGGTAGCTTTCCATTTCGATCGTCGCGTTCGGTTGTCCGTCACCGGTTGGCTCGGGTAGAGCCAAATAATATGCCCACTCGCCGATGCGGCCTGGCAGGCCGCTTGCCGCAAGGGCAGCTTTCCAAACGGGCTGTTAGTGTCCCGACTTACTTATCCAGCACTTTCGCGGGTAAAACAGAGAAGCGGTAGATTGTCTTTGTACTATAAGTTTCTCCAGGCAGCAAAATCGTATTCGGGAAACTCTTTTGATTGGGGCTATCCGGATAATGCTGAGTCTCAAGACACATTCCGCCGCGATGCACGTACGGCTTGCCGGCTTTACCTTTGAGCCGACCATCGAGGAAGTTTCCACAATAGAATTGAACCCCTGGTTCCTGGGTGAGTACTTCCATGAAACGCCCGCTGACCGGTTCATACACCGTTGCCGCCAGCGTCACGTCGCCAGGCTTCTTCGGCTTATTCAATACAAAGTTATGATCATACCCCAGGCCAAAGGTGAGTTGCTGATGGCTTTGCCCGATATCTCGACCAATTGCCTTTTTAGAGGTGAAATCGAATGGGGTTCCTTTGACCGGGGCGATAACACCTGTGGGAATCAATGTTTCATCAACCGGTGTGTAGTAATCAGCATTTATGAACAACTGATGATCCAGGATGGTTCCATTGCCTTCGCCAGCCAGATTGAAATATGTGTGGTTCGTCAAATTGACCGGTGTGGCTTTGTCTGTCGTGGCGCTGTATTGAATCACGAGTTCATTGGCGCCAGTGAGTTTGTAAACAACCTTACATTGAAGGTTGCCGGGATACCCCTCTTCGCGATCCTTGGACAGATAGGTTAATTCCAATCCTGTGAACCCATCCCCGACGAGCGGCTTGGCATTCCAGACAACCTTGTCAAATCCTATAATGCCGCCATGAAGATGGTTCAGGCCGTTGTTTGTGGCCAGGGTGTACGTTTCATCGCTCAGCTTGAACGTTCCCTTGGAAATGCGGTTTCCATAACGGCCGACAACTGCGCCAAAATAGGGCCTGTCAACCGCGTTCATATACCCTTCCACACTATTGTAGCCCAAGACAATATCAGCATACTTCCCATCTTTGTCCGCCGCCATGATAGAGGTCACTATGGCGCCGTAGTTGGTAATCTGGACTCTTGTTCCCTGTGCGTTTGTAAGCGTATATAGTTTGATATTATCAAAGTCTGTTGTGCTGATTTGTCTGGTATGATCACATCCGATGAACATCAATGATGCAATGCACAAAACCCAATAAGTTTTCATGTTGTCTCCTTTTTCTAAACGGACTGCTCAATACGGCGGCGCCTTTGCCATGGGTAACATTCCAACTTCTGTTGCGAAGGAAGCCCAGAGGCGACCGGAGCAACAGCAGCACGCGCCGCGACGGAACGCCCGTCGCACGCTTCAATAGTACCCGTTCTCAACGGCAAGACAAGGGTCCGGCGCGGAACACTGTGAGCTCGGCTGAACAATCCGCCCGCGAGGCGGCAAGCCCTCGACGAAAAACACGCCGCTTGCCTCTGATCGGCCTGGCGGGTAGAACACCCCTAACATGGATGCGGTGATATTCGATTTCGATGGCGTTGTCGTGGACTCCGAACCCGTTCACTTCGCCCGATTCCGCGATGTGCTGGCCACTATCGGTCTGGAGTTGACCGAGGCCGACTACTACGACAAGTACCTCGGCTATGACGATCACGATTGCCTGCTGATCGCCGCCGCCGACCGGGGCATGGAGCTTTCCGAACCTCAAATTGCCGACCTCACCGCCACCAAAACCAAACTGGTACAGCAAACCTTCGCCGAATCCATTGAGGCCCTGCCGGGCGCCGTGGCGCTTATCCGCGCCATCCATGCCGCCTCCGTGCCGCTGGCGATCTGCTCGGGCGCACTGCGCGACGAGATAATCCTCGCCAGCCAAACCGTCGGTGTGCTGGAATGCTTCCAGGTCATCGTCGATGCCAAAGACGTCCCCCGTGGCAAGCCGGACCCCGAAGGTTACCTCGCCGCCCGCGCCAAACTCGCCCAGGCCGCCGGCAAAGACCTCCGCCCACATCGCTGCGTCGTGGTCGAAGACTCCCCCGCCGGCATCGAGGCCGGCAAGAACGCGGGAATGAAAGTCTTCGCCGTCGCCACAAGCTACGATGCCGCCCACCTCACCGCCGCCGACCGTGTGGTAAACTCCCTCGCCGATGCGACGATCGCCGATCTGGAAGAACTTGTGGGGTAATCACGCCAATGGACTGGGGACCGTCATCGCTGGCCTTGATCGCCGAAACGCCGGGCTTGCCCGAGGCGTACTGGCCGGTGGGCGTAGGGGCGGTGCTGGCTCTGCTGTTTCTGCTGCTGAGCCTGCGGGCCGGGCGAAGGCGGCGGCTCATCGACAACATTCCGACCGCCAAGACCTCCGGGGTGTTCGTCGGACTGGTGGAACTGAGCTGCACGGCCGAGTCGTCGAGCCCATTGGTGAGCTACCTCGCGGAAATACCATGCGTCAGCTTTCGCTGGAGCGTCGAGGAACACTGGAGCCGAACCGTCACCGAGAGCTACACCGACGCCAAAGGCCGCAGACGCACGCGAAGGCGAAGAAAGAGCGGCTGGAAGACCGTCGCCAACGGTGGGCAGTACCAGCCGTTCTACCTGAAGGACGACTGCGGCGTGATCCTCGTTCGACCGGAGGGAGCGAAGGTCGAGGACGATTGCGTTTTCAGCGAGATCTGCGGCCAGGACGACCCGCTGTACTACCAGAAGGGTCCCGCCTGGGCCGTGTCCAGTTCCGACCATCGCCGCCGCTTCAATGAGCACGCGATCCCCCTGCACAGCCGCCTCTACGTGATGGGCCGCGCTCGCGAGCGGCAGGACGTGGTCGCCCCTGAGATCGCGGCCGACGAATCGGCCCCGGTGTTCCTCATATCCATGCGCAGCGAGCAACAGATCAGCAGCGGCCTGGCCTGGCAGTTCTGGCTGTGGGGCCTGCTGGGGGCGCTGGGATTGGCGGGCGGCTGGTTCGTCAGCGCCCACCTGGGCGGACACAATCGACTCGAGCCGGACGTAGGCTTGTGCGTCATATCGGCCGCGTGCTTTGCCGGCTGCTGGGCGTTGGGATGGGTGTGGATGGTCTTCAACAGCATGGTCCACCTTCGGCAAATGGTCACACAGGCCTGGGCCAACGTGGACGTGCAGTTGCTCCGGCGCGCGGACCTGATCCCCAACCTGGTCAATGCGGTAAAGGGCTTCCGCGACCATGAGCGGACCGTCCATGAGTCTCTGGCGCTGCTGCGCTCTCAGGCCCAGGCCACCCGCCCGGGTCGGTCCGGGCCGAACCCCGTCGCCACGCGCCGGGCGATCCTGGCGATCGTGGAACGCTACCCCCAGCTCAAGGCCGACGGCGCGTTCGCGAGCCTCCAGCAGCAGCTCGCGGACACCGAAAACCGCATCGCGCTGGCCCGCGAGTATTTCAACAACATCGCCTCGCACTACAACCGGCGGCTTGAGATAGTGCCCGACTCCGCTGTAGCATGGATGGGCCGCCTCCGCCCGCAGCCGCTCTTCGCCGCGGCCGGCTTCGAGCGCCAGCCCCTGGCCGTGAAGCTGGCGGAATGACCCCGCCGCAGGGGCCACGCAGATGATTCGTAGCTTTTTGGGAGATTCAAACACAATGACATCGCCAACTCGAGTAATCAGCCGGACCGCACCCGTGCGGTGGGAAGATGCAATGGTCAGCGGCAACGGCTCGACGGGCATCATGGTCATGGGGCTGCCCGTGGACGACCTGGTAATCGTCAACCACGCCAAGTGCTGGACGGTGAGCTCGGAATTCAGACCGGAGGCGCCGGATCTTCGCGAGGCCTGGAAAACGGGCCGAGAGCTTGCCCAACAAGGCCGCTACCGCGATGCCGACTCTCATGTCGCCGCGACCGCCAGGAAGATCGTCAAAGAGAAGTACGGTGACAAGGCCATGCGGGGCATCCGCCCGTGGTACGACCGAACACACCCAGCCTTTCACATGCACGTCGCCACCGAAAGCGCCGGCAATCCTCGGCGATACCGGCGCGAGACAAACTTCGCCACCGGCGAGATAACCATCTCTTGGACGGACATCCGCGGCGACTGGGTGCGACGTATGTTTGTATCCCGCACGCACGACGCCATCGTGATGGAGCTCACGGCCCCGGTCGGCGCTGCCGTCAATGCCGCGCTGCGCCTGACCGAAGCGCCCGGCAAGATGGACAACGATATCGGATCGGTAACCATCGAGCATGGTGATGCGGAAATGTACTACCACGCCGCCTACGGTCGAACCATGGGCAGGCCCAAACCGGAGGGCTATCACGCCCTGGCCAGAGTTATCGTCAGCGGTGGCAAGGCTCGTGGGCGTGCCGATGAGCGGCTCGGTATCAGCGGCGCCAATCGCGTACTGGTAATCATGCGATTCGAGTATCTCGACGACGCCGGCGCAGCCGACCGCGCGAGCCTTCGTAAAGCTCTAGCCAAATTGCCGGATGACTACGATGAGTTGCTCGCACCCCACGCAGCCGTCCATGGCGAAATGTTCAACCGCGTCACGCTGGACCTCGGCGGCGATCCCGAAAGCGCACTGGCCAGCGAGGCTCTTCTGGCCGACGTGGCGAAAGGCAAATCGCTGCCGGAGTTCTTCGCGCTGATGCACGCGGCCGGACGGTACGCCCTTGTCTGCGGTGCCACCGGCGATCTGGCGCCGTCGCTGATGGGAATATGGGGCAACGACTGGACCCCGCCATGGGACGGCAGGTACACGTTCGACGCGAACCTGAACCTGGCTATCTCCGCGGCCGCTCAGGGCAATCTGCCCGAGGCGATCAACACGTACACGTCCTTCCTCGAACGCAACCTGGACGACTGGCGGGACAACGCCCGCAAGCTTTACGGCTGTCGCGGCGTGGTGACAGACCTCTGCCAGGGATGGCGGCACGGCACGGTGCTGATGGCGACTTATCCTTGGACCGGCGGCGCAGGCTGGCTTGCCAGCTACCTCTACGACCACTACCTGCTCACGCAGGACCGCGAGTTCCTCGCAAAGCACGTGGTCCCGTTGCTAAAGCAGGTCGCGGACTTCTACGAGGACTTCCTGAAACTCTACCCCGAGCATGATGGACGGGCCGTATTCTACCCGTCGATATCGCCCGAAAACGTACCGACGATGAAGCCCGAAAACCAGGCCATCGAGGTCGTGCCAAACGCCACCGGCGAGATCGCCATCTGCCGTGAATCGCTGACGAACCTCATCACCGGCTGCAAGGACCTCGACATCGAGGCCGACAACATCCCGCGATGGCAGGCGATGCTGGCGAACCTGCCGGAATACGTCATCAACTCAGACGGTGCCCTGGCCGAATGGGCCTACCCGGGCCTCGGCGACACGTACAAGCACCGCCACTGCTCGCACCTCTACGGTATCTGGCCGTCCCTGGAAATCTCGCCCGAGCGAACGCCAAAACTCTTCGACGCCGCACGCGTCGCGATGGAAAAACGAATCGAGGCCGGCCTCGGCAACAAGGCCGCGCACGGCTTCATGCACATCAGCTTCGTTGCCGCAAGGCTCAAGAACTCCGGACTGATGTGGCGAATGCTGAGTGACTTCTCCAAGCTGCCTTTCGTCAACACCAGCTTCATCACCTGCCACAACCCGGGCCCGCAAATCTACAACCTCGACACCACCTTCGCCATGCCGGCTGTGCTTATGGAAATGCTCGTCTTCTCCGAGCCGGGACTCGTCGAAGTCCTGCCCGCCCTGCCGGCGGAGAACTTCAGACGCGGCACGCTGCGAGGCGTGCTCGCACGCGGCGGAGTGGTCGTCGAACAACTGCACTGGAACCTGGCACAGGGCCGCATCAACGTGAAGCTCCGCAGCAACAAAGCCCAGACCATTACGCTACGCAGCGGCGTGCGGGTGAGATTCTGCCACGCCGACAACCCCGATGAACAAGAACTCATCACCCGCCAAGCGGACCGCGACGGCTGGAAGATCGACCTGCCCGCCGGCAAGTCAATCGGCATAAGGCTGAACATGTAGGCAGACACTGCGGCGAAGATTCGATGAAGAAGATCACGCTTACCATGCTCGCGATAGGCCTGTTCTACTGACTCGACCTCTCAGCCCTACTTGTCCCAGTGCTCCTCGATAATCCTGGCGATCTTGGGATAGTCTTTATCGGTTTCGTCGAGCTCTTCGCGAAGCTCCTTGAGTTGGACCTTCAGGTCGGCGATGGTTTCTTTGTACTTCGGATCGCCGTAGCGGTTGTGCATTTCGGAGGGATCTTCGACGAGGTCGTAGAACTCCCACGCCACCGGCGTGTCGCGGTAATATCGATTACCGTCCTTGCCCTCGACCTTCCTGGTCCCGTGCATGTCCGTGAAATCGCAGCCATAGAAGAAGATCAACTTGTAACGATCCGTGCGGATGCCGAAGTGGGCCGGGTTGTTGTGGGCGTGGGCCATGTGCATCCAGTAGCGATAGTACGTGCCCGTCCGCCAGTCGTCGGGTTTTGGCTCGCCAGCCAGAGCGCGGGCGAAGCTCCTGCCCTGCATGTAATCCGGCGTCGCCGCGCCGGCGAGGTCCAGAATCGTCGGGGCGAAGTCGGTGTTGTTGATCAGCCAGTCGTTGGGCTTACCCGGCTGGGTGGTGAGCTTCGGGTAGCGCGCCAGCAACGGCATGCGCATGGCTTCCTCGTACATCCATCGTTTGTCGATGAAATCGTGCTCGCCGAGGAACATGCCTTGGTCGCCGGCGTAGAATATCACCGTTTCGTCCATCAGCCCTTCCTGGTCCAGGTAGTCGAAAACTCGCTTGAGGTTGTCATCGACGCCCTTTACGCAGCGGAGGTACTTCTTGAGGTATCGCTGGTAGGCCTGGTGGGTGTACTCGCGGTCGGACAGGTCGGGGTCCACCTCCATGTGCTTGCCCATGTTCCGGCGGTGCATGCGCTTGGAGATCGACGAGCCAATAACGTGGATCAATTCGTCGTTTTCGCCCCGCGTTCCGACCGATCCGAAATCCCCGGCCGGCTGATCGTACATGTTGTCCGGCTCGGGAATCTCGACATCCGCGAGATAGTCGTCGTATCGTGGATGGTGGTCGAACATATCGTGCGGCGCCTTGAAGTGCAGCATGCAGAAGAACGGCTTGTCGGTGGGGCGTTTTTCCTTGAACCACGTCAGGGCCAAGTCGGCGATCACGTCGGAGGAATGGCCCTTGAACTTAAGTACGTTGGCGTCCTTGGTCAGCGTGCTGTCGATGCGGACCTTGCCAGGCTCGCCGCCATCGTTGGTGTAGAACGACGGGTCGAAGTAGTCGCCCTGGCCCGGCAGGACGCAGTAGTAGTCGAACGTCGCGGGGTCGGCCTTGAGATGCCACTTGCCGATCATCGCCGTCGCGTAGCCTGCCTTGCGCATCTCGGTGGACAGATGCTGCCTCTCGGGCGGCAGGACGCCGTAGAGATCGAGCACGCCGTTGCGCTGACAATGCTGGCCGGTTAGTATGTTGGCCCGGCTCGGAGTGCAGATCGAGTTTGTGCAGAAGACGTTCTTGAACACCACGCCTTCCTTGGCAAGCCGGTCGATCGTCGGCGTGGGATTCAGCTTCGCCAACCTGCTGCCGTATGCGCCGATCGCTTGGGAGGTGTGGTCGTCGGACATGATGTACAGCACATTGGGCCTGCGCGGAACGTGCGCGGCCTTCTTGTGGGCGAGTTGTGCCTCGGTCTCGGGGAGCACGGCCGTCTCAACGCAGCCAGTGGTGGTCGCAGCGCCAACCGCCGCGCCAAGTCCGGCTGCCCCACAGCGCTTCAAACATTCCCGTCGCGTCATAGTCATCGTCCTTCTCCCGCCGTCAGGCGTTCGCACACAGCTAACCGCCCGCACATCGCGGGCCATTGAATCAAAGATATCCCCCGCACGGGCTCGCGTAAACCGATTTGCCGTTTTTCCGCTCGTCGCTGAACGGGGATTCCGCTGTACGTCGCAGCGTCGTGATAGCCTTACCGATATGGGGCGGGGACATCGAGACGTTTATGCTCATGGATCTGCTGGCTTTCGGCAGTTTCAAAAGTTTATTGTTGACAGTTGCGTGGGGATGGCATAGAGATCACACGCTACGTATGCACATCAGAGGGTGGTTCATGGGCGACAAGAAAACCAAACGATTGCGTGCGACGGCGAAGCGGCCAAAGAGATCGGCCAGGTCGGGCCGCGCGAAGAGGATTTTCATCTACGCCGCGCCGCTTGCGCTGATTGCGGTACTCGTTGCGGGCTACTACACCTTCTATGTGGGCAAGTGTCGAAAGCCCGAGGAATCAGCGGCAACCAGGCGGCCAGGCATCGTCCAATTCGCCCGCAAGGCCAAGACCCTCGACGACCTGCTGAAGATCCCGGCCAATCAACTCGGCGACGTTGACATCGCCGAGATGAGCCTGCTTTGCGCCACCGGCCTGCCGGGCGCGGAAAAGCTCGACATCGACCACGCCCGGGCCACGCTGGATTTGTGGGCGGATCGGGTGAAGTTCGAGACCGAGCGCCACCTCTACCGTGTGACCGACCGACGCTATGCCGAGCACTACCGCCACAGCGAAGCCTACCTCCGGGCGGAGTTTCTCGTGCAGACCCTCTGTGATGACCTCGGCGTAAAGTACGACCAGGTCGCCAAGGACAACTTCTCCTTCAAGGACTCCCGCGTTGCCTCCCTCCACGGGATGATTCCCGGCCCAGATCAGTCGCTGACGGACACACCCGGCGGCACGTGCGCCTCGATGCCGGTGATGTACGTCGCCATCGGCCGGCGGCTTGGCTACCCGCTGAAGCTGGTAACAACCAAAGGTCACATATTCGTCCGTTGGGACGGCAAGGACCATCCCAACCCAGCCTGGCGCGAACGATTCAACATCGAAGGCGCGGGCGAAGGATTCAGCAGCTTTCCCGACTCCTACTACAAGACTTGGCCATTCAAGTTGACCGATCGCCAAGTCAAGGCCAACGGGTATCTCGTATCGCTGACGCCGCGACAGGAATTCGCCCAGTTCCTCGCGGCCCGCGGCCACTGCGGCACCGACCACGGCCAGCCGGCCTTCGCCGCCCGGTGCTACGAAAACGCCCACGGCTACGATCCAGATTACCCCGCATACCGGCTCTGGTTCGGCGACGCCGCGCTTGCCAGCGGGTTCCGCTCGAAGATTTCTGCTCTGGCCAGCCTGGTGGCCAGGCGGATGCGGCGCAAGACTACCCGCGACCCGGACCTCGACGGCATGCAAAGGCCCAGCGACCTTGCCGCCGCGGCGGCAACGTCCGGCCTGCCCGGCGTTTCGCAGATGAATCTCGGCCGATGGCAGCCTGAACCGACGGAACATGGCGCGCCGCAGCCGCCAACGTACCGGCCGGGGTCGTTCGACGGCAAGCTCACGACCAAGCCGCCACAAGATGAAACGCCGCCGCCGGGCATTACGAACCCGCATCAGCCTCACCAGCCGCCCACGCCTGGGCAGCCGCAGAGGTGATTGACAATGAACCACAAGAAGCCGACAATCATAGCCGAAAGGGGCACGAACATGAAAAAGACTCACCTAATAGCCGCACTGGTTGGCATCATCGCCATGGGCATCATCGCCGCCGACGCCTCAGCCTACTACCACCCGACCCTGGGCCGATTCCTGACCCGCGACCTTGGGGCGGGAAGCGCGAAGCGCGTCGGTGCCGGCGGGCCGACCGTGGCCAGCGGATTCATCCCGATGGATCAGCTGGGGGCGAGCAGGATGCCTACGCCCATGACAACTGGATTCAGCCAGCCGCATGTCGGCGTGAATGTCTATCCAGATGCTGCTGCAATAATGCCGACAGTTCATCGTGACCCCATGGATCCGCCCGTTCTGTTTGATCCAACCGGCCAACATCCTGATGGTCCCAATCTCTACCAGTATGTCAGAAGCAACCCACTCCGCTTCGTTGATCCACAAGGTCTAGCAGCCAAGGTGTGTAAGTGGAGTGGGACTATATCTGGCTTGTTCACAGGAACCTTCTTCGGCGGTTATGCTAAGGTTAAGGTGATTGCTATCGGAAGTGACGGCAAATGCAATTACGCCGTGTCTGGGAAGGGGACACAGTGGTTTGGCGGAGCAGCCTTTGGTATAGGTTACTTCAGCGCCTCCGTTGACTTTGAAGATTTCAAAGCGCCGTGCGAGTGGCCTATCAAGAACGGAAGTGGCGCTTCATTGACAATTCTTGGGGCTGGGGGCAACGCATACATACCTGTAAACCTATCGGAAGTGATCGGCACAGCAGGTTCACTCCAGGCGTTTGGTTTTTGTGCATCAGGAGGGCTCAATATATTCATTGGAGGTGGGGCTTGGGGGGCTAAGCTCGCGGATGTCAAGCGAGTGGGACCAACACCCGTGGGAACATAGAATGAGATGGCTTTGGATGAAGAAGTTGCTTCCACTGTGGTTAGCGATTGGAGCTACTGTCTTGTTAATGGCTGTCTTTTTCGCGGCTGGCGGACCATCATACATCACAACCCGAGCACAGGCCCATAGAGTTTTTGCAGGCACACGCAGTGGCAAACCTGGGTCTTATGAGTTCGTCTCACATGGCATTCGGTATGGCATGACTCGTGACGAAGTCATCAATGCCATGGTCGGTGCCGACGAGACGCTCCTCCAGGCACCGCAGGAGACGCCGCCGTGGGATGGAACCGTTGATGTCTATATTTTCAGATACGGCCCGAAATGGAAGAGCCCTTTGGCCACCGAACTGCGGGGCTTCTATGAAGAATGGTACTGGGTGTACTACACTCCTGACGGCCTGGCCACTAAACTGGAGCGAGATATGGTCATAGGAGATGGTGGGGATTTGCGCGTCAATCTGAAAATACGGACGATGTGTGAGAAGTGAGATGATCTTGAATTGGGGGTGGGACAGATACCGAATTGGAATTGCATGGCCCAACCTGGCCCGGCCTCATATCGTCAGCACCATGTCCCGGGGCGCCTACAGTCGCTGGTAGAGGGCTTCTATCTGGCCCACCATTCGTTTGTGGTCGAACATTTCGCGGCATTTGGCCTGGCCGGCGGCGCCTAGTTTTTTGCGCAGGGGCGGGCAGTCGGCCAGAGTTTCCAACGCCATGGTCAGGCTTGGCACATCTTTGGGGTCCAGGAGGATTCCCGTGTCGGAGTCGACCACTTCCCGGGCACCGTCGATGTCAAAGCTCACTACCGGACGCGCCGCGAGCATGGCTTGCGGCAGGGCGCGGGCCAGACCCTCGCGGAGGGAGCAATGCACGAGGATGTCGCTGGCGTGGAGCAGGGCGGGGATGCGATCGGGCGAGACCAGGCCGGTCAGGCGGAAACGCTTTGCCAGGCCCAGTTCGGCGATCTGGGACTCGATCTGCCCTCGAAGCCGGCCGTCGCCTACGAGGCAGAAGCACACCCGCTCATTGGGAATTTGCTGGGCGGCCCGGATGAGGAACTCATGGCCCTTGAGTTCCGCCAGGCGGGAGACCTGCGTTATCACCACGGCCTTGCGAGGCAGTTTCAGCGCGGCGCGGACCTTGTCGGTTTCCCGCGGGCGCTGCAGGAAGGTCTCAACCTCCATTGCGCTGTAGATGGTGGAGTACTGGGCGGCGCATCCCACGCCGGCGGCGAGGGCTTGTGCGGTCATCGCGTCAGCCACGGAGATGATCGCGTCGGTGTGCTTGGCAGCCGCCCGTTCGAGAGCGATGTACAGGCGGTTTCGCCACCACCGCTGGTAGCGATGGAACGCCAGGCCGTGGATGGTGTGGACGATCTTCATCCCGCCGACCTTCGCGGCGGCGCGGCGGGCGAGGATGCCCGCCTTGGACGAGTGCGAGTGCATAACATCCGGGCGGATCTCTGTCAGTAAGCGTCGCAACTCGGCGGCGGTGGCGCGGTCACGCCCGGGGTGTATCTCGCGGCGCATGGAGTCCAGGACGACGACGCGATACCCGCCCTCGCGCGCCCGGCTGAGCAGTTCGCCCTCGGGCCCGATCGCCGGGCCGGTGATGAGCGTCACTTCGTGCCCGCGGGCGTGGAGTCCCTCGCAGGTGAGCAGGGTGTTCTCCTGCGCCCCGCCCAGGATCATCCGCGTAATGACATGGCAGATTCGCATTGCCCGGCGCTCAGTCCAGGATAACGCTGTCTTTGTACTTGGGCACGGTGACATCCCAGCCGTTCTTATCGCGGAGGAAATCGGCGAAGGATTCGGCGCTCTCGGTTTCGCCGTGGACCACGAAGACGCCGCGCGGCTTGGTCGTAAGCGTCGAGAGCCACTGGTAGAGCTCGTCGCGGTCGGCGTGGGCGGACATTCCGCCTATGCGGGCGATGTTGGCTCGCACCGCTCGCGTCTTGCCGTGGATCCGCACCTCGCGTGCGCCGTTGGAGATAATCCGCCCGAGCGTGCCCTTGGCCTGATAGCCAACGAAAAGGATCGTGCTCTCGGATCGTTCGATGTTGTTGACGAGGTGATGCTTGATTCGACCGCCGGTACACATGCCCGAGCCCGCAAGTATCGCCGCCGTGCCGCGGATGCGGTTGATCGCTTTGGACTCATCGACGGTTCGGGTCATCGAGAAGCCCGGGAACTTGAACGGCGACATCGCCTGGGAGATGCGCTGTTTCATCTGGTCGTCGTAAATTTCCGGGTGCTTGCTGAAGACCTTGGTGATCCTGATGGCCATGGGGCTGTCCAGGAAGACCATCATCGGTTCGATGCGTTTACGATGGAGCAGGTCGCTCAGGTAGTAGAGGATGTTCTGCGAGCGTTCGAGCGCGAAGCATGGGATGACGAGGTTTCCGCCGGCCTGGTCGGCCTGGTCGACCGCCCTTGCCAGGGCCTCCGAGACATCCTCGGTGGGCTTGTGTACTCGATCGCCGTAGGTGCTTTCGATCAGGACATAGTCGGCCTTCTCGAAGGTGCTCGGGTCCTCGAGGATAGGCTGATTCTTGCGCCCGACGTCGCCGGAGAACAATATGGTGCGAGTCTGGCCATCCTTTCTGACATCCAGCGAGATCATCGACGAGCCGAACACATGCCCGGCGTCGTGGAACGTGGCCGTGATGCCCTCGGTGACCTCGACCTTCTTGAGGTAAGGCGTCGGCGCGAAGTGCGCCTGCACGCGCTCGGCGTCTTCGGTGGTGTACAGGGGCTCGACCGGACGCGGGCTCTTGCGCTTCTCCCGGCGGTGACGTTTTCGCTTGTAGGACGCATCTTCCTCTTGAATGTGTGCAGAATCGAGCATGATGATCTGGGCTATTTCCGCGGTGGCGGCGGTGCAGTGGATTTTCCCGCGGAAGCCCTCCCGCACGAGCTTGGGCAGCAGCCCGCAGTGGTCGAGGTGGGCGTGAGTCAGCAGCACCGCGTCGATCTGTGTGGGGGGGAACGGGAACGGGTCCCAGTTTCGCTCGGCGAACTCGCGCTCCTGGTACAGCCCGCAATCCACGAGTACGCGCGAGCCATTGGTTTCGACGAGGAATCGCGAGCCGGTTACGTTCTGGGCCGCGCCGAGAAAAGAAATCTTGATCTGCATGAGCACCCTCTCCGTGGGGTTGGAGAAAACAAACGAGACTCAACGCCTCAAAGCTGTGACGATTCTAACTGGTACGCGGGAGTGTGTCAATTCGCCCGATGCGGCCTTCGGCCTGGATGGCGCTTCGCAACGAGCCCTTGCACGCGGCGAGAATCTTGCGGGCGGCGGGATAGTCCACGTCGCGGGCGTGCATGACGATCGCGGGTTTGAGCTGACCGGCGGCGGCGGTGAGGATTCTCCGCGCGGCCTGGCGGGTCACGCCGGATAGTTCCATCAGGATTCTCTCGGCCCGGTCGCGCAGCTTGTCGTTGCTGGCGCTAAGATCCACCATCAGGTTCCCGAAGACCTTGCCCGTTCGGATCATCGCGGCCGTCGTCAGCGTATTGAGCACGAGCTTGGTGGCCGTGCCGGCCTTCATCCGTGTCGAGCCGGTAACCACCTCCGGTCCGACGACGGGGCATATCACCACGTCAGCGGCGATGGCGTCACGAACCTCTGGCGAGCAGGTGACGAACAGTGTCGCGGCACCAACCTGGCGAGCCCGCGCCACGGCCCCATGCACAAAGGGCGTCATTCCGCACGCCGCGATTCCGCAGACGACGTCGGCGGCCCGGACGTGGCGCTTATCCAGCTCGGCTGCGCCGGTGGCGGGGTCATCCTCGGCGCCTTCGGCGGATCTCACCAGCGCCCGCCGTCCTCCAGCGATGACGCCCTGGACTGTCGACGGCTTCGTGCCGAACGTGGGCGGGCATTCCGATGCATCCAGCACGCCAAGTCGTCCGCTCGTGCCTGCCCCGACGTAGATCAACCGCCCGCCGCGCCCCATACGCTCGACGATCAAATCGACGGCCTGGGCGAGTTGGCGGCGCTGGTCCGCGACGGCCGGGGCTACGAGGGCGTCTTCCGCCGCGATGACATCGACGATGCCCAGGCTGTCCAGACTGTCGATGTCGGCGCTGCGGCGGTTGCGTTTCTCGGTGGTGAGTCTGGATCGGTCCTTCATTATTCAGGCAACTCCAACGTTCGCGAACCGGGCACGATTTTGCCCAGCACCGCCGCCTTGCCGGCCCCGGTGGCGGCTGGTACGTTGTTGGGCCTGCCGTGGGCGGCCTCGACGGCCAGGATCGCGAACGCCATCGCCTCCTTGGCAGCAGGGTCCAGGCCTATCTCCGCCGTGCTGAAAACCTTCGCCGGCGCCAGGCGTTCGGTGAGCATGGCCATCAGCGCCGGGTTCAGCGCCCCGCCGCCGGAGACGATCACCTCGTCGACAGGCCCATCCAGCAGGTGCCCGAAGGACTCGGCGATGCTCCAGGCCGTCAGGGCTGTGGCGGTGGCAAGGATGTCCTCGACGCTAAGCTCGCGAGCGCGGCAGGCGTCGTGGAAGAGCTTGGCGTAATCCCGGCCAAAAGCTTCGCGACCGGTGCTCTTGGGCGGTTTCTGGGCAAAGTACTCGTGCTTCATGAACTGGTCGAGCAGTTCGCGGTGGACGGAGCCCTGGCAGGCCAGCTCGCCGTCGAGGTCGCAGTTGAGCTGCCCATCGCTGACGATCTCGGCCAGGCGGTCGATAACCATGTTGCCCGGGCCCGTGTCGAACGCGACGATCTGCTCCGGTTCCGCAGCGGCTGGGAGGTACGTTACGTTTGCGATCCCGCCGAGGTTGAGCATTGCCCGCGAGCGTTTTTCATCGCAGAAAAGCCGGTAGTCCACGTAGGGCACCAGCGGCGCGCCCTGACCCCCTGCCGCGATGTCGCGAGGCCGGAAGTCCGCGATAGTCGTGATTCCCGTCCGTTCGGCGATGATGCACGGCTCGCCGATCTGGAGTGTCGAGCGGATCTTACGCCGCATGAACGGTCGTCCCTCGGGCATGTGCCAGACCGTGTGCCCGTGCGAGCCGACCAGGTCGATCGAGGCCAGCTCGACCTTGGCCCGTTCGGCGACGCTTACGACGGCGCCTGCGAGCAGTTCGCCCAGCACGAAGTTGAGGTGGCAGAGGTCGTCGATGCGGCATGTCTCCGGCGAGCACAGGGCAAGCAGGGCATCGCGGATATCGTCGGTATACGAGCAGCACTCGAACGCCATCAGCTTGATGCCGTTGTCTGTGACATCGATCAACGCCGCGTCGATGCCGTCACACGACGTGCCTGACATCAGACCTACCACTCGAACGTGCTCGGCGGACACCGCCTTGTCGTCAGCTTTTTTAATCATTGAAGAAAGCCTACCGCGACACGGGGTGCGACCCAACGAAAAAGAGCAGTGCAAGATGGGATCTCTCGCGGAGAACCCGGAAATCGCAACGGATTGCAGGGATGGATGCATGTCCGTCGAGGCCCGCTCGCTTCTGCGGGCAGGTGTTCACGGGAATATTTGCGGGACTTGGCGGCGGCCAGAAGGTTAAATGGAATTAGTCAAGGGTGAAAGCCCCTGTGCTTTTCAAACCCATTTGTCTGCCGATACGAGAGGAGCTGATATGCGGAACGTAAATCGTCGTAATTTCCTGAAGTTCGCCGCCGCCGGAGCCGCCGCCGCGATGATGCCGCGAGGCCTGATGGCCGGCGAAAAATCCGCCAGGCCCAACATCGTGTACATCATGTCCGATGACCACGCCGCACACGCGATCAGTGCCTACGGCAGCAAGATCAACAAGACGCCCAATATCGACCGCATCGCCGCCGAGGGCATGAAGCTCAACAACTGCTTCTGCACCAACAGCCTCTGCGGGCCCAGCCGGGCCGTGCTGATGACCGGCAAGTACAGCCACAAAAATGGCTTCTACGACAACCGGAGCCGATTCGACGGATCCCAGCCAACCGTCGCCAAGATGCTCCAGGCCGGCGGATACCAGACCGCCATGGTGGGCAAGTGGCACCTGAGGACCGAACCGACGGGCTTCGACTACTGGAATGTCCTGCCAGGCCAGGGCGCCTACCACAACCCGACGATGATCGAGATGGGCACCAAGAGCAAGCATACCGGCTACGTCACGGACATCGTCACCGACATCTCCATGGACTGGGTCAAGAAACGCGACAAGACCAAGCCCTTCTTCCTGCTCTACCACCACAAGGCCCCGCACCGCAACTGGCAGCCGGACGCCAAACACGCCAAGATGTACCAGGACAAGGACATCCCCCTGCCGGATACGTTCTGGGACGATTACTCCAATCGCAGCGAGGCAGCAGCTGACGCCGAGATGCGGATGAGCCACCTCATAAAAGGCTACGACCTCAAGAAGCCCATCCCCAAGGGGCTGAGCAAGAAAGAGGAAACCGTCTGGCGATACCAGCAGTACATAAAGGAATACCTCCGATGCATCGCCTCGGTGGATGACAATATCGGGCGGTTCCTCAAGTTCCTCGACGACGAGGGCCTCGCCGAGAACACCATCGTCATCTACACCTCCGACCAGGGATTTTACCTCGGCGACCACAATTGGTTCGATAAGCGTTTCATGTACGACCCATCCCTCCGCATGCCGTTTGTCATCCGCTATCCAGGCCATATCAAGCCCGGCACCGTGAGCGACGACATCTGCGTGAATATCGACTTCGCCCCGACGTTCCTGGACTACGCCGGACAGCCCGCTGACAAGGACATGGACGGCGTGAGCATGCGAGGCGTGCTGGAGGGCAAGACCCCTGCCGACTGGCGAACGTCGATGTATTACCACTACTACGAGTACCCGGCCGTGCATATGGTCAAGTGCCACTTCGGCGTGCGAAACAAGCGATACAAGCTCATCCACTACTACTACGATATCGACGCGTGGGAGCTGTTCGACCTCGAGAAAGACCCCAACGAGCTCAAGAGCGTTTACGGCGACCCGGCCTACGCGAAGGTCCAGGCTGAGATGCTGGCGGAACTGAATCGCCTCCAGGCACAGTACGGAGACTCCCTGGAAAAGGCCCGCAAGCAGATCAAGCCTAGCAAACCCCGCAAGCCTCGCAAGAAGGCCGTCAAGAAGGCCCTGAAAGCCGCCCCGGCGGCGAAACCGTAGTCGCCGACAGCTACATAGCCTCTTCCAAACGGGCGAGGTCCGGTCGACCGGTGAGGTGAGCTTCCAGAGTTCGGCCGAGGAAGACCTGTCCGCCGTCTGCGAGGGCGGCGACGCGGTCGTCGACGACTATCTCCACGGCAGACTCGCTCGTGCCGGCCTGGCGGGCCTGTGTTCGCACGGCTTGGGTCAGGTGCGCCACCGCGTAGTTGTGCGCCTCGTCGAAGCTCGCGAACCATGGCGAGTCCGCCACGCCATGCAGGCCGTAGCGGCCTTGATCATTCGGCGCCAACTTAACCCGCTTTCGGATGCACACATTGCTCGTGATCGCTCCGACGGCGTTGGCGACGTCGGCGTCCGGGGGAATCACCGCCTCGGTCTCCAGCAGCTTTGCCGCCGCCGGCAGGAAGCAGTGCACCGGCGTGCCGATTCCAATGACGGGCCGCTTGAGGCGTATCCGTACGTGGTAGCCATCCGACCCGCCGGACAGTGCGTTTGCGATTAGCGCCTCCGCCGGCGGGGATGTGTCCAGCGTGTCCGGGTCTATCTCGCCGTCCATCTGCTTTTTCAGCAGCTCCGTCGCGAGCATGCGGACCACTCGTTCGAGCCCACGGGCCGCGAACGACTCGGCCTTGTCGCCGGCAAGG
>Ga0307990_1001411_pt1 | contig 20305 bp, 20 predicted proteins | sample EllFjometagen129_FD_203168 | JGI IMG/M metagenome (GOLD analysis project Ga0307990, IMG submission 203168) | Marine microbial communities from Ellis Fjord, Antarctic Ocean - #129 | ecosystem: Environmental > Aquatic > Marine > Unclassified | place: Southern Ocean | collected 2014-10-08
TATCTTTCTTCATTTGGAAATTTTGCTGTTATTCCGTATACCTTTAAACAGAATTCGTATGACTTTTGCCAGACATTCAACTCTTTGTAATTCTTTAGCATTTCACTCGAACCCGTGAACCCTTGAACCCTTGACCCCTTGAACCCTCTTGGATCACACCGACTCACTTGAAAATTATTCACTTGACTTGCCTTAATTTGCTACAACTAATCGGGAGATGATCCCTCTTCTTTTACATTAATCAACTCATTTGTGCGTTTTAAATATTCCTATAACATCAAGTTTTATTGGGATACAGTCTTGTTTTCCTCTCCCTAATGCTTGCATCGACGTTACCTTGAATTACATCAAGTCTATCAAAAAGCTTGATCAGCACATCATCGTGAACCAAATCTGTTCCTTTATCTCTAATTGTTGCTGTTCTTTTTCCTATCATGTTAACAATCTTTTCCTTCTCTTCTTTTAGTTCATCGATATTGTATGTCAGTGCAATGCCCTTTACATAACCCTTCATAGTAAGACTCAAGTTTTCAACTTTGTCGACAAAGGCATCTCCAATATGTCTCATTTTGTATCTGAAATCTCTTTCCATTATTTTCCCTTTCCGAGCTTTATTGTTTGTTTTTATTTGCTTCTGCTTGTCACTTGGTCCCAATATTCATCGGGCATATCCTTGGCAAGATTTAATGCACCACTTGCACCTGCATACAGAGGTTCTTCCACCTTTATGGCCCTTCCGTACCCGAGAGTGTCCTTCATGTAGTTCTCGATCTCCCTTTGCAGTCCCACTATCTGGCTTCCCCCACCGGCCAGAATAACGTTTCGCTTTAACTCCCTCTGAAATTCGGGGTCAAAGGAAGCAACAAGCTTTCTAACTCCTTCTACGATCTCTGGAACGATAGCCCTGCATGCCTCCCTGAGTTCATCTGTCGCATCGTAGCTTATGGGTTTGCCTTTCACGGGAAGCTCTATGAAAACACTTTCCCCCATCTTTGAAACAAATGAGTTTTCTTCTTTGAACCGCCTAACCATAGCCACCGTGAATTCTGCATCTTTGTATTTCTTGTGGATAAGGTCGAGGAAAACCTGGTCAATGTAATCACCGGCCTTCATTGTGGTTATTTGATCCTCTTCGGTGGGTATTGTTCCTGCCATTCTGCACAGATCGACAGTGCCCCCTCCAATATCTATGATGAGAGCGCTTGTAAAAAGATTTAGGCCGTAAGCAACGGCAAACGGCTCAGATACTATCATGACATCGTCAAGTATGCCGTCAGCAATTTCGAGCAGGGTTTTCTTGTTCTTATTGCTAGCCATTGCAGGAGCGCCGATCACGCCCCTTAATATCAGTTCTTCAGTTTCCTCTTCTCTGGCAAGATCAATGAGGTGCCTTAAAAGCTCTCTTGCAACCTGCTTGGATTTTTCAAACGCTTCAGAGTCTTTTTCAAATGATTCGGTATACTTGAGCTTGCCTTTATCAAAAGGTCTGTGCAATTCAAGGGCAAGGCGATTCTTGAGGGCTTCATCACCAAAGATGACGTTCTTTCTTCCAAACATCTTCCTTGAGACCTCGTCTTTGGGGTATCCAACATAGCTTGAAACAAATGTCCTTACTCCATTGTCGCAGGCTATGACACTTCGCGAGGTCCCAAGGTCAATCCCGACATGTAAAACTTTTTTCATTACCATCTTCCCTCCCCTTTTTTTTTATTTTGACTATCATTTTCAAGGATTTAGCAATTCTCTCAAGCGTTTGTTTTCCTGAACGATCATGTTAATAAGTCCTTTCCTCTCATCATTTAACTCTTTTTTCTTTTTCTCGTATTCCGGTACACCGGAAAGCCTCACACCATGTTTTTCCAAAAAAGCCAATCTTCCCTCAAGCCTTCTTATACCTTCCTCAATGACCTTAACTTTCTCATCAACATATATCTTATAGTCACCAACGAATATTTTCTTGCCAAAGACCTTTCGAACTTGTTTTTTTATTTCAAAGAATGGTTCTGCGGCATTTCGTCCCACAGTTTCGGTTATTTTTAAGATTTCATCTATTATGGCGGCGCTGCTCCTGCTTATGATACTCCACGAAACAAGGCCAGCGTATTCAAGCGTTGCATTGGCGCCCTTTACTGCTTCATGGAAGGTATCCGATTCGTTTTTTTTAGGGTTTATTTTTTTTTTCATATCTATCCTCCCTATTACTTGACTTGTCTTCGTTTCCGCTTGCCTTTCCATCTAAAGCCCCATCCTCTACCCAGTCCACCACTATATCCTCTTGCCGGTTGAGTGTCCTTTTCACCAACCGGTTGAGATGGCAGGGTCTCTTTTCTCCAGCCATAGATATTGTTTGCAATATCACTATCCATTGCGATTTCACAATTGTCACATCTTATTATCAATGTGGGCTTCTTTTGATGTATGTCAATGATTGTTCCAGGTTTTATTCCAAGATTTAACAGTTTGTGAAGTCTGTCATGTGACTCCGGCTTGATATAGGCAATCTTTATTTTTTCTCCAATTTCCAGATTTGCTATACAATCTACTTTTTTATCAATATTGTTCTTCCCTTCAATACAACAAGTTCCCTCTGGAATTTTATTTCCATGCGGGCATTCGGTTGGATGTCCCAATAAAATACAGATGCTTTCTTCGACCTCTGGGATAACGGCGTGTTCAAACTCACACACTGCCCTGTCAGCCTTATCACCTTTTATGTTTAATACATGTTCAAGCAAGACCTCTCCAAGCCTTTTTCGTCTTATTAAGCCCCTTGCGGATTCTTTTCCTTTACCGGTCATATAGATATAGCTATCATTAAAGGCTATAAGCTCCTTCTTTTGCATACTTTCCAAGATATTATCTTCAAATTTGGCATGACATATCTCACGAATTCCTTCTTTTGTGTTTTTATCCTGTTCCTCGCACATCCAGATGGCTTCCAGAATTTCTTCAAATACCTTATTCAATCTCAAGTTCTCCTTTGATAAGATGGATCATATTATTCCTGATTTCTGTAAAAACAGGAGAAAACGGTTTACCAAAGCGCCAATTAAAATGGCATAGGTCAGCGCAAAACTACAAATACCTACTGCTACTTTGGTCCCTCTTTCCTTTACTATTACCAGAATTGCATTTATGCACGGCATAAGAAAGGTAATCAGCAAAAGGTTCACAATTACATGGATATTGGTAAATATCCCTTTTTCTACAAATTGTGTTAGCACTGCAACACCCGCTTCTCTTCTGATAATTGACATCAAAAATACGTCAACACTCTCCTTTGGAAGGCCGACAAAGTCCGAAAGAATTGGTTTTGTCAAATCCTCGATTACAGTAAGCCCCCCTATTTCATCAAGAAAGAATACAATAAATGTTGCCAGTAAAAATATAGGTATTGCTTCTCCTAAAAAAAGATATGTTCTTCTTATGGAATTAATAAAAATGCTTTTCATACGTGGTATCCGCAAGGGTACCATTTCCATAATGAACTCTGACTGCTTTCCAGGAAAGAGCTTGTTTGTAAGATATCCGATTAATAATATCTGCGATGCTATAAACCCAAATATAAAAAAATAGGACCATAAAGGCATATCAGCCAGAAGTACCAGCATTACACTTAATAACGGAGCACAGGGGATACCAAGAATTAGCAAAAATGTAGCTATATTGCGTTCTTTTGTTGTATCAAGAACCCTTGTAGTTAAAATTGCCATAGTAATACAGGAAAAACCCATCATAAGCGGTAATACCCCTTTTCCGCTCATACCCATTTTCCTAAAAACATTATTGAAAAGTATGGCCAACCTCGGCATATAACCGCTACTTTCAATTATTCCATAGAAAAAATAAAATGTGAGCAAAACAGGCATAACAATACCTATGGCAAGCCCTAATCCAACACTTAAAAGGCCAAATTCACCCACTATGGCCCTTGAAAAGATTTCATACGGAACAAATTTACATAGTTTTTCTCCATAAGGGATGATTATTCCCCCAAAAATATCCCCTTCTATTAACCCAACAAGATATTCCGCCCCAAATCTGCCAACAAATAAAAACATTAAGACTATGATAATCATAGCTATAGGAATGCCTGTTAAAGGATTTCTGCTCCAGATTCCCAATTTATCCATAAATGATATTTTTGTGGTCGGTCTTACGCGAACAACCTCGTTATATACCCTTTCAGCCTCCTCTATGTAGAAACTTACGAGTAATAGATCAATTTCTTTTATTGTCTGTTTTTTTGTCTGTGCTGTAAGATTCTCCATCTCGGAAAATGTGTTTGAATCGCATTTCTTCTTCAAATATTCCCAGCTTAATTTATCATCTGTTAATGATGATAACAGTATACCCCTTGAGACTGTGAGATTTCCAAGAATTCCATTCCCCAGTTTTAAATAATTCCTGATAAACTCCGGGTACTTTACTGTAGATTCCGGTATCTTTACATTACCCAGTTTCTTCTTTAATGATGAAATACCACCGCCTTCGATTGCCACAGAGGTGTTTATTTCTATATCTAGTATTTGCTGTAATTTTTCTACATCAATATCAATGCTTCTTGCTATAGCCTCATCCATCATATTAATATTCAATATAATGGGCAGACCGTATTCTATGTAGTGGAAGTATAATGATAGTGATCTTTTTAGATTTTTGGCATCTGCCACAAAGATAATATACTGAGTTTTTGAATCCAGGATAATCTGTTTAGAAATCAATTCATCTTCATTCTCTGCATAAATTGTATTTGAGCCGGGTGTATCTATTAGAAAACGGCCGTTGCCTCCTCCAAAGATAGGGCTTAAAGAGGTTGATACAGTTGTTCCCGGGTAATTACCTTCTTTTATATTTTTATGACATAATTTATTGAAAATGGTTGATTTCCCGGTATTAACATTTCCAATTAAAATATAATTCGATTTAGAATTATCTGAAAAATCCTCCGCTCTCAATTCCATAATATCCTTTGATTATGCTTTCGCCTAACCTGCTTCGGTCATTGCATTTATCAAGGCCCCTTTGGCGGTTGTGTTAAGGGGGTCTTCAGCGAGACGCACACCGGAGATCTCCACGGGAAGATTAACGTTTTTGAGCATATCCTCAAATTTCTCCCTGCAGCCTTTTGGCATGGCTGTGCCCCCGCTCAAAACAATCGGGATTGGAGCTGAGATCTTGGGGATCTTCTTTGTCGAAGAAAGTACTCGCTGGAGACTTTCGAGAACCTTGAATATAAGTTCATCATAAAAAATATGTAAGGCTTTGTTTACACGATCTTTAGGTTCCTGTGTAAGATCAAGTTCCTCCTCTTTTATGGTTTTTACCTTTGTGGCGTGCTCTCCAATAGCTTTTCCCACCATTGTGTCAATGTAATCTCCAGCCATTTGGATAGAATAGGTGATTACAGGGAAAGATAGATAGGAGAGGCAGGCATTGCACATCCCCCCGCCCATGCTTATCCCTATGCCTGTAAAATCAGAATCTGAAAGCTCTGATAATACTACTGCCATACCTTCGTTTATTGATATGGGAGAATACCCTAAACCACCAAGAGAACTTTTGATCATTGCCTCATGATAAATCAGAGTGCCCGGTTCTTCAATAGGATCACCAGGGATTACGAAACATAATACCTCACCAAAGGCTTTCGGTTTCTGAATGAGGGTCCTCACTATGGCCTCGATGACTTTTATTCCCTCATCTTCGTTTGAACTCAAAACCCCTTGCTTCATGGGCCTCCTTGTATCTACATTAAACATGTTTGCGAAATTTTGAGCGGAATAGCCAATAATGTAATACTGATCTTGTCGTTCATAATACTTAATTTCTTTTTCTTTAAGAATCTGCTTTGCAAACTTCATTTTGGGAAGAGTGAAGAATGCGTTCAGCTCCCGAATTGAGTAGATTGCTCTTGGTTTGTTTTGCGCAAATATTATGTGAGAGGTTCCTATGTCCAACCCAACCGGTCCTTGTGGACTCTCTGCATCTTCCCCAATCGGTTTTGTCTTGGTAACCACAGATTTTTGCGAAGCCTCCGCTGCCTTCTCGATCCGCTCTTCCGCCTTTTTATCACTCATCGAATTCATTGAGATATCTCCCTTAAGCTCTTCATCGCGTGATGCATTAAGCCCTTTTTGGAAACTCTCAAAATTTTTTTCCTCATCCATAGTTAAATATCTCCTTTTCAGGTATAAGATATCCCTCCTTCATGAAAAATCATAAGTGCTTACACCTTTCCATCATAACATTATAAAATTGAAACTCAGAGTTTCATGGTTTTTGCCAGATAAACATTTTTCCCCCTCAAATAACTTCTATTACGAACATCTTTCCTCTCCTATTCACCACCTCATTGTACCCTCACGTCTTGCGGCAGCAAGAGAACCAAACCCTCCTCACCATAAACCTTCGAGATATCAGACAAGATGGAGCATAGGGTAGATGTGTAGCCGAATGCCTAAAGTTAAATTATAGCTCAGGCCCGCCCGCAAGACAGTGGGTAGGTCTGAGCATATACATGTAGATGATAATTTCTTATTTTTTAATCCAAAAAATCTACGTTAACCTTCGTATAAAACGCGCTGCCCTATATTGCGAACTTAAGTTGTTATTTCGTCGCAAAATTACGGCTCTATTGCTGCCTTGGTAATGGCATAACTCAGCAGACCTATCCCGGCAATAACAGTACCAGTAAGGAGTACGCCCCCAACAACAACGAGTCCTGCTAATATCTTGGCTCCAGTGGCAGCGCCGGTAGCTGTTGCCAAACTAGTCGTCCCCGAGGTAGTCATCCCCGAGGCAGCCACCCCCGAGGTAGTCATCCCCGAGGCAGCCACCCCCGAGGTAGTCATCCCCGAGGTAGTCATCCCCGAGGTAGTCGTGAGACCTTGAATTGTGCTTAAGCTGCTCATGATATTTTCCTTTCTTAAATAATTATTATTACTTGCTCAGAGTGCCTTCCAGCTTCTGAATCTCTCGGCTGTGGTCCCTTACTTTCTTACCAATTACCACCACGGCCACAACTATAGCCAATACAACTATACTCCCGAAAGTCATAGTTCCTCGCCTCCTTCCAGCGCTTTCTGTGTTAACAATTTGCGCTAAACGGGATGGGTATCTCTTCTCATTAGTCCGGGAGACCCACCGCCTACTAAACAACGCGATTTTCGCCTTATGAACGCTAACTGCTCACTCCTTGTTCATGAGTTCTTCCAGTTCCTGAAGTTTTTGAGACTGATCCCTTAATTTCTTACCAATTACCACCACGGCAACAGCTATAGCCAATACAACTATACCCCCGAAAGTCATAGTTCCTCACCTCCTTCCAACGCTTTTTTGTTATCGTATTAAAGGCATCCCCTCCTGACAAGGGAATTGGCCCGCCTCCCAATTACCGACATCTGAGCTCTGGTTCCTATATTACTCCTTGCTCATGAGTTCTTCCAGTTCCTGAAGTTTTTGAGAATTTTTTTTGACTTTTGCACCAATTATGACTGCCGCCACAATCAGTGCCAGCAAAATAATACTGCCAAAACCGACGGCCATAGTACTTTACCTCCTTTCCAATCTAAATTTGGCCATGATCAGCGGCCCTTTTCACACATCTGAGAAACATCACATAGATAAAATCTTTGCATTTAATAACCTTCTCCGATATCTCTGCGCCCTATGGGGGAAAAATTTCTCAAGTTGGCACAAAGCAAGGCCTCTTCATTTTGAGGATTCTTTCCGGGTGCTTAGCCCTGCCAGTATGGACACGACACCACCCCGAAAACAAAAACGCCCACTGGGATAACAACCCTGATAAAATCTATCACAGCCCACCATTTAATCACAATCCCATAGATTCCTAAACACAAAAAACAAAGTCCCAATATAATGGTAACATGATCTCGCTAAGATCCTCCTTTAGGTATTTATTTAACCTTTATAAGCAGCAATTTAGCCTTGTTAATAGGGATGGCGAACCCTACTCCGCAATAGACCCTGCTGGGAGCATAAATCGCAACATTGATCCCAATAACCTCCCCGTTTAGATTTACCAGTGGTCCCCCGCTGTTTCCTGAATTTATGGCTGCATCTGTCTGGATCAAGTCGGTATAGTTTCGTCCATCAATAGTCACCGTACGCTTCGTGTCGCTGATAATCCCGTGGCTTACGGACTGCTCCAGGCTAAATGGACAGCCAATGGCCAGAACTTTATCGGCCGCTTCCATCATATCGGAATTGCCCAGCGTGACAGCAGGCAGAGAAAAGGGCGTGTTGATTTTGATGACCGCCAAATCCTCCTGCGGGTCCAGGGCAATTATCTCACCCGGATAGGCATGTTCCTGATCTCCAAAGATGGTTACCCGAATGTCAGTCATGTCGGCTACCACGTGGTAATTGGTTAAGATATAGCCGGCTGTGTCAAAAATCATTCCGGATCCCATTCTGTCAGACGTCAATGATGCTGGGGCAAATGAGATAGGACCTTGAGGCGGCAAGGTATTTTCGGATGTTGATGGATGGCCTGTTATGTATACCACAGCAGGCCGCACCATGGCCGCCACTACTCCCAGATCCTTTGTCTCATAAGATGCAAGCCTAACAATGCTATTCTCTGTCCCAGTTTCACCAGATGCTGGCCTTGCTTCAGGTGACAGCAGGTAATATCCTGTCAAAAATACCAATTGAGCGACAGTCACAATGGTTAGAAATATAATTAATACTATTTTATTACCCGCTTTTATCATGCTCCTCACCTAAAGTGATCTTTCCGAGGACTCTCCCTTAGCCTTGGCCTTGCCGGAACTGGGCCCATGCTCTTCTTCCTCGGTGCTTGAGGTATTGTTTGATGTACTGAGAGAAGCGGGTGACAGCCGGCCATTCTGGTACCATTCCAGCGCCTGTCTGGCTGTTCCGTTCACTCCTGTATAAACCCGGACACGCAGCCTGCTCAACTCTTCAAGGCCCCTGACGCCTATGTCGTTGGTAATGACTGCCTTTGCGCCCTCACTAACAATCAACTGAGCAGATTGTATACCTACGCCTGTCTGATCGCTTTCGTTAGGGTTGCGTACGACTCTAAAATTCCCAAGTTCCACCATCAGAAAATAGGGGGCACGATCAAACAAAGGCGCTACCTGTGCATCCATGTTGGAATCGGTAGAAGCAATACAAATGCTTCCTGAGGACTCTCCGGAAATAGTCACCGTGGAAGAGATAGGGTTAGTTATCAAAGCCGAAGTCTGTCCCCCTTGAGCCACGTTGGGTGGCCCGGCCACAGTAATTCCTGCTGAAGTTTGCCCCATGGGAGGGATAGTATCAGGCTGGCCGCCAACAGTAATTCCTGCCGAGGTCTGAGCCATAAGGATAGTGTTTTGCGCTGCTGGCACCAATCGGTTAATGACTGCGCCCTCTCGAACCATAAGTGTCCCGCACCTGGGGCAGGGAATCATATAACAAGCGGTTCCACGCTCATGGGGAATTGTCGTCCCGCATTTAGGACATACGCAGGTCCCATCGATGCTGCCCTGCAAGACACCCGTTGACAAATCACTTGCTACAGTCGTTTGCCCCATGGGAGGGATGCCGTCAACAACAGTTCCTGCCGAAGTCTGGCCCATGGGAGGGATGGTCTGTGGCATTCCGCTAACAATAACGCCAGCCGAAGTCTGTCCCCCTTGAGCCATGTTGGGTGGCCCGGCCACAGTAATTCCCGCTGAAGTCTGTCCCCCTTGAGCCACGTTGGGTGGCCCGGCCACAGTAATTCCCGCTGAAGTCTGCCCCATGGGAGGGATAGTATCAGGCTGGCCGCCAACAACAGTTCCTGCCGAAGGTGACATCTGAGGACTTTGGGAGCCTGGGCTAAGGCTGATCAACCTGCTTCCATCTTTCGGGCACAAAAGGGAGTAGCAGGGTACACCTGCTTGATGTTCATAGGCAGTATTACAAACCGGGCAATAACAATACTGAGCTTGTTGGTTAAGATACAACGTTCCGGCGGTACTCGGCAAACTGCCAGGCGAAGCGATGGCGCCGGTGGATCCTACCCGTAATTGACTCTGGCTCGGGATAGAGGTTGCCCCGGCCACAGTAATTCCTGCCGAAGTTTGCCCCATGGGAGGGATGGTCTGTGGCATTCCGCTAACAATAACGCCAGCCGAAGTCTGTCCCCCTTGAGCCATGTTGGGTGGCCCGGCCACAGTAATTCCCGCTGAAGTCTGTCCCCCTTGAGCCACGTTGGGTGGCCCGGCCACAGTAATTCCCGCTGAAGTCTGCCCCATGGGAGGGATAGTATCAGGCTGGCCGCCAACAACAGTTCCTGCCGAAGGTGACATCTGAGGACTTTGGGAGCCTGGGCTAAGGCTGATCAACCTGCTTCCATCTTTCGGGCACAAAAGGGAGTAGCAGGGTACACCTGCTTGATGTTCATAGGCAGTATTACAAACCGGGCAATAACAATACTGAGCTTGTTGCTTAAGATACAACGTTCCGGCGGTACTCGGCAAACTGCCAGGCGAAGCGATGGCGCCGGTGGATCCTACCCGTAATTGACTCTGGCTCGGGATAGAGGTTGCCCCGGCCACAGTAATTCCTGCTGAAGTTTGCCCCATGGGGGGGATGGTCTGTGGCATTCCGCTAACAATAACGCCAGCCGAAGTCTGTCCCCCTTGAGCCACGTTGGGTGGCCCGGCCACAGTAATTCCCGCTGAAGTCTGCCCCATGGGAGGGATAGTATCAGGCTGGCCGCCAACAACAGTTCCTGCCGAAGGTGACATCTGAGGACTTTGGGAGCCTGGGCTAAGGCTGATCAACCTGCTTCCATCTTTCGGGCACAAAAGGGAGTAGCAGGGTACACCTGCTTGATGTTCATAGGCAGTATTACAAACCGGGCAATAACAATACTGAGCTTGTTGGTTAAGATACAACGTTCCGGCGGTACTCGGCAAACTGCCAGGCGAAGCGATGGCGCCGGTGGATCCTACCCGTAATTGACTCTGGCTCGGGATAGAGGCCTGGGGATAATTAGGAGAAGGAACACTGGGGCTCGGCGCAAGAGCGCCGGAATCCCAGTTCATTAGCCTGTTCCCGCACTGTGGACATGTTAAAACAGAGCAAGAGACACCTGCCGGGTGTGGGATCAAGGTCCCGCATGACGGGCAATAACAGTAATCCGTACGTTGACTCGATCCTGCCGTCTTCTGTAAGTTGTTTACCGGATCCAACGCAGGATCATACTTGCCCTGGGGAGGGATGGTATATGGCACACCCTTATACCCGCTTTGCTCTTCTTCTTCCTCATCCTCCTCATCTGAAAAAGGAGCACCACCGGTTGGAATGATGCTTCGCACATAACCATATCCTGGAAGAGTTGCCTCGGTCACCTGAGCCAGGAGGCCAGAACGATACTGGATGAGTACATCGGAAATCTTCCCCGGTTTTGTAAGAAAGGGAGTGATATTCAGGCTCTTCAATGCATCATAGGCCTGAGGACCATAAGCCCCCCCTGCAACTGCTGCTTTAGCCCCCTGGGCGGCCACGAGTTGTGCGGCTGCTATGCCATATCCTCTGGAGTCGGCCAGAGTATTATTCTGGATTGCCTGAAACTGGTTGCTCTCCAAATCCGCGATGATAAAATAAGGAGCGGTGCCGAACCGCAGGGCCACCTGGGCATTTAAATCGTTCCCGCTGGCTGCCACTGCCACACGCTGCGGAAGCGTGCTGCTCTCGGTCAAGCTACCAGCTATGGTAGCAACCGGAGGCAATGCTGAACTTACCTGCAATTGCTGATACACCACCTGACCGCTCCGATAAATCTCCAGAACCACGGACTGTTGATCTTCGATTGCTTTATAAAAGTAGGCCAAATCTTGGGTAGACTCCCGGTTTACGCTCACAATAACGTCACCGGGCTGTAATCCCGCATTTTTTGCCAACCCGGAGGGAGCTATCGCTACCACCACCACCCCCTTAACAGAAGATGGGAGCGATAGCTTTTGAACCAAATCCGGAGTCAATGGGGATAGGGTGCAACCCCATTCGACCTCCAAACCTGTTTGGCCAGTGGGGGAAAAAGCAGCTTGCATCAGGGAGGAGGGGCGTTGTCCGAGCTCGACATAAAAGGTTCTTGCCTGGCCGCCCCTGTCCAGCACAATCCTGACCCTGTCTCCAGGATCGGCCTCGGCAATCATACTTTGGAGTTTGGATCTATTCTCCACCATTGAGCGGTCATATTGCAGGATAATATCCCCTGATTCAATGCCTGCTCTGTCTGCCGGAGAAGAGGGCACGACCTTTGTAACCGATACTCCACCGCCATACCTCAAGCCCATTGCCTCGGCCATCCCCTCTTTTAAATCATCAATCTCCACACCCAGAAATGCCGTCGATGTCCGCGTTTTTTCTCCGATTACTCCAGATAAGAAATCAGAATATACAGCCATGCCTATCAGGCCCAGGGCCACCACGGCAAGCACAACAAGCATAGCGGTCCTCCATTTCAGTCTTCTCTTCAGCGCGAGAACCTTTTTTTCTTCTGAAGACATTCTCCAAGTTTCGTCATTCAGTTCATCCATCATCATTTCCTTTCGCATTAAATTAGGACGTAGGCCCACCTGCAAGACGGCGGGCAAGTCTGAGCAGATAAATCCAGATAAAAATATTTTATTTCTTAATACAAAAAATCTGCGTTAATCCGCCACAAGTCAGGCAGATTAATCTGCGTCCAAAAGGGCATTTCATATTACTATTGAATTACCAACAAGTCTAAGGCTTATTTGTACTGTGCTTCATATATGCCCCTTCTAATAAAATCCCGTGGAGCTTACGCTGATTAATTGCACCCTGTCAATTTTCTTTGTCAATCTATCTCTTACGCGATCTGCAATTTCATAACCCTCACTCAACGTCAAATCGGGCGATACCCCGAGTTTCAGATCTATGCCCAGATATGGGCCGATTGCCCTCGTTTTAAGGGAAACCACACCTTTTACATCAGTGTCCGCATTTGCCTCATTACGGATCCGATCCTCAGTTGACTCCTTAAGGGAGCTACCCAGTATCCCGTTCCAGCCAGACTTCAGCATTTCAAAGGCGCTCCGGGCAATAATTATTGCCACCAAAATCGCACCCAACGGATCCATAAATATAAACCCCAACTGAGCCCCAACCACCCCTACCAGCGCTCCAAGGGAAGAAAAGACATCCGCCCTGTTCTCCAACCCATTTGCAATCATCGCCGGAGACCTAAATCTGGTTCCAGCACAATAAGACTGCCGATACATCAATTCATTACCCACCATAGAGACGATCAATCCAAGAAGCGCAATCACAGAAGGCTGTCCGCTTACCCCCTGGATAATCACTACGATGGAGTTGTATATGATTGCTCCCACTACCACTGTCAATGACATTCCGATGAACATAGAAGCAATATATTCCACCTGGCCGTGACCGTAGGGATATTCTTTGTCCGGCGGCGCCTTGCTGACGCGCAGGGAGATCATGACTATCATTGCTGTGATAATATCCACGCCCGAATGCACGGCGTCTGCCACAACAGCCCTCGACCCACCTGTTATTCCGCACAAAAGCTTTATAGTAAATAGACCACTGTTGCCCCACACCCCAATCTTGCCCACATTTTCCGCGCACCAGTAACATTCAGGGTACACCTCCAGTTGTTTCTCAGTCCTTTTCATTGCTTTTATCTTTTAGAGTCTCCTCCTGCCCTGGACTCGCAACCTGCGGCCACTCCGATTTGCGAATTCCCTCGAAGTACTTGTAGTTGGGAAAATTAAACAACGCTGCATAGAAGTTACCTGGGAACAACGACATAGCGGTTGTATAGATGTTAGCAGTATCGTTATATTCGATTCTCTGTTTCAGGATTTCCGCCTCCGCCGCAGTGGCCTGGTTCATCAATAGCTGAAATGATTCACTTACCTTAAGGTCCGGATATTGTTCGGCAATGGCCATGATTCTATCCAGAATTTCTTCCATTGGCCGTCCAGCCGCTTTTTCGAGCTCCTTCGAGACCTGCCCGGCCATAGTCAATGACCGTTCCCTGGCATCCACAGCCCGAATAAACACATTATCTTCGTGGTCAACGAAAATGGACACACTTTTGATCAATAAAGGCACCAGATTTGCCCGATATTGGATCGCGCTATCCACCTTGGCCTCAGCATTGACCACATCATACTTAAGGCCCGTGAGCCGGTTATAGTAATATATTACATGTCCAAGGACAGCAAGGACCACCAGGATAACCAACCAGATCACAAGCTTTCTGAATAGCTGCAGCCTTTTGATCTCGCCATTAAGATACTCTTTTAGATCCAACGCACTGATTCGCTCGGAATTTGCCATACCCTATTTCTCGCTACGAAGACATCTCTTCGAGTTCTAATGCCCGTTTTAGACACCCCACTGCCTCTTTATGCTTCCCTATCATTTCATAGGTTAGCGCCATATTCTTGTATACCTTGAGGAAGTTTGGGTTGATTTCCACTGCCCTGGAAAAAAAGGATATCGCCTTTTCATGCTCTTCCAAACGGTCGTGGGCCATACCCAATCGGAAATTTATCTCTTCAGAGTCAGGTTTAATTTTTAGGGCCTTTTTCAGTACCTCAACGGCCGCCTTATGATCCTTCTTGGCGAGGTAAAGCACCCCTGTGCGGTAATAGGCCTTTGCGTGGTCCAGTTTGAGTTTTATGACTTGCTTATATGCCTTGATTGCGGCATCAGGCTCATTATTCTTTTCATAAGCAATACCCAATTTGTAGAACGCATCGGGATCTTCGGGATCCATGGAAGTAACCTTCTCCATCCAACGAATGCACTTCCATACCTCTCCCTTGGCGTCTGCTTCTTCAAACCTCTTTAGATACATATCCTTCAGATCAGTGTGACCCATATTGAACATCTTCTTATATCCGTCTACTAAATCGGCTACGGAATGGCCTAACTTCATTATTGACCATCGAATGGAAAAGCTCAGCGGGATCTTCTCTTCCGGCTGCGGTCCTTCTCTGGTATTCTGCGTTTGATTTTTACTATTTTCGTCCATTGCTCCATCCCTCCTAACTCTTGTCTGAATCAACAGGAATTTCAGATTCGGATTCCTTGCTGAAATTGCTTACTCCGGCCAGAAGTGCGACAATGCCCCCCAAAAGAACCGCCATGGGCACCAATACCCACATAAGATCCAGGAATTGGTACCAATTCAATACGATCCCCCACAACCCCACAATAATCCCCACAAGTCCAATTATGATGTGTTTCATAAATCGTCTCCTCTCTACTTTATTATATTTAGTTAAATTCGTACTATCAAGTCATGCAGGCCGAGCTAACAGGGACAAACCCATTGCCTGCAGGCCCAAAGGAAAACCGTTGAATCGAAAATTATACCGGATAGCAGTGCAATGAAACATTAGTGATCCTTTCAATCCCTAAATGTAATTTTTGCTGGACCTGCTCAGATATCTGATCTGCTCCGCGAATCGAAGTGTTACCCTTCAAACCTACGTGAATATCAATCCATAAATTCTGCCCAACATTCCTCGTCCGCACCCACCTTACATCCTCAACTTTATGCACCGAGTTTGCCAGCGCCAATATTCTGGATTCTATCTCTCTGCCAGCGCTTCGATCCATTATACCGTCCAGGGCGTTTTTTATGATCCGAATACTCAAATAAAGCACAATAAGCGCAATCGTCAAACTGCCAATTCGTTCGGGAATAAACCACCCAAATACCCCCCCCACAAGAAGTCCCTGTATTACCACCCCGGAGGAGACTATATTAAGGGAATGCAGATGTTCGATTCTCTTGAGTAATTCCTTGCTACAATCCAAATCGGTTTGCCTTAAAAATCGAATCACCATCACATTTCCACCGATGGAAACCAGGGCAGTGGCCAGTCCTATTCCGGCTGACTCAAAACTTACGGGCAGAAGAAATGTTTTGATAGAGATGGCCAGGATAACAGCACTTCCCACAACCAGAGAAAACCCAATCATCAGGGCGCCAACATAACGGGCCTTTCCCTTGCCGTAAGGATATTTTTCGGTCTTTCTCTGAGGGATGCTCATCTGTATCCCAAAGAGGATGTTTGTTATCATTATCGCATTGGCAGAGGAATGCAGCCCATCGATGATGAGCAATCGGCTGTATCCCAGAGCTCCCACCGTAATCTTTAAAAGCGCAAGACCAAGGTTGGCCCAAAACACAATCCAGCAAACCCTTGTAATAGTAGCCTCATCCGGTTGCACTGACCCTTTCAGCTCAAGATCATCCATGGTTTGTTCTGTGGCCCTGTTATCCATCATTCATGTTTCCTCTGCCCTTCACTGCCTTTATATTTCGTCAACAACAGATGCTTCCCTCGTAAGGGAACCGCTGTAAATGCTCTTACGACTACCCTGTGCTCGTCTTAACCACACAAAAACAATACCCGCAAAGAAACCCAATAGAAACGAGGACATAATGATTACACATACAGCAACATCACCACCTGTGAAAAATAGCTCAACGTGAGCAGTTCCGGAATTCATGACCACAAACGTTATTATAATTATCATTACTATTATGATCCCAACAATCCAGGACAATACTGATATCTTCTTCATTGTTTACAACCCTATTTTTAACGATTTTTCACTGAATTATTTTTGCCGTTAAGGGTTTGGCCTGGTTTATAGGCAGGGCAAAGCTCACACCGCTGTAAACTCCGGTTGGGGCATAGATAGCCATGTTAATGCCTACCACTTCACCATTGATATTGATCAATGGTCCTCCGCTGGAACCCCGGTTAATGGGTACGTCTGTCTGCATCATGCCCCGGTAAACCCTTCCATCGATTTGGACATCACGGTGGTTGTCACTGATAATGCCATGGGTCACGCTTTGCTCAAGCCCAAAGGGACTCCCAATGGCCAGTACCATGTCTGCCACTTCCATTTGGGAGGAATCTCCCAGTGTCGCGGCAGGCAATTCATATGGGGTGTTGACTCGAAGCACGGCAAGATTAAGGCTCTCATCTTTAGCGATCACATGGGCAGAATAGCGCCTGGCCTCGTAACCAAATGGTGTAACAGTAATATTGGAGGCCTGAGAAACGACGTGGTAACAGGTCAGAATGTATCCGCTCGAATCAACAATTATTCCTGACCCAATGCCGCCCAGATTTAACAGATCCTGGGCCGCGTCATCAAATCGAAGGCTGCCGGAGACTACCGGCGCTCTCTCAATGCTGTCACAAGAAATATTCACCACCGCCGGCCGAACCCTGGAAGCGGCTGCGGCAAAGGACTCATCGTAAGAAACGAGCTGGATGTTCGAGCTTGTTACCACACCGGCTGCGCTCCTAACCGGTTTTTTCGTTGCAGACGTCTCACTCCATCGAGATAAGAAGTTAGAAGGTTCTTGAATCGCTTCCACAACGTATTCTGGTATATCAAGCATCTGCCTCCATCCAATTCCCATAAAAGCAAAAATCACAATTATCACATTCAGGACAAGGAGGATCGATATCAACCCTGTCAAGTAATTTGTCAAGAATCCCTTGAAGCGATCCAAAATTCCCCCTCTTCGTTAGCTGCGTTTCTCCTTCATCCTAAAAGTAAGGCATCCATATCCTGTACTCTTTTTCAAGCAGGAGAATTCTCGCCGCTATCCGAATCTCCTGCAACACATCCTCTAAAGTTGTCCCGGCAGGCTCCTCGTTTTATTCTCAGGTTCTCCGCTCTGTGTTTGATCGTATCCCGGCACATACAACGGGCGATTCATGCCAATACCCTCTTGTGCTGTGGAAAACCCCTGGACCTGCTGCACCTCAGGTTTGCCTTGGGGAGGTATCACTGAGGGCATCCCCTGGTATCCATCAGATTCTGTGGAATCCTCCTCTTCTGAGCCGGGTGCGCCACCGACAGGCATGAAAGGAGAAACCGCGTCTATATTGACATAAAACTGAGCGCCCTGTCTGCAGATATTCAAAAGAAACCTGCTCTTATCGTTATAGCCTATAGCCGCAAAAAAGCCAGCGAGATCATCTATCCGAGTTCCATCGACCTGGCAGATCACATCTCCTTTAATGAGTCCTGCCTTATCTGCTGCACTCCCTGGCGTCACCATCACTATCAATACCCCGTTTTCCTTGCCTGGAATATCATAGGTGTTACATAATGATTCCGTAAGCTCGGATAAAACAACACCCCACCTCGAGTCGTTGGGAATGATCTCTCCGGCGATCTGCATGACAGATGATGTTGAATCCGCAGAAACAGCCTCTCCCAGCTTTACATAAGATACCTTCCGTTCGTCATCGCGAAACAGTGCGATCCGCACTCTCTCACCTGGGTCGCTTTCGCTCAGGAGTCTGCTTAGCTCCTCCCTGTTTTCCGCCTCGCGATGGTCCAATTCAAAAATAATATCTCCTTGGAGCAGTCCCGCCCTATCTGCCGGTGAATCTTCAATCACCCTGCTAGCCAACACGCCGCCGGAAACACCGAGTCCCATTTGTTTGGCCATAGCCTCGGTGACGTCCACCGGTTCAATGCCCAGCCATGCCCGTGTTTCGCCTTCAGTGTCTTTAGTGTAGCTGACAGATTTATTGTAGCTGACAGGTTGAATGCCGCTCTGAGTGCTGCTGGTATTCACATAGCCTGGGATATCACCAGTATCTATTCTCCCGTCATCAGTGCCCACACGACCCCTTGTGGAGACATGGTCAAAGATTACGATTGCAATAATAATAACTACCATTCCCATCAGAAAACCGACCCAGACCTGAAAATTTTGTGGACACAGCTTCTTTTCCTTCTCCATATTTTCTCCCCTGTCTTAAAACCAACTCTTTTTCTTTTCTATATGATCGCTATGCTGTTTTAGCTCTCTCCGCAGTTGTTGGATAACCAGTCTTTGACGGATTAGCCTTCGAATAATTAAATAAATAGCGAAACTCAATAATAAAATAGTAATAAGTGTAATCATTTATCCTGCTCGCTCATACATATGTAACCTTCGGTGATTCCCAAACCCAAAACAGCAACCACTACAGGTTGAATTTTGTTTTATTTTAAACTTCTATATATATACCTTGCTGAAAGCAAATCAAGAAAAAAATAAAAGGAAATAACCTGAAACTTCTATATATATACCTTGCTGAAAGCAAATCTAACCTGGTAATTTAATTCCTTTTTATTTCCTTTTTATAAGATTAAAAGTAACCGTTCACAGGTTCACCGTTTCCCGCTGAAAGCGGGATTCAGGGTTCAAAGGTTCCATTTTAGTCACCAAACTGAACTGGAGATGCGTATTTACGAGAAAAGCGTCAGCTTTGTCAGACCTAATTCAAAATTTGGAGATAAATTGGCAATTATTTGGGAAAATGTGCATATTTGACTATGACTTCTGGTCTTTAATGCCTTCTTTGTCCTTAACCCCTGGCCCAGACCTGGCTTTAGAAGGCAGGAGAAAACAACACATTCTGAAGATTTAATGATTACTTAGTGCCTGAACGAAAAGCCAGTTCAGGCACGATTTTAGATTTTAGATTGCGGATTTTGGATTAAAAAACAACGCAATTTCAAAGCCTTGAAGATTTAAGGCCAAAACTTGAAAACTATATTTCGAGGTTTTCGTCCAGACACTACTTAGCTAAAATGCATGAAAGTCGCGCTCTCCGAGGCGTAGGCTCTACCCTCCGGCCTGGAAGACCTACGGGCTGGAAGCGGAGCCGGAGGCCAGGGCAGGCCTGAACGTTGAACCTTTATCCGCCGTTCTTGTGGCGGGCTGAACCTGTGAACGGTTACGAAAGGTCATTGCAGCACCGGTAAAAAGGGTCGGGGGAAAGTCCCTGACGGTCCGCAAGGAGGAGAGCCCTGAGGAGGTTATTCCTATGGATGCATAACAGCAAATGTGCAGTTGTTTCAGAAAAAACAATTGTAAGGGCGGGGGATGATAGATGTTTAACCCGGGAAACCGAAAAGGGAGGTCTGGCAAGAGGTGATTCAGAGGAGTTTTACAAGGGTAGCGATGAGGGCGGTCTGGGCAACCAACATGCCTGCCACCCACTTAATGGTGCCGGCCCTCGATTCAGCAATCTCTGTCTTAATCTCAGCCCGAAGCACTTCCATATCTTTTTTGAGTTCTGTCCGAACCGACTCAATATATTTTGTGAGATTGCTCTCTGTCGTTTTTAGATCCTTCCGAACCGACTCAATATATTTTGTGAGATTGCTCTCTGTCGTTTTTAGATCCTTCCGAACCGACTCAATATATTTTGTGAGATTGCTCTCTGTCGTTTTTAGA
>Ga0307990_1001413_pt1 | contig 20268 bp, 19 predicted proteins | sample EllFjometagen129_FD_203168 | JGI IMG/M metagenome (GOLD analysis project Ga0307990, IMG submission 203168) | Marine microbial communities from Ellis Fjord, Antarctic Ocean - #129 | ecosystem: Environmental > Aquatic > Marine > Unclassified | place: Southern Ocean | collected 2014-10-08
AGCCGTCAGGCTTTGATAAACTCCGTTTATCACGCCTTCTGGCTAATGTGCCGAAGGCTATTTTAGAGTCTTATTCGCTGACGTCAAGTCGGCGTTTGTTTGGTCACTTTTCAAAGTGTACGGCCAATGAGAAGGCTGATCGCCTTTTGTAAAAATGCGATCCAGCCAACTGTTGGCCGAACCAAAATAAATTGACCCGCAAAGCCCCTTCTCTGTCGTCCCTGTCTTCTGTTCCTGTAGCCGGTGCAGTCGACGGCGAATACCTTAAAACCGCCGAGACAACGCTCCACTTCGGTACCACCAAGTGGTCGTTGCCGAAGGCACGAAGCCCGGCCCATTATAAGCCGTCAGGCTTTGATAAACTCCGTTTATCACGCCTTCTGGCTAATGTGCCGAAGGCTATTTTAGAGTCTTATTCGCTGACGTCAAGTCGGCGTTTGTTTGGTCACTTTTCAAAGTGTACGGCCAACATAGTTATTGAACACACCACACGTTTTTCTCCGATCACCTTACTCTCCACCCGTATTCTGGCAAGATATTTACATATTTGTCGCTATTATCGCCTCTTCGAGGTGTTCAAGCACGCTAAATGGGGTGCTTAAACACATTTACGTTCAATTCGGAGGAATAATTAAATGATCAAGAAATACGCCCCGTCGCCCCTTCATCCGAGGGGGCATTTTTGTACCCAAATCAGAAAGGAATCCACCATGGACACCATCACCCAAATCAACCGCCATTTTTGCGCGCATCTACTTTTTGGCGGAGAGGAGGATGTGAGCGGGGGCGAAGAGGCCGGTCAGCGGGTTGTTCGTGCCGCAGGTTTCCACCTTCATGTTGCGGAAGCCGGTTTTTTTGACGAGCCCGCTAAGCATGTTGACGGTGAAGAAGCGGATGCGCGGGTTGTCCGGCGCGAAGTGCGTGTTCCATTTGAACAGCGCGATCATCAGGTTTTTGAAGAGGCTGTGGCAGGGGACAACAAGGAGCAGTTTGCCGCCGGGTTTGAGGACGCGGTAAAACTCGTCGATCGCGAAGGCGGGGTCGGGCAGCCGATCGAGCGTTTCCGCGCACCAGAGCGCATCGAAGGTTTTCGATTCGGCGGCGATGGGGTTGCCGAGGTCTTGCACGAAAAAGCTGACATCGGGGTGATCTTTACAATTGGCGGCGATTTGCGTGGCAGAGATATCGCAAGCGCGCATGTGGCCGGCGCGGCGCGCGAGGTGTGGAGTGAAGGCGGCGGCACCGCATCCGGCTTCGAGAAGGTTGTCGAGCGGTTGCTCGGCCGGCAGCTCGCGGTCGAGCCAACGAATGATCTGTTTAAAGCCGGCGGGCGCTGTTTCGACGCAGTTGTTGATTTTCCAGTATTCTTCGCTCATGCACACACTCTAATGATTATTCCAAACCTTGGAAAGGCAACAGTGTTGATTCGATAAGTCGATGTTTACAACGTCATCCAATTCATTCATGGCCACAATAAACAGGAGCAAGTAGGCAGAATGATTTATAGGCAGAATAATTTTCCCCTCAGCGGAGAATCCGAATCATTCTGCCTAAAATAGTATTTGAATCGTGGAAATTGTTAAGCCATGCAGGGTACTAGTTCTTCTCGGACGTGCGTTTTTTCACTCGTATCAAGTCCCCGAATTCTCGGGATAATAACATTGAAGCCCACGGATGGCAGTCGCGTCCCACGGATCTGCCGCAGGCATGACACCCGCTTTTCCTGCGGGGTAAGCGAGCTCTGCATTGGGCTGACAAAATAACCGGCAGTTTTTTATCCACACCCTCAGATCAATGGCCGAGAGAATGATTCCAACAAATCTAGTTCGCCGCGCTTTTTCATTCGTTGGTCAATTTGTGTTTAACCTGAGGTATCCCGAAAATGCTTTTTGTATCCTCAAAAAGAAGCGCAGCGGCAAACGATCCGTGGGACGGCGCTGCCATCCGTGGGACAGAACCAGTTCCTGAAAACGCAATTTCGAGAAGAGCCATTTTTTCCAACCCCCAGTAGCAGAGCGAAACGAAGAGGGGCTTTTGTATTTTCAAAAGCAATGACTGGAAGGAGAGGCAACAAGGGGGTATATTGCGCGGCATGAAGTCGATTGAGGAACAGATTCAGGAGCTGAAAGCGCGGCGCGGCGCGGTGATTCTGGCGCATAACTATCAGTTCGATGAAGTGCAGGCCATTGCGGACTTTACCGGCGATTCGCTCGAACTCAGCCGCAAGGCCGCCCATCTTGCCGAGGAGGTCGTGGTGTTCTGCGGCGTCCATTTTATGGCCGAAACCGCCGCGATTCTTTCGCCCGAAAAGAAGATTTTGATTCCGGACCCCAATGCAGGTTGTCCAATGGCCGATATGGTGACCGCCGAACAGCTGTGCGCGCTGAAGGCCGAACATCCCGGCGCCAAGGTGGTTTGCTACGTCAACAGCTCGGCCGAAGTGAAGGCCGAGAGCGATATCTGCTGTACGTCGTCCAGTGCTGTGAAGGTCTGTGAGTCGCTCGGCGAGTCGGAAATTATTTTTGTGCCGGACCGCAATCTCGGCGCGTTCGTGGCCGAAAAGCTCGGCAAGGAGTTTATTCTCTATAACGGCTTTTGCCCGACCCATGAGCGCATTCGCGATGTGGACGTGAAGGCGATGAAGGAAAAACATCCGGACGCCACGGTGATGGCGCATCCGGAGTGCAGCAAGCCGGTGCGCGATCTGGCCGATGAGCTGCTCTCGACAGGGCAGATGTGCCACTACGCAAAAGCGTCCGAGCAAACCGAATTTATTGTCGCGACGGAAATTGGAATCAATTACCGCCTGCGGATAGAAAACCCAGGTAAAACGTTCTATCCGGTGAATCCGGATCGCGCGCTTTGTCCGAATATGAAAAAAATTACACTCGAAAAAATTCTCTGGTCGCTGCAGGACATGAAAGAGCGCGTGACGGTCGATCCCGATGTTGCCGCCCGCGCGGTTGGATCGATCCAGCGCATGCTCGAAATATAGAGAAACGGAATATTGGAACAATGGAATGAGAGGAATGTTGGAAGAAGAGAAAAAACGGTAAAGATGAGTTGTTGACTCGGCAATAGAAATTCTTCAGCATTCCATTCTTCAAACATTCCAGTATTCCAGTTCTCCAAAGGAGTTTTTATGTGGGACTACACAGACAAGGTAAATGAACATTTTCGCAATCCGCACAATGCGGGGAAGATCGAAAACGCGGACGGCGAGGGACAGGTTGGATCGCTGGCCTGCGGCGACGCGCTCAAACTGATGTTTAAGCTCGATGACGAAGGCCGCATTTCTGAAGCAAAATTCCAGACGTTTGGCTGCGCGAGCGCCATTGCGTCGTCGTCCGCGCTGACCGATATGATTCTCGGCAAAACGATCGAAGAGGCTGAGAAAATTACCAATAAGGATATTGCCGACTATCTCGGCGGGCTTCCGAAACAGAAGGTGCACTGCTCGGTGATGGGGCGCGAGGCGCTTGAAGCCGCGATTTATAACTACCGCACCGGCAAGACGTGGGACAAAGAGATCGATGGCGAAGTGATCTGCCACTGCTTCGGGGTGACAGACAAGGATATCGAAAAAGCTGTCCGCGAGAATGATATCAAAACCGTCGAGGATTTGACCGACCACTGTAAAGCCGGGGGCGGGTGCGGAAACTGTCTGCCGGAACTGGAATCCATGATCCAGCGCCTGTCTGCTGAAGAGCCCGCCGCAGAGGAGGATGGGGCCCGCCCCATGACCAATCTGCAAAAGATTCATTTCATTGAAGATGTAATCGACCGCGAAATCCGTCCGGCGCTCCGTCAGGACGGCGGCGACCTCGAACTGATCGATGTGGACGGCGACACCGTGAAGGTGCGCTTCCGCGGCGCCTGCTCCGGTTGTGTGGTTTCCTCCATCACGCTCAAGGATGTTGTGGAGGCTCGCCTGAAAGACAACGTGTCGCAGGACATCGTTGTTGAGGAGATCAAATAATGAAAACCGTTTATGTTGATAACAACGCGACGACGCAGATCGCGGATGAAGTCCGCGAAGCGATGATTCCGTTTTTGACTGATTTATGGGGTAACCCGTCGAGCATGCACACCTTTGGCGGGCAGACCAAAAAATATATCGAGACCGCCCGTGAGCAGGTTGCCGCGTTGATCGGTGCCGCCGACCCGCAGGAGATTACCTTCACTAGCTGCGGCTCAGAGAGCAATAATCTCGCCATTCGCGGCGGGGCCGAAGCGATGGATAAGCCGCCGCATGTGATCACCTCCAAGGTGGAACACGCCGCGGTATCCGGACCCTGCCACTATCTCGAAGACCGCGGCCTCCGCTTGACCAAGATTGATGTCGATGCGAAGGGGCGGCTGGACGTTGAAACGCTTCAGCGTGAAGTCAAAGCCGGAAAAAGCCTGACCTCGATTATGTGGGCCAACAATGAGACCGGCGTGATCTTTCCGGTCGGCCTGATCGGCGAAATGGTTCATGAGTTCGGCGGAATTTTCCACACGGATGCGGTGCAGGCCGTCGGCAAGATCCCGATGAACGTCAGCGAGCTTCCGATTGATATGCTTTCGCTTTCTGGCCATAAAATTCATGCACCCAAAGGGGTCGGTGCGCTCTATATCCGGCGCGGCACCAAAGTGAAACCGCTGGTGCTCGGCGGTCATCAGGAACGCGGACGGCGCGCCGGAACCGAGAATGTTCCGTACCTTGTCGGCCTCGGTCTCGCCTGTGAACTGGCCGGCAAAAAGATGAACGAGGAAAATACGCGGGTTAAAGCGATGCGCGACCGGCTCGAAGCGGGGATTTTAAAAAGCTGCCCCGGCTCGCGGGTCAACGGCGATCCCGCCGGACGTCTGCCCAACACCACCAATATCAGTTTTGACTACATCGAGGGCGAAGCCATTCTGCTGATGCTTGACGACAAGGGCATTTGCGCCTCCACCGGTTCGGCCTGCGCCTCCGGCTCGCTTGAGCCCTCGCACGTGCTGCGCGCGATGCAGGTGGCGGGCATGTCCGTGCACGGTTCCATCCGCTTCAGTCTCAGTACCTATAACACCGAAGAAGATGTCGACGCGGTGTTGACCGAGCTGCCCAAAGTTGTAAAACGTCTTCGTGAACTTTCACCCTTTGTATAGCCAAATTTAATAATCCTAATTAGACTCTTACTCGTAATCCTGCAGCGCCCGGAGGATGAAGAGTCTAATTAGGATTAAGAGTAAGATTAGGATTAAGAACAGGAGATAGAATGATGAGCCAGGCCCTGACTAAAATTGAAATTCCCAACACCACCTCGCGCAGCGGGAAAGTCCGCGAAATTTTTGATGCGGGCGACAAACTGCTGTTTGTGGCCAGCGACCGTATTTCCGCATTCGATTGCGTGATGCCCAACGGCATTCCGCAAAAGGGCGAAGTGCTGACGCAAATTTCCAAATTCTGGTTCGAGCGCACCGGTGACATTGTGAAAAACCACATGCTCTCCGTGGAGGTGGCCGACTTCCCCGCTCCGTTCAATGAGTACGAAGACCAACTTAAAGGCCGTTCCATGCTCGTCAAAAAGACCGAAGTGCTTCCGGTTGAGTGCATCGTGCGCGGCTATCTGATCGGCTCCGGCTGGAAGGAATATCAGAAAACCGAAACCATCGGCGGCATGCCGCTGCGTTCCGGCTATCAGATGGCCGACAAACTCGACGAGCCGATCTTTACTCCGTCCACCAAAGCGGAGCAGGGGCTTCACGACGAAAACATCTCCTTCGATCAGATGAAGGAAATCGTCGGCGAAGAAAAAGCCGAAAAGCTCAAAGAGATCAGCCTGCGTCTCTACAAAGAAGCCGCCGACTATGCGCTGACCAAAGGCATCATTATTGCCGACACCAAATTTGAGTTCGGCGAGCTCGACGGGGAAATCATTCTGATCGACGAAGCGCTTACGCCGGACAGCTCCCGCTTTTGGCCGGCCGACACCTATCAGGTCGGCTGCTCGCCGATGTCCTTCGACAAACAGTTTGTGCGCGACTATCTCGAAACGCTCGACTGGGGCAAAACCCCGCCTGCGCCCGCGCTGCCTGAAGAGATCATCGAAAAGTCGCAGTCCAAATACCTTGAAGCCTATGAGCGCCTTACAGGCGCGAAACTTGAAGTCTGAAACCTGAAACTTAAAAAACTGAGCGAGAGCCTGTCTGCATCTGCTGGCAGGCTTTTTTCGTGTAGATTCGTGTCTATTCGTGGTTAACTTTCCCCTGTGAGAGCCCTTCTAGACAGCTTCCTCGATTACGTCAGCCTCGAACGAGGATTGAGCAAAAACACCCGTGCGGCGTATGCGGATGATGTCGGGCGTTTTCTGGACGATCTCGCCAAGACGGGAATCCAATCGCTCAACGACGTCAAGCGCACGCATATCCTCGACCACCTGATGTCGGAAAAGGCGCGCGGGCTCGGCGCCAACTCGCTAGCCCGTCATCTGGTTTCGCTGAAGGTCTTTTTTCGCTGGTTGGCGCAGGAGGGGTTGTTGAGTGTCAACGTCGCCGAGACCATGGACTCGCCCAAAGTCTGGAAAATGCTTCCCAGCGTGCTGACGCCCAAAGAGATTGACCGCCTGTTTGATGCGCCGGATTTAAAAACTCCGCTCGGTCTCCGTAATCGCGCCATTCTGGAACTGTTCTATGCGTCCGGTCTGCGTGTCTCCGAGCTGACCGGACTGCAACTGACTGATCTTCACTTTGACGAACGCTTTTTGCGCTGTATCGGCAAGGGCCGCAAGGAGAGGGTGGTGCCGGTTGCCAAAACCGCCATCAAATGGGTTGAGCGCTACATCGAAGAGGTTCGCCCGCAACTCAGCCCCGGAGCCCATGAGCAGACGGTATTCCTCAGCAAACGCCGGCAGGCGCTTTCGCGTAAAACCGTGTGGGACATGATCAAAAAATGCGCGCGCAACGCTGGCATCACCAAAACCGTCTATCCGCACTCCCTGCGTCACTCCTTTGCCAGTCATCTGCTGGCTAACGGTGCCGAGCTGCGCATCATTCAGGAAATGCTCGGCCACGCCGACATCGCCACCACCCAGATCTACACCCACGTCGACCCCGACCGCCTCAAAGGTGTCCACCGTCAGTTCCATCCACGAGCTTGAGCTTCCAATGTCTGGAACAATCCGGTAAAAATTTTCCAATGCTTGGAAGCCATAGCATGGCGGCACAGATGATTTTTCCAATGGTTGGAAACCGACAGAATCGAAAACGGTGAATAAAATGAAAAAGTTCCAAACAGTGGAAAAAAAGAAGGGTGGAGGCTCAGCCTCCTTGGAAAAACGGATCGGGTACCGGTTTAAAAACAAGCAGTGGTTGCGGGCCGCGCTGACGCATCCGTCGTACCGCTATGAAAACCTAGAAACGCCGTCCGATAATCAGCGGTTGGAGTTTTTGGGCGATTCGGTTCTGGGGCTACTGGCGGCTGACGCGCTGATGAAAAACCATCCGGATGCCGCGGAGGGCGAGCTGACGCAGATGAAAAGTGCGCTGGCCTCCGGAACATCGCTCGCACAGGCGGCGGCAAGAATCGGACTGGGCGATTTTTTAATGATGGGCCGCGGCGAAGAAGCCGGCGGCGGCGCGGAGCGCGAATCGAATCTGGAGGATGCACTGGAGGCGCTGATCGGCGCGATCTGGCTCGATGGTGGCTTGCGTGCAGTGCGCCGTTTCTTTGATCGCCATATTTTCCAGACATTGGAAAGCGTGGAGCCGTCGTTGTTAAATCCCAAAGGCACTCTGCAGGAATATGCCCAGAAAAAGGGCTTTGGGATTCCTGAATACACCGTGGTGGAGCAGAGCGGGCCGGATCATGACCGCCTTTTCATCGTGGAGGTGACTGTTTCCACATTCGGTTTTAAAGGCGAGGGGCGCAGCCGCCGCGAAGCGGAGAAAAACGCCGCCGAGAAGGCGGTTCATAGTCTCGTTTCTTAGGGAAACCTTGCAGAATCATTGATAGCAAAATCATTTTTTTTGACCCGCGGCATTGAATCTCGAATGATTCTGCTGCGAATGATTTTGTGAAATTATTTCTTCCCGGCGCGTTTGAGTGTGGTGCGCTCGTCTTGAGTCAAACTGTGCATCCCCTTGGATGCCGCTTTGTCGAGAATCCGGTCGATCTCATTTTGACTGACGGCGGATGGCGCGGGCCGCGCGGCCATTTTTTTCTTCAGCTTGCGCATCAAATCCGGCCGGCCGATGGTGAGGGCGTAGATGTAACCCGCAATGCCGCCACCGAGATGCGCGGAGTTGGCGATCGCGCCGCCGGGGCCGTTCAGGGTGTGCAGCAGTTCATAGGCACCGAAGAACAGCACCAGCACCCAAGCTTTGATCGGCTTGAAGGGAAAGATAATCAGGATCAGTTCGCGGTTGGGGTAGAGCGCGGCGTAGGCGCCGAGCACACCGAAGACCGCGCCAGAGGCGCCCACGCAACTGTGCCAGGCTGGAGCCAGCAGCGACCAGCCGAGTCCGCCGAGGATGCCGCTGAGAAAATAGAGAATGAAAAAGCGGTTGGTGCCGATGCCGCGCTCCACTTCTGGGCCGAGAAAGTAGAGCCCCAGCATGTTGGAGATCAGGTGCATGGGGCCTTGATGTAGAAACTGATAGGTAATCAACTCCCAGACCCCGAAATGGGTCCACCAGTTGGCTGTAAGCTGTAAAAACGGTTTGAGCGGGAAAATCAGCCAGTCGATGAGTGCGGCGGCGATGTTGGCAACGAGCAGCATTTGCACGCCGTAGGTCATACCGCGCGGGTCTCCGTAGTGCGTGTAGGATCGAGTTTGCATACCACAGAGTGTAGACCATTTTTAATGGATTGCAAAAGGATGTGATTTGCATTAATTTTGCCGTTCACTTTGAACGATTCAGGACGAAAAAATGGCAGATATTTATGTAAGATCGTATGACGACTGGGGCAAAAAACCGTTGCGGTTCTTGCTGCCTGTTTTGATTGTTGCAGCGCTGGTCGGTGGCGGAATCTGGTGGTGGCTCGAACGTCCCGAAGCCGCAGAAGACTCCGGTGTTGAAGAAACGGCGGTTCCGTCCGCTGTTCAGCCGCAGGCGTCTTCTTCGGCCGTTTCGACCGCTCCGTCGGCGGATATTCAGCAGACGTTTGATCGTGCGCAGTCTCAGCTGGCCGCCGGTAACCTGACTGAGGCATCGGCTCTGCTTAATGAAGTGGTCGAAAAATCAACGGATTCGGGGCTCAAAAGTAGCGCACTGCGGATGCAGGGACGCGTCAATATGGAGCTGTTCCTGTCCGACGTGCCGACCCCGGAAAAGAAAAGTTATGTGATTCAGCCCGGCGACTCGCTTGATCGCATCGCCCGCCGAAACGACACAACCGTGGCACTGATTCGCGAAATGAACAATATCAGCGGCACTCTGATTTATCCGGGTGCGCGTCTGATGCTTCCCGTTGCTCCGTTTGAAGTCCATGTAGATAAATCCTCCCGTCAACTGGATCTTGTCCTCAACGGAAAGGTGCTTAAACGCTATTCCGTCGGAGTGGGGCAGTACGGCAAAACACCCGTCGGAAGCTTTCAGACGGTGGTTCATCAGGAAAATCCGGATTGGACCCCGCCGAGCGGCGGTATTATCCCCTTTGGCGATCCGCGCAACGTGCTTGGCACGCGCTGGATGTCGTTTGAAGACCCAGTTCGGCCCGAGCTGAAAGGGTTTGGCATTCATGGCACGTCGCAGCGCGACAGTATCGGTGGTGAAACCAGCAACGGATGCATTCGAATGCTCAATGAGGACGTTGAACAGATGTTTATGTTGATTCCACGCGGAACAAAAGTTGTCATTCAAGAGTAAAAAGAAGTCATCCTACCGGATGACGGAATAACGGATAACCCAAGGAGTCCCCATGCCCCCCTTTACACTTCCTTTTGAAAAACCTGTCCAGGAGTTGGCAGCGAAACTGTACGAGCTGGAAGGTTTCAGCAAAGAGCAGGACATTGATGTGTCTCACGAAATTGACCGCATGAAGGAAAAAATCAAGGCCACCCGTGAGCAGATCTATAGCAACCTCACCTCGTGGCAGAAGGTCCAGGTGGCCCGTCATCCCGAGCGCCCCTACACCCTGGATTACATCAAAAACATGACCACCGATTTCGTGGAAATCCACGGTGACCGTATCCATAAAGATGATCGCGCCATCATTGGCGGCTTCGCCAAAATCGACGGGCAGAAGGTGATGATTATTGGCTCGCAGAAAGGCCGCGACACCAAAAGCAACCTGATCTGCAATTTCGGCTGCGCCTATCCCGAAGGATACCGCAAGGCCCTGCGCCTGATGAAAATGGCCGACAAATTCAATGTGCCGATCATCACGCTCATCGATACCCCCGGCGCCTTTCCCGGCCTTGAGTCCGAAGAGCGCCACATCGCCGAAGCCATCGCTGTCAACCTGCGCGAAATGTTTAACCTGCGGGTTCCGATCATCGTCACCATTATTGGTGAAGGCGGCTCCGGCGGTGCGCTTGGCATAGGAATCGGCGACCGCATTCTCATCTTCGAACATGCGTATTACTCTGTGATTTCACCGGAAGGTTGCGCCGCGATTCTATTTAAGGACCGCGCCTATGCCGACAAATCAGCCGACGCACTGAAAATCACCGCGCAGCACCTGATTGAAAACAAGCTGGCGGACGAAATTATTCCCGAGCCGAAGGGCGGGGCGCACACCGATCATCAGGCCTCTGCGGACAATCTTAAAAAGGTGATTCTGCGCAATCTGGCGGAACTTCAGGAACTCTCTGAGGAAAAACTCATGAACACCCGCTACGACAAATTCCGCGCCATGGGTGTCTTCGAAGAATAGCTTCCAACCCTTGGAAGAATTGTTGCCACAAAAAACACGAAACGGATTGCCATTTCATTGCCGTCGCGATAGCGCCAGCCTCTCTCCTTTTAGTCGAGTCTGAGAGGCGGGCCTATAGCCCGCTTCTTTTTTTGTGCTTCTTGTGGTCATGAGTTTCCTCTGTTTAGAACAGCGATGACCGCCAAGACGCCAAGGGCACAGAGTTTTCCAACCATTGGAGAGTTTTGATCCGCGGATAAACACTTCTAATGTTTAAAAACTGCTTAGGGACGCGTTACTTCCACGGCGACGCTTTTGCAGAAGCGCAGGGCGCCGGATTTGTCGATCGTCACCGTGGCGCTTTGCACGCGCGCGGCGTTTAGGCAGATGGCGGCAATCCCTTCGGCGAGTGATTCAATCAGCTGGAAACTGCTGTTTTCAACGAAGTCGAGAATAGCTAGCTTGATGGCTTTGTAGTCCACCGTGTCGTTGAGGTCGTCGCTTTGTCCCGCCGTGCGCAGGTCGGTTCCCATCACCACGTTGATAACTACATCCTGCTTTTTATCCCGCTCCTCGGGGTAAAGCCCGATGATGCATTTCAACGCGAGATCTCTGATATAAATTTGATCCATAAAGTTCCTTTGGATAGATAGGAGAACATTTTTACAGAAGGTAACGAAGGAAACTAAGATTAAAAACCTGCTGGAGTATCCCTTTGTTGACTTCGTTACCTTCTGTAAAAACTCCCAACTGATTGGTTATTCTGTTCCTAAAAGGTTTTGGCCGCCGTCGATGAATAGCGTTTGGCCGGTGATGATGTCGGACTTTAGAAGATAGAGGACGGCATCGGCAATGTCGGCAGGGGTGGGGCGTTTTTCGAGCGGGATGGTGCCAGCCGGTTCCCAGGCGGTGTCGCTTTCTTTATCCGGCGGCGGCAGCACCGCGCCGGGCGCGATGGCGTTAACCGTGATGCCGGGTGCCAGCTCCAGTGCCGCCAGTTTGGTCAGTTCTTCGAGCCCCTTTTTGCTGAGAATATACGGTGCGCAGGTGGTGTCGTGCGTGGTAACGCGCCGGTCGAGCAGGTTGATGATTTTGCCGCTTTTCGTCTGTTGCGCGAATCCGCGGATGAGTGCGAACGGAGCCAACAGGTTGGGCTGGAGTTCTCTCATCAGCACATCGTGCGTGGAATTCAGAATGGATGTCTGATGAAATACCGCGGCGTTATTGATGAGGATATCGATTTCCCCGAACTCGTCAGTGGCGCGTTGAATCAGGCTTTCGCACTGCGTGGGATCATCCAGATCCGCCTGAATGACTTGTGGCCAATCCGTTTTCGAACTTCGGAAATGGATGATTACTTCCGCGTCTTCGGCGGTCAGTGCTTCCGCAATCGCGCGGCCGATGCGCACCGCGCCGCCGGTTACGAGAGCTCTTTTTCCAGTTAGATTCATAATCTTACTCTTAATCATCATCTTACTCATGCCCCTTGTAGATTAAGATTAGGAGTATGATTAAGATCAAGACGGCGGGGCTACAGCCCCTTAATCCATTCAATGAGGGTGCGGGCGCCGAAGAGGGTGGCGCCGGGCGCCATCCACGGTTTGGGGCTTTCGACCCAGGCGGTTCCGGCAATGTCGATGTGCGCCCACGGAATGTTGTCGGGCACAAATTCGTTGAGGAATGCGCCCGCAGTAATGGTGCCGGCAGTGCCGGATTTTCCGATGTTTTGCAGGTCGGCAAAGGTGCCTTTCATGTCCTCTTTGTGTTCGTCCCAGATCGGCAGTTCCCACAGGCGCTCGCCGCCGGCTTCACCCGCTTTAATCAGTTTTTGTGTAAGGCGGCTGTTGTTACCCACGATCGCTGAACCGTTTTGGCCGAGCGCAACGATAACCGCACCGGTGAGGGTGGCGAGGTCGACGATGGCGGCGGGTTTGTGCGTCAGCGCTAGGTCGAGCGCATCGCAGAGTGCAAGGCGGCCTTCGGCGTCGGTGTTTAAAATTTCAATGGTTTTTCCGGAGCGCGATTTGATGATGTCGCCCGGGCGGGTCGCACCGCCGCCCGGCATATTTTCAGCGACCGTGAGAATGCCGATGACCGGTGCTTTCGGTTTGAGCCGGGCGATCATTTGCATGGCGGTGAGGACTGCCATGCCGCCGCATTTGTCGTAGAGCATCCAGCCCATCCCTTTGCCGGGTTTGAGCGAAATGCCGCCGGAGTCGAAGGTGATGGTTTTGCCGACCAGAACCACCGGTTTGGCTTTGGGGTCGGTTCCTTTGTATTTGAGCGTGATGATTTTTGCGTCCAGATCGCTGCCAGCAGCGACCGCCAACAGGGCGTTGCAGTTTTTCTTTTTGAGGTCGGGCTTGTTGAGCACAGAACAGGTGAGTCCGGTTTCTTTGGCCATTTTGGCGGACCAGTTGGCGATCTTTTGCGGCGTGGCGACGTTGCCGGGCAGGTTGGCTAGATCGGCAGTGGAGAGCAGGGCGTCGCTTTCGGCCTGCGCTTCGACCAGCGCCCGGCGGCAGGCGGCGGCATTTTTGCATTCACCGGCAAAACTCAGTGAGAGCGTAGCGGGCTTTTTTGTTTTGGTTTTGAAGGTGCTGAAGTCGTAGGAGCCCCAAGCGCCGCCGCGCGCAACGGCATGGACGAATGCGGGTTCGCTGAGTTTGCTGATGCCAGCGGCGGTCGCGGTGGCGAAGCTTTTCGCGCCCGCTTTTTTTCCGGCGCGGATGGCGGCGGCGGCAGAGCGCTCCAGAGTTTCTATGCGCAAGTCGGAGCTTTTGCCCAGACCAGCTAGAATGATGTTGTCTGCTTTGGTTTTACCGCCTTTGGCGGCATAAATTCCGAAGGTTGGAAAAACAGAGGTCTGCAGCGCTTCACCGCTGAAGCCGGTTTTTTTGATCCGCTCTGCGATCAGGCTGTTGAGCGCTTTACTCCCGCCGGTCAGCGGCTTTTTGTTTTGGACAAAAACGATCAGTGCGTCTTGGGCCTGTGTATCGAGCGGGCGGGCGGTGAGGGTACATTTCATTAGCGCAGGTCCTCCGGTAGTTTGGCTTTGGCGGCGTCCGTGGCGGGCCAGTTCGGAAGGCTGAAGCCAGCTTCAACTAGGGCGTATTCAATATTTTTAACGTAAACGACCAGTCCGTTGAAAACGATGATGAGTTCGTGGTTTTCATAGTCGGGGGTTATTTTCTGTATGCCCTGGAGCGGTTGCAGGGCTTTTGCGATCAGCTGAACGCTTTCCGGGTTGCGGAGTTGTTCAATCTGGAACGTTTCCGTACGGAGGTCGTTACGATGGCAGGCTGTCAGAAACAGCGCACAGGCGAGAGAAACAGAGTAAAGAATCAGTTTTTTCATACGCAGAAAATAGTACGGAACGGCGGAGGGGTAAACCTCATAATCCGAGGTCGTTCATGATGGGTAGATTATAGACCTGTTTCCATTTGGGCGGTTTCGGGAATTTAGCATCCGCCAGCCGCAGAAAATCGTAGGCGAAGTCGACGAGATCTTTTTCGCCGGAGCGGCTGAGGCGCGCCTCATGGATGTCAAGGAAGTCGTTGTAGCGGCGCGCCGCATCCTTGAATTTTCCGTTCTGCTGGAGGGCGAGGGCATAGCCGAATAGAGCCGATGGACTTTCGGTTTTATCAAGCAGTGTTTGATGATAGAGCGTTTCGGCTTCTTCCGGCTTTTCGATCAGCATCATCAGGTTGGCCTGCAGAAAGCGGGAGAGGGCGTGTTCGGGATGCATTCGGCAGAGCCGCATCGCCTCGGTGAACTGTCCCTGTTCATAGTTCATGGCGGCTTCCGACATCTGCGCCTCGACGTTGACCTCGGTTCGTAGATTGTAGAGCAGGTGCACAAGGATCATGGCGAGGCCAACCACCAGAATGATGCGCAGATCCGTGAGGTTGAGGCGCATCCGGTGAACCATGCGTTGCAGGCTTTTCAGTGTGGGTCTGTGGGTGACGGCTTCGCGTTGGAATTCGTGTTGCGTGCTCAGAACCAACGCGGCGGTGACGGGGCCGAGGCTGTAGGCGGCTTTTTCGATATGTTTGTGGTGATTTTGGATTCGGGCGGCTTCGATGCTTTCACGTTCGAACCATGCGGCAAAGCCTTTCCGCGCCCGTCTGACAAACAGCAGGAGCAGAGCGCGGCCGTCGTCGGAACGCTGCAGAGCCTTAAAGGCGATAAACTGGTGGATGGCCGGCAGATGGGCGGTGTCATCAATCTGTTCCTTCTTCCAGCTGGCGGGATCTTTCTGCCCGGGGAAGCCGTGTGTTTCTTCGAAGTTTTCCAGCAGCGGGGTCTTGAACTCCGGCGGAAGATCCGGCAGCAGCAGGGGGAGGAAAGAGCCAAAGGTGGGTTCATTGGTGAAGTGCCCCGCGTTCCAAACATTGGAAAATGCTTTGGTTTGCGGATTCCAGAAAATGGTGGTGAGGGTTTGGGTTAGCTGGTCGTGCTCTTCGCCTAGCGAATCGATGGCCGCCTCGGAGTGGTCGCTTTCTTCGCAGAGCTGACGTAGTGCATCAATCTCACCTAACAGCATCACGGTGAGATCCGGAGTGGCTTTTCCTCGTTCGAAGTTTTCCGGAATGAAGACTTCGAGGTCGCTTTGCCATGCGGGAATGAGGTCGCGGTGCGGATCGAAGCGACGCAGCGCCCACTGCATATATTTCCGTAGCGCCGGAAGCGTTTTTTTCAGCAGAGCGGAATCCCGTTTGTGCTGCCATGCGAGTTCGAATGATTGAATCAGCATCGGCCACGGCGCGGAGGAGGCCGAGACGCCCAGACGGTTAACCCATGTGGGGAAGCCGCCCGAACTCTGCTGCAGGGAAAGAGCGGTTTGAACCAACTCCAGAGCGGTGTCCGGCTCGATCAGCATCCAGGCCTGAATCAGCGGGTAGAGTTCGTTGAGGGAAAAGGTTTCGTGTTCGAACACGTCGGAGGTGCTCCAGATGCCGTGTAGTGCGGCGGTGCGGCCGCGCAGGCGTTGGCGAAGCGACTCCGCCGCCAGCGCCACCGGCGGGTTGTGGCGGCGGTTGATGCTGAGCAGGCTAGTCGTCGGAAGCCGCCGCTGTGTTTCTTCATTCGCGAGAGACTCAAAATCTTCTTCCAGCGCCTCTTCTGCTTTTACGAGCGCCAGATCCTTCGGCAGTTCGCCGGTGACGAGTGCGAACCGTGATTTCCTGCACAGAAGCAGAGTCGTGCCGTGATCGGCTCGAACCCATGACAGGCCGGACTCATGTTGAAGCCCGTCCATGGCGGTGAGGGTCGGCAGGGGCAGGCCTCGGACGGAACCGGTCAGTACGCCGGGCTCGCTCAGGATCGCGCGGAGGATGCTTTCTTTTTCGTGTTTACGTCTCGTTAGCGACAATCCGTTGGAGAGTAGCCGGACGGTGAACGCAATGGAGGGGTCGGTTAGCCGGAGGGTCCAGTTCGCGCCCGGTGCGGTGATTTCGCCGGAGTCGTCGGTGGTTTGTAGCGGGGCGAGGTCGCCGGGGCCGGATGCAAATCGCCATCCCTGCTTCCAAGGAACGGCGGGATACTCTATGAATACGCTTTGCATAAACGAGACCTCATCTTGTCTCAATTTAAGGGTTTCTTCAATCCCTTGTGGTTTAAATTACCTGCGGGGCAAAGGCTTGCCTCTCTCTGATAAAAAGGTTTACTATTCAAGCAGTAACGTTTTAATGAACAGGATGAAGGGCATAGCAATATGATCGCACGTGCAATGGATACAGTTCGCGAATTACTGCCTGATCTGGATCGACGGATCAGTCAGTTCGAGGTCGAAACATTTGAAATGGACGATGAGCTCATGGAGGCTTTTTGTGAAGAGCTTGAGCGGGTCGGAGGCGACATGCGGGCCGGGCTGGATGAACCGGATAACGATAAAATTCGTGTGGCGGCACATTCCCTCAAGGGAATGGGCGGAACCATGGGGCTTCCCGAGATTTCTGTGCTGGCGCAGGAAATCGAGCTGACACTTCCCGACGACGATCAGAGCCGGTGCAAGCAGCTTTGCGGCGCATTGGTTCATTGGGCCTTTGATTTTGTTGCAACCAATAAATGAGTTCTTCTACGACAGGTCGGGCGGCGAACGCCGAGTCTTTGGAGCCTTCGAAACCCAATCTGGGCGGTACGGTTCTGGTTGTTGACGATGAGTTGCTCAACCGGCTTTATCTAAAGAAACTGCTGTCCTCATACGGCTGTGAGGTGCTGCAGGCTCCTGACGGACCCACCGCGCTTGAAATTCTTCACACGCATCGTCCCGATCTGGTTCTTGCGGACGTGATGATGCCCAATATGGATGGGTTTGAGCTGTGCGGCGCGATGAAAGAATTGAGCCTCACTCACGATATTCCTGTCATCATGGTGACGGCCAAGGGGCACATCGATGATTTAAAAAAAGGATTTGATCTTGGGGCGATGGATTACATTCGCAAGCCCTTCGATGCCCGGGAGCTGGTGCTGCGGGTCGGCAATGCATTGGCGCTGAAGCGAAGTCAGGAGGCTCTGGCCCGCTGGAAGCGCCGGATGAGCCATGAGCTCGAACTGGCGGGAACGATTCAGCAATCGATGTTCTCCGATGTGCCTTGTTATTCCAGTGCATTCGAAATCCGGATTAAATACCGCGCTTCCATGGATGTGGGTGGCGACGCCTATGATGTGATTTCTTTGCCGGACGGACGGTGTTGTGTCTATCTGGCCGATGTGTCGGGGCATGGCGTGGCACCCGCCATGATTTCCTCCATGCTCAAAGCGACCTCGACCGAGCTGATTCAGTCTTTCTATAAGCTGGGTCCCGCCCATATCTGTAACGAACTGCATGTCCGCGTGTGCGCCGCGCTGAATAATCCATCCTACTATGCCACGATGTTTATGGCACTTTATGAACCCTCGAAAAATTGCTGGGTTTGCATGAACTGTGGACATCCGGATCCGATATTGATGTGCAATGGCGAGCCGGTTGAATTTCCCAAAGGCGGCGGCGGTATTCCTGTTGGCATGGCGCTGGGTCCGGCCCGGCCGTATGAAGAGGCGGATCAAACCATCGTGGAAAGCTGGCCCGGCCTGCAGATTTTGCTCTACACCGACGGGTTGACTGAGGCGCTTCACAACGAGACCGGAGAAGAATGCGGAGCGGAAAATCTGGGCAAAATCTTTGCCAACGTAGCCGCCGACCTGTCTGTTATCGAAAAGCCGACCGAACTGCTTAGGCGGATTGAAAAGGAAAACTATTCCGTTGGACACGACGATTGTACGGCCATTGTCATTCGCATGACGGACCCGGACCACGTTTTGTTTGAAGAGTATATCCCGGTTGATATGGATGCCGTATCGGAAGCTAGCGAAAAGATGGAGCAGCTGATTCTCGAGCATGTGGATGAAGATGTCGCCGCCCGCGTCCGGCTGGTTTCCATGGAGCATACGATGAATGTGGTGGAACATGGCGGATTGGATGCCGGAAGCATCATGTGGTTTCAGTTGCTGCTGGATGACCAAAACTGCCGCTTGATTTTTTCAGATACGGGACGCCAATGGAATCACGCCGCGGCGGCTTTGAGGGATTTTAACATCGATGAGTATGCGGAAGGCGGGCGCGGCTTGGCGATCACCAACGTGGCCGCGGATTCTGTCGAGCGCTATAGACGAGAGTCCATGAATGTTGTAAGCTATCTCTTTAGGAGGCAGGCTGACTAATGAATGAATCGGTATATCAGGCGCGACTCGAGCTGTTTAAGACACTCGATCTTCCCGTCTCGACGGCGGATATGAAACGTCTCCGGTGGCGTCAGCGTTCCCGGCTGTTCCTGTGGGAAGGGGCGCTGAGCAGTTTGCTGGTCATCAAGCGTGTGATCGATATTGTCGGCAGCCTGATCGCAATTCCCCTGTTGATGCCGTTGTTTCTCGTCACCGCGCTTCTTATTTTGATCAAAGACGGCTGGCCGGTTCTGTATGTGCGGTCGCGTGTCGGAATCAACGGTCGCGTATTCAATTTCTATAAGTTCCGTTCCATGCGCTGCGATGCCGATGAGCTCAAAGAGCGGTTGGCGGATCAGAATGAGTCCGAAGACGGTGTGATTTTTAAGATAAAAAACGACCCGCGGATCACACGGGTCGGGCACTTTATCCGCCGTTTCAGCATCGATGAAACTCCGCAGTTTTTCAATGTGCTCGCTGGCGATCTTTCCCTCGTGGGGCCGCGTCCGCCGCTTCCTGCCGAAGTCGAGCAATATACTCTGGCGGAACGCAAACGGCTTCATGTGAAGCCGGGGCTGACCTGCCTTTGGCAGGTTGAAGGTCGTTCCGAAATCCCTTTTGATCAGCAGGTGCATCTGGATATGGAATACATCCACAGCCAGAGTGTTTTGAAAGACATTCGCATCATGTTAAAAACAATTCCCGCGGTTCTACTGGGGCGTGGGGCGTACTAGGAAAGCAGAAGGAGAGAGTAAATGAGTGTAACATGCACAAAAACAAACGGCGTTGGAGTTGTCAGTCTGTCCGGACCGTTGACTGCGGTGACGGTTGAAGCATTTCGTGAGCGACTTGCCGTATGGCAGGCTGCGGAAGCGGACGTGAAAAATTTTGTATTCGATCTATCCGCAGTGGACTTTATGGACAGCGCAGGGCTCGGTTCGCTCATCGCGGCGCTCAAGCGCATCACAGAGCGCGGCGGCGACATGAAACTGGCCTGCCTCCAGAAAAAACCGCGCATGGTTTTTGAAATCACTCGCGCATACAAAGTGTTCGAAATCTACGACACGGTGGAAGAGGCCACCCAAGCGGCTAGCGATTAATCATTCCGATTGTGAGGCCGGATGAAAGCTGTTTTCTATACGGGGGGGTAAAAAATCGTGGGCGGCCGCAATGGGCGACCGTTCGTGGGCATTGCTCCCTGTCGCGGGCCGGCCGCTGTTGAGTTACTGGTTCGAGCTCTGTGTTGATCTTGGCATTACAGACGTTCAGATGGTTCTGGGGCGGGATGCTGAGCACATCGAATTGTTCTGCGGCAACGGCGAGCAATGGGGGCTGGATATCAACTACGGCTTCAAATCTCCCGATGAGTCCGTTCAAAGCTATCTCGCTCGTGATCCCGGCCGCTGGAGCGAGGGGCTGTTTTACATTGCCGATGCGATTTTCCCCCGCCGTCTCGACAGCTTTAATGCGAACGGGATTAAAGAGGTTTTCTCTGGATGCTGTGTCGTCGCTGACGAGCGCCCCGGTTTTTTTCTGAGCCAGTCGTTGGAAAATATCAACCGCTTTGTTCAGGGAGGAACGTGTGAATTGTCGAACCGTCAGCCAACAGACAATATCGGTCTGAATCCCGTTCTGATTCAGGATGTATCACATTACTACGAACTCAATATGGCGATTGTGAAGCGTGAAATGGATCGCTATCTCTCCAGCGGTTATTCCTCCGCGGACGGAGCCTCTATCGG
>Ga0307990_1001415_pt1 | contig 20262 bp, 21 predicted proteins | sample EllFjometagen129_FD_203168 | JGI IMG/M metagenome (GOLD analysis project Ga0307990, IMG submission 203168) | Marine microbial communities from Ellis Fjord, Antarctic Ocean - #129 | ecosystem: Environmental > Aquatic > Marine > Unclassified | place: Southern Ocean | collected 2014-10-08
GGTGATCCCGATTTCTAAATATATGAGTCACTGCCTGGCCGACAGAAAAAGCCATATTGGCGTCCATTGGGTAGCGGTTGGCTTCCCCTCTGATTCCGTCGGTACCGAATAGTTTACCCATAGGTTGGCCTCCTTACTGAAAAAATAATCGATTATTGCTCAAGCAAGTTCAAAAATGGCAAGATTGCCGTGTTCGAATTCCGCCCGTCCCCTATTCCGTCCCTTGTTTCCTAGTATCATTGGTCTGTATTCTTCAATTTTTTCAATTCCTCATTAGCGCTTAAACTCAGGCAGGTACCTGCTTACCTCGGTAAGCATGGTGTCCACTTCACGATAGGTTCTTTTGAGTTCATTCAAGGCGCTGCTCATCAGGGGAATATTCTTGGATATCTTGGTTCGACCGAGTTCCAGCAACCTCAAAGAATGCCAGGCCACGCGTTCAAAATTGTTAACAGAAAGTATCAACATCGGTATTCTCTTTGCCTCTTCCTTACTCAGGTCTTGCTGTGAAATCTGGATCACATACCGGGAGATGGCCTCCCGCAGGCTTTGGACACCTTTTCCATACTCTTCAACCCGGTTCAGAAGCCTCTCATCATTATACATGAATCCATCCATGGCATACTTTATCATATTCCGGGAAATTTCACCCAGCCTGACTATTTCCTTAATTGCCAGTTCTATGGCGATAACAGGTTTTTCAACAAATTTATCATCAAGATATTGCGGGGTCTCTATGCCGTCTTCTTCGTTGCTCGTCGATCACATAACCCGTTATGCTCGCGCCTCGCGCCATGGCGGAGGAAACAGGTATTCCTTATCAGAACCTTATTAATCTTTATCTTCGTGATTGCGCGGTTCATCACCGAAAACTACACATAAAGTGGCGTCCTGAAAGTGCCTAACAAGGCGTTTGAGTTTGACAATAATCCCAAAAGTAATTATATTGTAATTACATCAATCACAATCGGAGGCAAATATGACTACTTTGATAAAAATCGGTAACTCGCAAGGGGTAAGAATTCCAAAAGCAATTATTGAACAGGCTCAACTAGAGGACAAAGAACTGGTTTTTAAAATTAGTGATGACGGGCTTTTAATTCAACCTTTGCAAAAACCAAGGCAGGGGTGGAAAAATGAATTTGATAGAGCTCTAAAAACAAAAGGAGCTGATCAAATTGACCAGGAATGGCTGGATGCTCCGCTAACCGATAATGAGAATTGGGAATGGTGAAACCGAATATTCATAGATTCGATATTTGGTTAGTTCAATTGGATCCAACACAGGGTTCAGAGATTAAAAAAACAAGACCTTGTGTTATCATTTCACCAGATGAAATGTCTTCACTAAAAATCTCTATCATTGCTCCAATGACATCAAAAGGGTTCGGTTTTCCAACTCGAATTCAATGCACCTTTCAAGGTAAAAAGGGATTGATCCTATTAGACCAAATGCGGGCAGTAGATAAATCCAGACTAGTTCAAAAACTTGGTGTGATTTCCAAAAGTGCTCAAATCAAGACAGTAAGTTGTTTGCTGGAGCTTTTTGCACTTTAAAATGGACTACAACAGCCTCTGGAAAATATTGCCCATGCCTGGACGCTGTCGTGGGTTACCATGTTGATTAAGGAAAGGCAGATCTGATGGCGAGGGCCAGCTCCACCTTTGCCTTCCCCTTTTTGAAGTAGATGGAAAGCGTTATGAGAGTGTATTCGCGTTTCTGGATTTTCCAGGGCAGGTTTGTTTGAAAAATATGACGGCCAGGGTTGCAATGCAGAAAAGTTGAATTACTTTAGCCGCTCGCCCTGCCGAACCGCGGCGGGGTGTTTTTTTGCATAATCGCACAACGTCTAAAAAAACTCAGGAGATAAAAAAATGGCAGACATTTCAAAAATCACGCTGTACAGCGGTGGCCACAGGGGGGCTGAGGCGGAATTCGGCAAACTTGCCGAGGCCTGGCACATGAAAGAGGTAAATATATCATTTGAAGGGCACAATGCCGAGCGCACCCGGGGCCTCCGGGTACTGAACCGGGAAGAGCTGCAAAGGGGCGATGTCAGCATGGAAATCGTGTCCAAGCGGATGAGACGTACTTACTCCCGGACGGATAAGATCCGAAAAGTCATCCAGTCCATTTTTCATATGGTCAATAGCGGCTACCATGTCATTGCAGTCGGCTGGATACTGGCGGACAACACCGTCAAGGGGGGAACCGGCTGGGGGGTCGAGTTGGCAAAACTATTTAACCGGCCGCTGAGCGTCTATGATCAGGAACGAAGGGGCTGGTTTTCCTGGGAGGACAGCCAATGGGTTGAGAACATACCGGTGATTACCTCAGATACGTTTGCCGGCACCGGAACCCGCTACCTCTCCGATGACGGCCGGCAGGCCCTCCGCGATCTTTTCATCCGCTCCTTCGGTCCTGCGGAGCAAAACTAGTGAATGAATAGCGAATGGGGTCGCACCAAGCAGATGCGGTGCCCTGTGAACGCTTACGAATTATTTAAGACAGAGTGGCCGTAAACTTGCCCGGGAGCTTGGCGTAAGTCCACAAGCTGTTTATGCGGCTTCTTCTCGAGTAGAATGGGATGGTGGATTGGTTTTCTTGAGACGTTATGGTGGAAACGTTTCATTGGCATCGGTACTGCTACCGGCCGCAAGTCTGGTAAGCTGCGTGACACTTGTGGGCGTATTCTGGATGATTGGATAGCGGAATAGATCCTACAAAAGTTCGTGGATTCTATGATCAACTTGCAGAAGTGCAGAGAGTTACTGAATCATTATTTGATACATTATCAGTGGCGTTAACGGTCCTTAGAAAAGGAAGCAAGGCTTGCCCAAAATCATTTTTTGTTCTAACTTCTAAATAAGTCCGATCAGTACCGCAGAATTTAAGGAGAAAACAGCAATGAATCACAGTGATGGGGAAGACTCCGAGGTTACGGGCAAGAGGCATGGTGCCGAGAAAGGCCCGGATCAGGAAGATTCGAGTGACTCCAAGTCCACTGAATCGGAAAAGCCTGATTCAGTGCCACTTCCTGATGTGAATTTTTCCACTTTTTTGTTCTCTCTTAATACGTCAGCCCTGGTTCATCTGGGTGAGATTCCGGAGTTCGGCTCAGGCAAGACAAAGAAGGATTTTATTCTTGCTCAACACACTATAGATACCTTGGCCATGCTTCAGGAAAAGACGGCTGGAAATCTAGCTGAGGACGAAAAGGGCTTTTTGGAGCACATACTTTACGATTTGCGAATGAGGTATGTTAAGGCTACATCCTGATCTTGGAAAAGGTCCATAATCAATAACGTAACCATCACATGAGTTCCTTGAGCCTTTTGGCCCCTGCCAAAATAAATCTGTTTTTGCTGATTAATGGGCGACGTCCGGACGGATATCACCTTATTTTTACAATGTTCCAAAAAATTTCTCTTTGGGACGAAATTGAGCTGTCTGTGGAACAGAGTAAAAAAAAAGGGATTTATTTAGAATGTCCTGACAGTGAATTAATCTCGGGCCCGGACAACCTGGTATACCAGGCAGCCGAGCTATTCCTTGAAAAAGCCGGTCTGGATCTCGTGATTAAAATCCTTTTAAAAAAGAGGATTCCCATAGGTGGAGGTCTGGGTGGCGGCAGCAGTGATGCGGCGTCTGTGCTAAAAGGTCTGAATGAGTTGGCCGGTTTTCCTTTAAATGCGGCATCTCTCCATTTGCTCGGCTGTAGTCTTGGGACGGATGTGCCGTTTTTCCTTCTTGAGGCGCCTGCGGCAGTAGGAAGGGGGATAGGCACTGAGCTTGAGGTCGTTGATGTCTCCCACGGATGGTATGTGCTGGTCTATCCTGGTTTTAGCATAAGTACTCGATGGGCCTATAAAAATTACGTATTGACAGGGCAGGATCAGGACACTATTTTTGACGCCGGAGAGGTCATACAAGCCGCCATGTGGTTGAATGATCTAGAGAAGGTGGTTATAGCCGGATATCCCGAAATAGGCCGGATCAAGGACGAGCTTATGGCACTTGGAGCTGAAACGGCCTTGATGTCTGGGAGTGGATCGACGGTCCTTGGGTCCTTTCTGTCTCAGGAAGCAGCTCATCAGGCAGCCTCTAGTCTTGAAGTCAACAGTGGCCTTCACACCTTATTGGTAGAGAGTTTATAGCAGTAAAAGGGCTGTTGGGGTGTCGTCAAGTGGCAAGACACGGGTTTTTGGAGCCCGCATTCGGAGGTTCGAATCCTCCCACCCCAGCCACTATGTTTTGTAATTAGTGTCTGAACGGAAAAGCAGTTCAGGCACAATTTTGAATTTAAAAAAGGAAATAATCTTAACATGTTAAAGGTTTAGCCTATGTCAATAACAATAAACAATATGATAATTTTTACTGGAAATGCTAATCCTGCCCTGGCTCAGGAAATATGTGATTATTTGAGCATACCTCTTGGCAGGGCATCCGTGCAAACCTTTAGTGATGGTGAAGTGTATGTGGAGATAGGGGAAAATGTGAGGGGGGCGGATGTGTTTGTGATCCAGCCCACTTGTCCCCCTGTAAACGATAATATGATGGAACTTCTCATAATGGTGGATGCCTTGAGAAGGGCGTCCGCCAGGAGAATTACTGCGGTATTGCCATATTATGGTTATGCCAGACAGGATAGGAAGGTAGCCCCAAGGGTCCCTATTTCCGCTAAGCTCGTGGCGGACATTATCACCACAGCAGGTGCCAGAAGGGTCCTTGCCATGGATCTCCATGCCCCGCAGATTCAGGGTTTTTTCAGTATTCCCGTGGATCACCTCTTTGCTGCTCCGGTATTGCTCGATTCTCTCAGGAAAAAATTCTCAGGAGATGTAGTGATGGTGTCTCCTGACGCGGGTGGCGTGGAGCGGACCAGGGCTTTTGCCAAGAGGTTCGGGGCCGGGCTGGCCATAATAGACAAGCGCAGGGATCGGCCTAATGAGTCACAAGTCATGTATATTATTGGAGACGTAAAGGGAAAGACTGCTGTGATACTGGACGATATGGTGGATACTGCCGGCACCCTTTGCAAGGCGGCTCAGGCACTCAAGGAACATGGCGCCAAGGAGGTCTATGGTTGTATTACACATCCTGTGCTCTCAGGTCCTGCGATAAGTCGTATCAAGGAATCGGTCCTTAAGTCCTTGGTAGTTACAAATACCATTCCTCTCAGCGAAGAGGCACAAAAGGTTGACAAAATCAAGGTGTTGTCTGTATCCGCCCTTTTGGGAGAGGCTATAAGACGCATACATGATGAAGATTCAGTAAGTTCATTATTTGTTTAAAAGGGAGTTTTTTAATGAAAAACGTGACAATAGATATTCAGGCGCGCACAAAGGCCGGAAAAGGGGTGGCCCGCAAGCTCCGTCATGCAGGGCAGACCCCGGGAGTGCTGTACGGGCCAAAGGTCGAGACTATATCTTTTTCTGTGAACACTCATGAGTTTAACAAGCTTCTGAAATCGGCAGGTGGGGAGCCATTGCTTTTTACTTTGAACCTGAAAAGCAATGGAGACAGCAGTAATTATACTGCCCTCATTAAGGATTTGCAATTGCACCCGGTGGATGACAAAATACGCCATATAGACTTTTATGAAGTCCTTATGGACGAAGAGGTGCAGGTTGAGGTGCCAATTACCGCAGTGGGTAAGGCCAAGGGTGTTGAAACAGATATGGGTGTCTTGGAGATTATCCAGCGAACTATCAAAATATCTTGTCTTCCTTTGGCCATTCCTCGAAACATCCCAATCAATGTTTCTGATCTTGAACTGGGAGACGTTGTTCATGTTTCAGATATTACGGCTCCGGAAGGAGTCCGCTTAATGGATGATCCTGAGACGACTTTGATGACCATTGTGGCTTCAAGAGCTGAGGAAGAGGAAGAGGAAGAGGAAGAGGCTGAAGCCGAGGTTGAGGAGGACGAAGAGGAATCTGAGTAAAAGGAAATTTTTCATAATTTGTTATGAGTAATCTGGGATTATCTGCAGGTATGGAAGGTGAGGGCTGATCTTGTCCAGGATACTCTTGGTAGGCCTCGGAAATCCTGGGTCTCAATACGGGTATACCCGCCACAATGTTGGCTTTGTAGCTCTGGATCGTCTGGCCCTTCAATTCGGTCTTGATTTTATCCAGCACAAGAAGTTTCCTCCATACGAGAGTGTATTAGGGTTTGTAACGGGCATTCCTGCTATATTGCTTAAACCTCTTACTTACATGAACAGGAGTGGTGACGCCGTAGCCTCAGTCCTTAACTTCTATAAAATTTCTTTGGACAAGCTCCTGGTGGTACATGACGATCTGGATTTACCTCTGGGGAGTTTTAAATTCACACAGGGGGGTGGGTCCGGAGGGCATAAAGGAATTAGATCCATTATAGGGTCTATCGGCAGCAAAGAATTCCCCCGTCTAAGGATCGGTATCGGAAGGCCTCTCAGTCCTGTGCCAATAGACAAATACGTTTTGTCGCCTTTTCTGTCGGAAGAGGCCCCAGTGATAGATAAGGTCCTTGATGTCAGCATAAAGGGTCTGGTGTGTTTTCTGGAGAAGGGTATTGAAGCTGCCATGAACGAGTTTAATGGTAAGATAGAGAAAAACATGTGACGGGCCTTTAGTGATTTTCAAGGGAGGAGCCAAATGGGCAAATTTTTGGGTTACACTGCATTAATAATCCTGGCTGCCCTTATAGCCACAGGATGTTTTCTTGGATACTTTCTTTTGGAGGGAAGTCCACCGGAGCTGCAGGTGGTTTCAGTCCCGGAGACAGTCGGGCGGGAGTACGTGCTTACGGTTGAAGTTAAAGACGCCCGAAGTGGAATAAGATCGATTTCTGCCGTTTTGAGCCAGGGAGATAAGGTTTTTGAACTTGATCCTAAGATTTACAAGATAAAGGAGTGGTGGAGGGGATCCGGGGTAAAGGACGAGACAGTCTTCTGGGTCATCAAACCGTTCGAGTTAGGCATGACTGAGGGTAAAGCCCTTCTCCGGATTACCGCAAGGGACTCGTCCTGGCGAAATAGTCTCAAAGGCAATGAGCAGATTTGGGAGGCTGAAGTCCCAATAGACATAACACCACCAAGGATAGCAGTAAAAAGTACTGTCCATAATATAAGGATAGGAGGTACTGGTCTTGTATCTTATAGGGTAAATGAGTTACCCGGCAAGACAGGGGTCTGGATAGACGAAAGGTTTTTCCCTGGTTATCCAAAACCCGGAGGGGCAGAGGATATGTACGTGGCCATGGTGGCGGTTCCTTTCAATGTCAGTAAGCCAAAGAAGATACTCATTGAGGCGATAGATCAAGCTGGAAACGTTGCCAGGGTAGGCTTTCCCCATCGTATCCTTCGTAAGCCTCTAAAGCTAGACACGATAAATATAAGTGACCGGTTCCTTGAGCAAAAAATGCCGGATTTCATGGCTAGATACCCCGAATTCAAAGGCTCTCCCCTGGAAGTATTTCTCCAAGTCAACAGCGAATTAAGGCGTCGCAACAATCAGGAAATTGAAAATTATTGTAAGAAAAGCGTCCCAGAAATCCTCTGGCACGGAAGATTTGTATGCCTTCCCAAGTCTGCCTTTAGGGCAGGTTTTGGAGATAAACGTCATTACTTATACAAGGGTAAGGAAATTGGCCGGTCATATCACATGGGGGCAGACCTTGCATCAGTTTCTCATGCTTCGGTCCCGGCAGGGAATACCGGCCTTGTCGTGTTTGCAGACTACCTGGGAATCTATGGAAATACAGTAATTCTGGATCACGGCCTCGGCCTTTTCAGTATGTACTCCCACCTCAGCGAAATCCAGGTATCAGCAGGTGATAAGGTGGAACGTGGAGATAAGATAGGGACAACCGGCACGACCGGCCTTGCCGGCGGGGATCATTTGCATTTCGGAATGATGGTCCACGGGGTATTTGTTAATCCTATAGAGTGGTGGGATCAGAAATGGATTCAAGACCACATACTGGCCAATTTATCTGTGCAATGAGGCTTTTTTGATAAAGGCTGGAGCCAAGGGTTTTAGTCTGTTGTTTTTTCTTGTAATGTAAAAGGAAACTTGGAGGTATATTCAGAATGGAAATATCTTTAGTGCTGGTGCCTGTAGATTTTTCAGATTGTGCTGTAAATGCATTGAGGTATGCGAAAAAAATAGCTTCTTCATGGAAGGCGGAATTATTACTCATTTATGTCATAGATTCAAGTGAGGTCTCTCGAATTGCTGATTACACCAAGGAATCAATCGAGAATGTGAAAGAACGGCTTACGAACCAAGCCAAACAGACCTTTCGCCATTTTTTGGATGATTGGGACAGTGATGGTCTGGTGAAAGATACTATCGTATCTTACGGTTCCCCATTTCAGGAGATTGCTATAAAAGCAAGGGAGCTTCAGACCGACCTTATTTTAATGGGCGGTTATGGGAGTACAGGAAAGGGGCAGATCGACGAAATTTTTTTCGGTGGCACAGTGGACAAAGTGGTTCGCCTTCTGCCCTGCCCTGTGCTATGCGTGCCAATGGGATGGCCCAGCGAAAGTATTTAGTGCCTGAACGAAAAAGCTGTTCAGATACTATTTAGGGCAGTACGTCAGACAAAGATTTCCAGTATTTCATAATTCCTAAGCCCTGCCGGCGTGCGGACTTCAACCTCATCCCCTTCATATTTGCCTATTAGTGCTTGGCCAAGAGGGGCCTTAACCGAAATGTTTCCTTTTTGCACATCGGATTCGTCTGGCCCTACCAGCTTATAGATAACCTCATCTTCGCTATCTATATTTTCCAGTCTAACCTTGACTCCGAATACAACCCTGTCACAGTTCTGGTTTTCACTTTCGATCACCTCTGCTACGGAGAGTTTGCTATGAAGGTACTGGATCCGGGCTTCAAGCTGACCTTGTCGTTCCTTTGCAGCATGATATTCGGCATTTTCAGATAAATCGCCGTGTGCTCTGGCCACTGCAATAGACTTGATTACTTTAAATCTGTCTACTTTTTCCAAAGTCTCAAGTTCTTTTTTAAGTCTTTCAAAACCCTCTTTTGTGAATGGAGTCCGCTCCATATGCATATACTCCCCAATTATATTTTTTGCCGCTCGATGAGCTTGCGTAACAAAAATGCCTTACGAAATCGAGCCGGATTAGACTTTGCAGATCAAGTCATTCCGAAATTAATAAATACCAGAAAAAGACATAGATGCAAGCTGTCGACTCACCAAAGCCGGAATCTTTTTTCATCGAGCCGTTTGAAGCCCTCCCCAATACTCTGTGAACGTATACGGGTATTTTTTATAATTCAAGGAGTAGTGTTCTTGTTTGTATGGCTAGAATTTTCACTTTAGACACTTTACATTCAAGCTCGTCGGACATAAACTCTTTTATTAATGTTTGCAATTAGTCAGGAAATCATTTAAACTTCGCTTTTGTCTTGTGACCAAGATGGGTCAAACAAAGGAATTGTTTGCCATGGTCCGCATCAGCCATGTCTTGGCTTAGCTTGACATATGATGAACAATAATTAACAGAGTTTTAGCCGGATGGAACTATGGCCGTAAAAGTAGTCCTCAAGAAAAAGAACCAGTCATCCAATGCTTATCTGGGTCGTCTGATTGAAGCAGGCCAAGAGGGTACTATTACTTATCAGGTACTGAATGAAATAATACCTGATGAGGAAAAGGATCTTGAAAAGCTTGAAGAGATATTCGATCTGCTGTGCCTTAATAATATTGAAGTCATCGATGGCCCAAAATTCGTAACTATTTCCAGAGAGAAGGTTCTAAAAGAACTCGCAGAGAAAAAAGGTCTGGTCGAAAAAGGATCGAAGGCTATTTCTGAGGATAAGAAATCTGAGACTCCGACAGTGGTTCTTGATGCCGGAGGTCATACTGATTCGGAGGAAATTACTACCACCTATCTGCGAGAAATGGGAAGATTCGAGCTTCTTACTCCTGAGAAGGAGCACGATCTCAGCCGTACTATCAGAGATGGCTTTAATGGGATTATTAAGGCTATCATGGAACACCCTTCGGATGTGCCTGCAATGGAGGCCCTGAGGGAGCAAATTCGCACATGGAGGCGTCGTGATCCCACCCTTAAGCCCAAAAAACAGCAGTTAAATTATTTAGTAAGTGCTGTTAGCAGTATTATGGAGATTTATTCCGAGGATGACAGTCTTAAACCCCTTGAGGTCGTCGTCAAAGGGCATCGGGTAAGAATAGAGGTGGCCAAAGATGAAATGATCAATGCCAATCTCCGTTTGGTAGTGAGTATTGCCAAACGGTATATGCATCAAGGCCTGTCACTTTCTGATCTTATTCAGGAGGGTAATCTCGGTCTTATGCGAGCGGTTTTCAGATTTGATTACACAAAGGGCAACAAATTTTCAACATACGCCAGTTGGTGGATACGCCAGGCTATTACCAGGGCCATCCTGGATAAGACTCGTACAATACGCCTTCCAGTGCATTTTTTGGAACTCCGTAGTCAGTTCTTTAAGGCATTTTATGCCCTTCTCAAGGAGCTTGGCCGGGAACCTACACCTGCTGAGATTTCACTGCGAACCGGGCTGCCCATGGAAAAAATTTTGTCTATTCTGGAGGCATCAAAGGAGCCGGTCTCTTTGGAGACACCAGTTGGGAATGAAGACAGCACCCTAGGGGACTTTATTGAAAACATGGATATTGTCTCTCCTTACGAGACAGTGCGGGAGAGGGAACTTACAGAGCGGATTAAGGGTATCCTGGCCACTCTCAGTCCAAGGGAGGAGAAGATCATTCGCCTCCGCTTCGGGATAGGTGAGGACAGTGAATATACCCTGGAGGAGATAGGCAAGCGCTTTAATGTGTCACGCGAGCGTATCCGTCAGATAGAGAAAAAGGCCCTGAACAGGTTGAGACACTCGAGTCGCCGGGAGCGTCTGAAATTTTTTCTTGGCTAAGGTCCTGGGGTCCACACTGATTTATTCTTGTCCAATGAGTTGATTACCAGGCCAGTCAAGATTTTTGGAGTAAAGTAGGTTGATTTGTGAGGCATGATAAGTCCTGTATCAGCTACATCCAGGACCTGATTAACCGGTGTGGGCCGAAGGATAAAGAGCACATCGTTTTCATCTAAAGCCTTAACGGCATCCGGTGCATCTATTGTGAACTTTATGGTCTTTCCCGCCTCCAGGCTCTGAGGATTAATTTTAAAAACTCCCTTAATAATGGCCTCTTCCAGCAGGATTACGTCGAGTTCCGACAGGGCAGGGTGTAAGTGCGACAGTAGTTTGTTTTGATCTGTTGTTTTCTGCCACCAGATTTGTGCTGTTTTTCCTTTTCCAAAAATTACTCCAATCCCTCGCCTCTGCGGTTTTTCATCAAGGCATTGAATCAAATTGATGCACAGTTGCTCTGGTTCCAGATCTTTCGTATGAGAGATTTGTTCAACATCGAATATCTGAGACGCCGTGGCTTCTATGAGCTCTAGATCCAAGGCCTCCGGCAGGGTGACAACCCTGTGAACCGGAAAGACTACAAGGCCCGGGTCTTCAGCATCTACGAGATAAACCATCAGGTAATTATATGGCTTTGACGGATCTTTTCCATAAACCTTTTGCATCTCGTTTCGGTATTTAATGGCAGTGGTGTAGCGGTGGTGACCGTCAGCTATATACAGAACAGTTTCCAGCAGACACTCATGAAGAGATTTCAGCCTGTCCACGTCAGTTATTTTCCATAACCTATGGGTATTCCCAGCCTCGTCTTTTACGGTATAAAGCTTTTTTCTCTCGGACTCGGCTAAGATGCCGGCAGCATCCGGGCTGTGGCGATAGAGAATGAAAACTTGGCTGAATTGGGCCTCTGTGGCTTGCAGTAGATGAAATCGATCTTCCGTCACTCGGTCGAAGGTTCGTTCATGGGGGCGCACAACTCGACTCTCCCAGTCCTCTATGCGTATCAATGCAACAAATCCCTTTCTGCATGAATTGCCACCTGGGGTCGAAAAGCTGATATCGTAGGGATATATAGCATGCCTATCTTTTTGCTCTAGAATCTTTTTGGATAGCCAGCTTTTTAATTTCTTTTTTGCGCAGGTGTATTTGTCTACCTTATGCGTCCCGCTGAAATCAGGCTTGGATAATTCAAGGGAAAAAATGTTGTAGTGATTTTTTGATACAAGGCTATCTCGTTTCTCATCATCAACTATATCATAAGGCGGGGCTACCAGTTGGGCCATATCCCCGGCCTGATCAGTATTGTATCTTATTCCACGAAAGGGTAATACGATTGCCATTTCAATCCTACTTGCAGTTTTTTTATTTTTATAAAACGTTATTCATCCCATCAATTCCATAGAAATGGGTAGGACTTTAGCTACTATGGCAGGAGTGGATCGTCAAGTAGTAGAGGCACTTGCAAAATTCAAAATTTTGCAAGTGCCTCTGTAGTATGGGATTCCCGGCAGAGGTTTTTTTATGTGTTATTTGATTGGGAATTCTCGCTACACAAACTGACTACTCTGTTTCTTCCGGAAGTCTTGGCTTTGTGAAGTGCTCTACCAGTGCGAATAAGTAAAGAGTCCACAGTGTCTTCCAGGTTCAGTTCCGTAACTCCCAAGGATGCCTTGACTGTTAAGCGATGACCCTTTCGTTTTACGGTAAATACGTGTCTAGCCACTCGTTTTCTGAGGCGTTCAGCCAGAATCATTCCATTATGGCAGTTAGTGTGAGGTATCAGGATGACAAAATTTTCACCACCATACCGGTATATACCATCAACTTCTCTCACAGCATTACGAAGGATGTCAGCTAATTTCTGTAACACATTATTTCCGATCCGATATCCATAAGAGCCGTTGACTTCCCTGAAGTGGTCAAGGTCAATCATTATGATCGACAGGGGAAATTGGTATCTCATGGCCTTGGCTATCTCTTTTCCCAGATCTGTTTCCAGTGCCCGGCGGTTATGAAGACCGGTAAGGTGATCTATGCGCAACTTTTTTTGAAGACCATTAATAAAATCGGCCTGCTCCATAAGTTCCTTTTCTATCTGTGTAATGTGCAATGAAAGGGCTTCATTGTACTCTTGGAGTTGCTTGATTTCTCCCTTTAATTCTTGATCATGTTGGACCTTCTGTTCAAGTGATTCTAGGTCGGCACTTGTACTTTTCACGTATTCCTTTGCATCTGACGCAAGGGAGCTGACCGTGTCCTTGACATCATCTAAGATCTGATCCGTTTGTTCCAGAAATCCCTCCACTATTTGGCTGGGAACTGTGGGAGGCTTGATCTTTTTGAGTATGATTTCGTCGTAACCATTCTCATGTACAACATGCCAGAATTCAGTTGAATATATGTCAGGCCAGGGCAGCAATCCTTTTTGGATTAAATTTTTAAGGGTATTACGTATGACTTCAGTTACTAGTTCAACTGAATAGTGTTCACCTTTTTTTGTCTGTGGTGCATGGTCTGTCATTAGAGGTCTCTATCGTTAGTTCCCAGGAGCTGATTCAGGGCATCTTCCAAAGAACAGGTGGAGGGAAAAGATTCAAGCAGAAAACCTGTCTCAAGTTCCCACTGATTTTTGCATGTATCTAACTGGTCTTGAATCAGGTCGGACAACTGCTGCATGAAATCATGCGGATAGTTTGCAAATATTAAGTAATCCGATGCCCTTCGAAAGAGCATGGCCTCGCCATTTATTTCACGATTTGTCTCAGAAAAGTCGTTCATGGATTGCTGTATATTTTCCCCGATTTCATCCAATATCTGGTCTGCCCTGAGATAACCCCAATTTCGGTTTATTTGCTTCAAGTTCTTGAAATTGATAAAGATCATAAAATATTTGAGTCTATCTATACTAAGATCAGTGATTTTGTCCAATGTCAATAGATAACGGTAGTTATAAAAGCTACACATAGGTTCCCTGAAATAGGTGATCCGCCTGAAGATTTCAAGGGCATCAATCTCCTTGTATGGATGCCTCTGTATAGTCAGGGGATTCCAGTCATATACGACCTCTTCCAGGGCTTCTACGACATTTTGGTCAAGTCGTCCTTCTATCACCTCGTCTTTTAATATTTTTATGGCCTGAGTGCTAGGTATCGAGGACTTGTAAGGCCGTTTTGAGATCAAGGCTTCATATGTGTCTGCCACTGACACTATTCTTACCATGGGGCTTATATCATCCCCTTTCAGGCCCACTGGATAGCCGCTTCCGTCCAGCCGTTCATGGTGATAAAGGACTATTTCGGTCACTCTGTCATCAGGATAGCGCGTAGCAAGATACTTTGCCCCAATAGTTGGATGCATGTTCATGATTTGTCTGTCGATATTGTTAAAACGGCCGGGTTTTAAGAGTACGTTGTCCGGTATTGCAATTTTCCCGATGTCATGGATAAGACAACCCATCTCCAAGACTTCCAGTTCTTCTGATGACAGTCCTTGACGAAGACCTATTCTTTTGGATATGGCAGTGACCCTCAAGCTGTGTTCCAAACTATAAGGATCACGACTGCCCAGCATCTCTCCCATTACATCGAACAGGTCCTTGATCAGTACCTGATATTTTTCTTCAAGTGCCATGACTTGGTCAAGCACTGCCAATCTGGCAAATATCTGTTCAGGATGGCAGGGCTTGACCATGTAATCAGTAGCCCCGGCTTGCAGTGCATTGATCAGGGTCTGCCTGTCTTTGATTCCGCTGAGTACAATAGAATACAGCTTGGGCCTTGCCAGGTTTTTTACCTCTTGTAAAAGTTCCAGGCCACCAAGCTCAGGCATATGCAAATCAGTGATAAGGAGGCGGATTGTATCGTCCTTTATTAAGATAGACAGGGCTTCTCTGCCATTTGCAGCACCAGTGGCATTCAGCCCCAATTCGGAGAGGTAAGCGACCAGCAGTTCTCTCTCCTGTGTAACATCTTCTGCTACCAGCACGCGGTATTTGCTGAGAACCGGAAGATCCCCGGCGGTTGTTGTGGAAAAGTCTTTGGAATTTTTGTAGATTCTCAAGGGTTCTCTCATCCAAAATCATTCTATTTGTTCATGCAGAGTAATGATATCTGTAAGCGTTCACAGGGCACCGCATCTGCTTTGTTGTCGGGCACTTGAAGTACAGGGAGTACGTCTGCGTACCCTCCGCCTCGCATCTGCAGCACCCTGTAAACGCTTACAGTCCGGTAGGTTACTGTAAAACGGGCGTTGTAATCCCGTGAACGGTTACTGATATCTATATCTTTTATTATCGGATAATATGGGCGTGGACTATAGTAATTTAAGATATGATTCCGCTGAAAACTTGAAATTGGAAATTGGAAATTGGGGAGAGATGAACGTTTACGATTTATAGTTTCTAGTTGTTGCGCGTCGCACAGTATGCTTTACTTGTAGCCGTTTACGGCTTGAAATTTGGTAAGCGTTCACAGGGCACCGCATTTGCTTTGTTGTTGGGCACTTGAAGTACAGGGAGTACGTCTGCGTACCCTCCGCCTCGCATCTGCAGCACCCTGTAAACGCTTACAGTCCGGTAGGTTGTGGTAAAACAGGCGTTGTAACCCCGTGAACGGTTACGAAATTTGAGATTGGAAAGTAGAAATTTGGGAAAGATGAAACAAAAGCATGAAGGCCAAATTTCGAATTTCCAGTTTCGACATCGGCATTTAATTCGATAGTACGCACTTTTTCGAAAAAAGTGTAAATTGGTGGATGAAGGATGCCAAAATTTGCATCAAAATAAAATGTAGGAGAAATTATGGCTGAAAAAATAGATGACATTACAATAAATTATGAAGATGAATCGGGAAAACAGTTGGTCAAGGAATCCGACAAGGTGATCCTGACCAGAGGGAGTTGGACCACAATCATGTTTATGTATCAGGATATAGATCGCAAGACCGACCAGTTCGGAGAACCAAAAGTCACGATCCGCCGGTATAAAAAATCCGGTAATCAGTTCCGACAACAGAGCAAATTCAATATTACAAGCAAGAAACAAGCTCTTCAAATCGTTGATATTTTGAACAAGTGGTTTTCAGGATAGAACTGAATGTCTGACGAAGCACCGTGATTCTCGATAATAAACCTTATACACTTGACCGAATAGTGCGGATCGGCATAGCTGCTGGATTGTTATGGGGACTGATTTGGCTCTTGGGATACCTGAGCGAAGTCCTGATCCCCTTTGCTGTTGCCCTGCTTTTAGCCTACCTAATTAATCCGCTTGTTCTTCTGGTCCAGAAAAAAGTCCCTAACCGTGTTTTTGCCGTGTTTATCAGTCTGTTTGCCGTATTGGCTTCTGTAGCGATTTTGGCTTGGTTGCTTATTCCCATAATCGTGGCCGATATAGCGAACATGGGCAGAATTTTATCTGATTTTGTCAACGATTCTGACTTGGCTGAACAGGCTGCTCAACGTCTGCCACCTCATATCTGGGAGGCGATCAAGGATTTTATGACGTCAAACGAGGTCCGGGATTTTTTCAGGACTGATAATTTCTGGAAAATTTGCGAATCCATTGCTCGCAAGGTCTTACCAGGAGCGTGGGGACTCTTAACCGGCACCGCAAGTTTTATCATGGGTTTGGTCGGATTGGCTGTGATCGGACTTTATCTAATTTTTTTACTTCTGGATTATGAGAAGGTCAAACAAGGCTGGAAGGACATGCTCCCGCCTGCTTACCAGAAGGCTACCATGGCCTTTGTCGGCGATTTTCAATTGGCCATGAACCGGTATTTCCGGGCCCAGGCCGAGGTAGCCTCTATTGTCGGGATATTGTTGGTTTTTGGCTTTTGGCTCATTGATCTGCCGATGGGTATCTTGCTGGGCCTGTTAATCGGGATTTTGAATATGGTCCCCTATCTGCAGATCATCGGTCTTATTCCTGCTTTTTTGCTGGCCCTTGTTCATGCGGTGGAGACGGGGAGCAGTTTCTGGGTAGTCCTTGGATTGACCGGTTCGGTCTTTGTGGTAGTTCAGACAATCCAGGATACTGTATTGGTCCCCAAGATCATGGGCCGGGTGACAGGCTTTAGCCCAGCCATAATTCTATTATCCCTATCCATATGGGGAAAATTATTAGGATTTTTCGGGCTGATCATCGCCCTGCCAATGACCTGTCTGCTCTTGGCCTACTACCAGCGTTTTTTGGCCTATCAATCTGAATGCGCATCTGAGCCTCTTGCAAAATACGTAGAGAAAAATCATAGACAGGAGTAACAAAAGATACTGAATCTTTTTTTTGCCGACTTAGTTGTGGTGATACATGTTGCTTTTGTTTTGTTCTCAGTGCTGGGTGGATTCCTGGTGCTCAAATGGAAGGCCTGCGCATGGATACACATTCCAGCGGTTATATGGGCTGCACTTATCGAATTTTGCGGCTGGGTGTGTCCTCTAACGCCGCTTGAGAACTGGTTGCGTGAAAAGGGCGGGGGGAGTGGTTACGGCTCAGGCTTTATAGAGCACTATATTATCCCTGTGCTTTACCCTGCTTCACTTACGCAAAACATGCAGATCGTCTTGGGCGTGTTTGTCTTGGGTATCAATTTTGTGATCTACGGATGGATATTGCACCGTACCATGAAGGCCGGGACTTGAGCAATATACCGGTTGGCTGTGAAGGTCATGATATCCTATGAGCGACTTTTCTTATGAATTCAGCAGATTATGCCTTTGTGATCTTGACGATCTGGTTGCCCTTGAAAAAATTTGTTTTCCCCACGCATGGACGGAACAGCAATTCTGGCTGTGTCTTAAGCAAAAGCAGTATTATATCTTTGGGCTAAAAAAAAGGGGTGAACTGGCCGCCTACATGTCCTTTTTTAATGTGGCCGACGAAATGGAAATCCTCAAATTGGCTGTCCATCCGGCGCACAGGCTCAAAGGCTTGGGCAAATGTCTTCTCGGGCTTGTGTTGCAAAATTGTATAGAGATGGGCATAGAACAGGCATATCTGGAGGTGCGGAGATCAAACACCGCGGCCCTTGCCCTGTACACCGGATTTGGTTTTATCCAAACAGGCATCAGGAAAAAGTACTATCCGGACAACAAAGAGGACGCCTTAATTCTTTCCTTAGGACCCGTAAAGGAATTATTCCTTTTAAGGGAGATATCCCCTTGAGGCTTACCATAGTGTTTGAGCTCACGTGATGTAAATATTTCGAAGGATGAGCAATTCGGGTACATATATTTTTAGCCTATTGGTAGGTATAACCTCTTGAAGTACTCTTTTTTCCGTTTGCCTCCGCATCGGCAGAAAAACAACATACGCCTTCTGGCTTTCCGGCCCTAATAATTCAGCTAATTGACAATCCAGACGGCACATCCCTTGGAGTAATGCACGATCTTTGTCGATACGCTGCCAAACAGGAATTCCACTTCCTTTGACACGCCCCGTCTTCCGATAACCACTGTGCCGAATCCTTCGCTTTCGATTATTCCCATTATTTCATGAGCAATATTGGTGCCCATGCTGCAGATAAGTGGAGGGCTTTTGAGCGGAGATTTACAGCTTTCTATATAGCGGCTAAAGATTTGCTTTTCTGAAATGCCTTTATCGCAAAGTATCTTCCGGGCCTTGGCCATGAAATCCAGATAAGCTGCCTGATGTTTTTTGCATTCGGTTTTCCAGACCTCTTCAGTTTCAAACAGATCCCGGTCCGGAAAACGTTCAATTGTTAAGAGTCCAATATGAAATCCTTCACTGCCGCCCAACATATCCCCTGTGTATTCGACGGCCCGCAATGAGTTTTCCGAAGCGTCAACAGCAATGAGAATTTTTTTCGGGTCCATGGTTTCCTCCTCTTAAAATTGTTTTCCCCAAGCGTTGCCCCGTGTGCCGTTTCGTTAGGAACCCAGAAGGTCCAGACACGGTCTCAGGTCGCTAAGTATTTCATCAACGGTATCATAAAACACATCGGTTCCCCTGGAAAAATGAAGTAAAATGTTGTTCAATTTTTCCGGGATATAGGGATAGATCTTGCGCAGGTTGACAAGGCGATGGTGAAAAATGATTGAAAAGTCGTCCTCGGTCAAACCCGCAAGATCTTCTTTCGTGAATCCTCTTTCCAACAGATAGCCTACAGTACAATCCCCTTTGCCGGTGATAAAGGCAAGAATACCGCCCAACCCGAACAGGTCTAAGGCAAAGGGGTTTTCATAGAAATCAAATGAATAGTCAAAGTCGATCCAGCGGTATTTATGTGTCTCGGATTCGACCCAGATATGATCACGGCGAATGTCTCCATGCTTTTCCCCATGGCTGTGCATAAACCCTATAGCCTCGCATGCACCGATGAATTTTTCTAATATCTCAGGAAAATATTTTCGAAAATAGCTCTCATGATCTTCTTCAATATTATGGATTACTATGTCCAGACTTTTCCCTCTGATAAAGTCCAGCACCCTGACATTATTATTCTTTTCATCATAGTATGAAACTCCCTGCATGAACCGCATGTCACCCCTCACCAGGTCAAGGATTCTGGATTCTTTTCCAGGGCTCCGATGGCAAAGAATTTTAACCTCGCCAAGCTTTAAGGAGAATTTTTCATAGAAAACCAGCTTTATGATTTTCCGTTCACCAGTTTCCAGGTGTTTGCACCGCTTGACCCAGAATTTCGGGTCTTCAATCCCGAACCGGCGCTCTACTTCATCCCTCAGGACCATATAATGAAGTCCATTAACACAAATAACATCCCCATAACTGATATCCATAAATTCAGTTGTGTCGCGATATATTTTTCCACAATGTCTGATGGGAAAACTAGGATAATATTGCTTAACAAGATCTCTGACATCCTGTGACATACGTCTTTGCTCCTGCTGCCCATTCTCAGGATATTTGAAAAACCATGGATGGACTTTTTCAACAGCCTGACAATAATGATTATTAGTATGTGAACCGCTTCAGTTGTCTACGGATAATAGCCTTTTCTCAATTTTTCCACATGATTAGTTTATTGTATTTGGAGAGGTTGCGCAAAGGAAATGTTTGTTTTTCACAAGTACGCCTACAGCCGTAACCTTGAGCTTTGCCACCACTATGATAGGGTTTGAGGGTCTGCTTTTCGCGCACCACCGCGGTCTGGCAAGCTTAGGACAGATGACGTCGTGCTCTGCCCATGGCCATGAGCGGGAAATAATGGCGGTACATGTTGTAATTGAGCATAAAACCTCTGGCAAGCTCGCTACCCTGATCCAGGTTATCCACCGCTTTGGCAATGTCGGTGCGTTCGCCGGTCCCATAACCAGGGAAACCTGTGCCGGTATATTGCGGCTCATCCCAGG
>Ga0307990_1001416_pt1 | contig 20257 bp, 19 predicted proteins | sample EllFjometagen129_FD_203168 | JGI IMG/M metagenome (GOLD analysis project Ga0307990, IMG submission 203168) | Marine microbial communities from Ellis Fjord, Antarctic Ocean - #129 | ecosystem: Environmental > Aquatic > Marine > Unclassified | place: Southern Ocean | collected 2014-10-08
CGGCCGCTTAAAGAAGCGGTCGAAGAGTACGAACGGATCATCATCAAGAGAGCGCTGCGCCGTACCGGCGGCGTGCAGACACGCGCCGCCGTGGAACTCGGCACCACCCGCCGTATTTTGCGCTACCGCATTGATAAGCTCCGAATCGAGCCCTAGCTTTTCCAAGATCTAGAAGCAGGCTGCCTGCCCGCCGAAGCCTTGGCGAAGGAGGGAGCCTGCGCTCAATAAATTTTCCAAGGGTTGGAAAATACGTACTGATCGGCGCCAAAGTGCTTTGACGAGAAATATTCAGACTTGGCACGGCAGGGCCTCTTCGGCATAATTCGTGGCTAATTTTTTAAGGAGAACCCTATGTACAGTTCATCTGATTTAAGAAAAGGACTGAAAATCGAAATGGACGGCGATCCGTGCGTCATCACCGACTTCCAGTTTTCCAAACCCGGCAAAGGGCAGGCCATCTACCGCTGTAAAATCCGCAACCTCAGCACCGGGTCCGGTTTCGATAGAAGCTTCCGATCCGGCGACAAAGTCAAAAAAGCTGCGCTGGAGTCCAGAGACTTTACTTTCTCCTATGAGGCAGGCGACGATTACGTCTTTTCTGATAACGCCACCTACGAAGAAGTTCACCTCGGCGCCGAACAGCTGGGCGACAATAAATACTTTATCGTAGAGGACATGCAGGTCGAAATTCTCTTTCATAACGAAAAGGCGCTCGATGTCACGCTACCGAACTTCGTGGAAAAAGAAATCACCGACACCGAGCCCGGCGCGCGCGGCGATACGACGACCAACTGCAATAAACCTGCAAGAATCGATAACGGGTACGAAATCGCTGTGCCGATCTTCATCAACGAAGGCGACATTGTCCGCATCGATACCCGCACCGGTCAGTACGCTGACCGTGTTTCGAAGGGATAACCCTTCTTAATCCGGGTTGGTAGAGTAAAATTAAGAGAATGATTATGATTAAGAACCTGAGAGAACGAGACGCTCTGTTGCAAAGCATCCGGGTGTTTTTTCATTCCGAGGGGTTCATCGAAATCGAAACACCTGTTCGACTCAAAACGCCTTGTATGGAGCTGCACATCGATGCCGAACCCTCGGGCGATCATTTTTTGCGCACCTCACCCGAGTTGTGCCACAAAAAACTGCTCGCCTGCGGAGCGGAAAAAATCTTTGAAGTCGCCAAATGCTTCCGGCAGGGCGAACAGGGCGATCTGCACAATCCCGAATACACCATGCTCGAGTGGTACCGCACCGACGGCGATTACATGACCGCGCTCGCCGATACGCAGAACCTGCTGCGGAAGGTTGTTGAACGTAGACGCGACGTCCCCTCGATGTTTTCCAATGATTGGAAAATATTTACCGTTGCAGAGGTTTTCGAAGAATTCGCAGGCTGGAACCCGGTTGAGGAGTTCGACGCCGACTGCTTTGATTTTGATTTGATTGAAAAGGTCGAGCCAGCCTTGCCAAAGGACTGCCCCGTGGTGCTGAAGGATTATCCGGCGGAGCTGTGCGCGCTGGCGCGGCTCAAACCCGGCAATCCGCAGGTGGCCGAACGTTGGGAGCTGTATCTCGGCGGCATCGAAATTGCTAACGCCTACAGCGAGCTGACCGATCCGGTTGAGCAGCGCGCCCGCTTCGAAAAGTGGGGCGAGCAGCGGCTTGCGCTTGGTAAGCCGGTCTACGACCTCGACGAGGAATTTTTCCAATGTTTGAAACAAATGCCGCCCGCCTGCGGCGTTGCCCTTGGTCTCGATCGTCTACTCATGATCCTCACCGGTGCGAAATCACTCGATGCGGTTCTTCCGTTCCGTGACTGAACCATTTTTCCCAATGGTTGGAAAAACACAGGAGCTCTTCGACTCGTGATGCTCGTTCAGGACATTTTCGCCCAGATGGCGAAAATGGTGGAGATGGGGGGAATCGAACCCCCGTCCGACTAAGAGTCACGACAGCGTCTACGTGTGTAGTCATACTACAAATATTCGCCCCCGCAGCTGCCGTATGACAGGGCCACTTTGGACGCTAGGATCCTGTTATTTTCTCGCGTCGCCACCCGGATTCCCGATCTTGACACCAGCCTGTTGTCGTCGCCTTTAGCCCCTAACAGGCGTCAGAGTAAAGACGTCGCGCCTTTATTTAGGCAGCGAGTGCGTAACTTTCGTCAGCATTTATGTTTTTGGACTCCTTTTAACGAGGCCTGGAGGCCAACCTCGACACGCGACTGCCGCTTCAACTTAACCGTCGAAACCAGTCATCCCCGAAAGGAAAAGTAATTGTGTCACACGTGCGGAGGAAGGCAACTCGAAAGAGCCTGTTCTGTTTCGGGTTGCGGGCGGGCGGGGCGGTGCAGTATGGTTATATGAACGCAAAGCGGAGGAGACGCCTCATGAAAAAATACTGGATGGGTTTGATTGCACTGATACTGGCTGTTTCGGCAGGTGCGTTGGCGGATGTAAAAGTCAAAGTAACGGGCGACCGCGTGAGCCTGCGCGCCGCGCCGGAAATGAACTCGGTTTTGATGGGCCGCGCCATGAGCGGCGACGAGCTAACGCTGAAGGATAACACCCATAAAGAGTGGATCGGTGTGGTGCCTCCCTGCGGCATGGATGTCTGGGTCAGCAGTGACTATGTCCGTGGGGGTATCGTTCTTCCCGCGCGTCTGAACCTCCGGTCCGGTCCCAGCCTGAACCATAGTGTGGTGGGTGTTGTTGAACACGGGGATGTTTTAACGGTTCGCGGCAAGGTCAACAATTGGCTCCGCATTGCTCCGACGGAGGAAACGATTGTCTGGCTCAGTCGCAAGTATACCGAAATTGCCGGCGCGGTGCTTAAGCCGGTCACGGTGATTACGGTGAAACCGACTCCTGAGCCGCTGGTGGCCGAAGTCACAAAATTGGTCCCCGAACCGAAACCCGAACCTGTCGTGATGGTTGAGGTGGTTAAAAAGACAAATCTTGAACCTGTCGAGCCGGTTGCGGAAAAGCCTGAACCCAAACCAGAAACGGTTCAGATTGTGAAAACGGTTGTTCAGCCCGAAGTCAACGAAGTGATGGTTGCTACCGCTCAGGCGCTGGAGCTGCCGGACGTGCTGGTTCCCGATCCGGACAAAGAGCAGGGCGTGGAAGAGTTTTTTTCCGGGATTTTGCAATCGGTCGAAGGCGTTGTTTTCAAACTGGCGGATGTGGATGTCGACCAGATTACGGTTTGTTACGTGCGCGGAAACGTCGCGCAGTTAAAAGAGCTCGAGGGGACGCCTCTTACGATGATTGGCAAAGCCTACTGGGCGGTCGGTCTCGATCAGCCGTTGATCGTGCCGGTTAAAATTCAGCTTCTCAGCCAACCGCAGGGTTGATCCATCACGCCACTCTTCGGAGCGTATGGATGGTGATTTCGGGTGGGCAGTTAAAGCGGACATCGACGGAAGAGGTCCCAACCCCGCGGGAGGTGTAGCCCTGCATTGTGTCGTATTTCCATGCCCCCTTGCACTGGTTGTGCGGACAGCGCGAGTTGGCGATCAGCGGCTGTCCGCCCGGCAGGCAGATCTGTCCGCCGTGCGTATGGCCGCAGAGGTAGACGTCGACGCCGGCATAGGCCGCTTGGCGGGTGATTTCCGGTGAGTGTGCCAGCAGGATGCTGAACGTATCGTCGCTCACGCCCGTCATCGCTTTTTCCAGATTGTCCGTTTCGTAATAGTGCGGGTCATCCACACCCATCAGCGCAATACATTCTGTGCCGCGCGTCAGCAGAACCTGTTCGTTTAGCAGCAGGCGGATGCCGCCCGCTTCGAGCAGCGGAACCATTTCGATGATGTCGTGGTTGCCGAGAACCGCGTAGATCGGCATGTTTAAGCTTTGGCACAGCTCGATTGTTTGCCGCACCGGAATTTCGTAGTCCTCAAAAGTACCTTCGCGGAAATCACCGGTAAACAGGCAGATGTCGCACTCCAGATTTCGGGTTTTTTCCTTTAGAACGGCCAGCAGGTCGGGGTTGCCGTTGATGTGGGTGTCGCTGATGTGCAGAATGCGGTATCCGTCGAACGCCTGCGGTAGCTCAGCGGAAAACACCTCATTGTGTTCGACTCGCAGATCGAGGGTGTTGCAGTGGCCGATGCGGTAGAGCCCCGTGATGCGCAGGATTCGCCGGATGATCCGGTGCAGGGTGCGGATGTTTTCGATGTGGAACCAGGTTTTTCCCGCACCGAAAAGCTGCGCGATGTGGGTCGACTGAATTTTCAGCCGCTTCGCCAGATGCGGGTGTCCCATCCGCTCTTCGAGTTGCGCATAATCCACTTCTGCCATCGGTTGATTCCTTATCCTTTTGCTTCCCGCGATTTTGCCGACTATATTGCCCTATTGCATTCAGATTCATAATCCTAATCTTGCTCATAATCATACTCATCGTGTGTGGAGATCAAGAAGTCGATTATGATCAAGAGTAAGCGTTAAATGAGTAAAAAGGCAACAGATGACTCCCGGTTAGACGGGCAGGTGGAGCGTATTGTTTTCCGCAACGAGGAAAACGGCTACACCGTGTTGCGCACCAAAGTGCGCGGGCACAAGGACCTCGTTACCGTGGTGGGCACCGCTTCAAGCATTAATCCCGGCGAATGGCTAGCCGCCGACGGCGAGTGGATTATGGATTCGAGCTACGGCCCGCAGTTTAAAGCTGAGCAAATGCGCGTTTCCCAACCCGACACACTGGAGGGCATCAAAAAGTTTCTCGGCTCCGGCATGATCCGTGGTGTCGGCAAGGAGTATGCCGAGCGCCTCGTCGAAGCGTTCGGGCGCGATGTTTTCAACGTCATTGAAAAATCGTCCGGCAAATTGCTGAAGGTGGAGGGGATCGGTCCCGGGCGCCGCGCGAGTATTCGTGCGGCGTGGGCGGAGCAGAAGGGCATCCGTGAGATCATGAGCTTTCTGTTCAGTCACGGCGTGAGCACCGCGCGCGCCTTCCGCATTCAGAAAACCTACGGCGATCGTGCCATCGAGCTGATTCAGCGCGATCCGTATTGCCTCGCCCGCGATATCCGCGGCATCGGCTTTCTGGTTGCCGACGGCATTGCCCGCACGCTAGGCATCGCCAAAGACTCCGAGCTGCGCGCCCGCGCCGGGCTTGAACACGTGTTGCAGGAGATGACCACCAACGGTCATTGCGCCGTGCCGCGCGGTGACCTGCAGAGCAAAGCGGTTGAGCTGCTCGGTATTCCGCCCGACCGCATCGGCGGCGCGCTCGACCACCTGCTCGAAAACAAACGACTCATTCACGACGAGGACCGCCGCGGCCGCAATCTCATTTATCCACCCAAGCTCTATTATGCCGAATGGAACTTTGCCAAAAAGCTGATCGAACTGAATTACGGCAAACATCCGTGCCCGAAAATCGACTTCGAAAAAGCGCTCGAATGGGTTCAGAAAAAGGAAAAGATCGAGCTTTCCAAAAACCAGTGCGAAGCGCTGAAACTCGCCGTGCAGGCCAAAGTCATGGTCATTACCGGCGGGCCGGGCGTCGGCAAAACCACACTGGTGAACTCCATCATTCAGGTGCTGTGCGCCAAGAAGCAGAAGGTGGTGCTCTGTGCTCCGACCGGCCGCGCCGCCAAGCGCCTCAGCGAAACCACCGGTCTTGAAGCCAAAACCATCCATCGCCTGCTTCAGTTTAATCCCGGCACCGGCGGCTTCCGCCACAACGAAGAAAACCCGCTCGAAGGCGATGTGTTCATCATCGACGAATCCAGCATGATCGATCAGGTGCTCGCACAGCAGCTTCTGCAGGCCGTTCCGCAGCGCGCCGCCGTCATTTGGGTCGGCGATGCCGACCAGCTTCCCTCCGTCGGCCCGGGAAGGGTGCTTCGTGACATCATTTCTTCGAAGGCGGTTCCGGTTATTGAACTGACGGAGATTTTCCGGCAGGCCGCCGAAAGCCGGATTGTTACCGGCGCGCATCGCATCAATCAGGGCCAGCTGCCCGAATTTCCGGCGACGGGCGACAAATCCGCCGACCTCTATTTCGTTGAGCAGCCGGATGCCACCAAGGCCATTGGCATCATGAAGAAAATGGTGAGCGAGTCGATTCCCAAACGGCTCGGCTTCGACCCGATTGAAGATGTACAAATCCTCACGCCGATGCAAAAGGGTGAGCTCGGCGCGAAAAACCTCAATCAGGTGATGCAGGCGCTGCTCAATCCACACGGCAACCAGATTGAGCGCTTCGGCATTGTGTTCCGCGAGGGCGACCGCGTGATGCAGACCGAAAACGACTACGACAAAGAGGTGTTTAACGGCGATCTCGGCCGCATTGCCGCCATCGATGAGGTGCAGGGCGAAGTGGTGGTGAAAGTCGATGACCGGCGCGTGAAATATGAGTTCCGCGAGCTGGATACACTGGTGCACGCCTACGCGATTACCATCCATAAATCGCAGGGCAGTGAATACCCCTGCGTCGTCATTCCGATGCATACCCAGCACTTTGTACTGCTTCAGCGCAGCCTGCTCTACACCGCCGTCACCCGTGCAAAAAAATTCGCAGTTTTGATTGGCACCAAGAAGGCCATGGGCCTCGCCGTCAGCCGCGCCGACTCCCGCGAACGCGTTACCACCCTGAAAGAACGGCTCCAAAGTCAGACTTAGTTTAAAAAAACTAAAAATATCAGGTGGTTAGGCATAGTAAATGCTTAAATATTTATCGCATTTAAATGATTGTTGATAAAAGCGGGAGTGATGGAAATGATTGAAACACTGTTACGTCAAGCCGTTTTGGGCAAGAATTTGGTAGAATTTTACTACGAAGGTGGAACGAAAGTCATTGAGCCGCATATGGTTGCACATAATATGATGGGCCATATTCTTCTGAGCGGATGGTTTGTCGATGGAGATCGAAAATTCGCGGAGGAGGGTTGGCAGGACTATATGCTGGCCGACATTTCTCAGTTGAAGATTCTCCCCGAAACCTTCGGTGAAGCTCGTTTTGGCTATAACCCTCTCGACAGCAACAAGTTCGCCAATATACAGTTCTGTTTATAATTTCAGGGCGGAGCGATTGCTTTTATGCAGGAGTTGCGCAGGAAAAAGCTACTTCTGTGGCCGTTTTTCTATTCAGATCGTTAAGATGTTTTTTTCGCGACGACGGTGGGTGATATCGAGAAACAGGTTGTAGGAGGCCACGCAGGCCGGGAACAGGTTGGATAGCACGCCGACCGAGTCATTTTTCCCGAAGATGAAGTAGGAGAGAAGGCAGAGGCTTCCCGAAAGGCTCATATACCAGAAGATGCGCGGGAAGGTCGGTTTCTTTTTCATGCTAGAGGCGACTAGCTGAACAAACCAGCGTCCGCCAAACAGCAGGACGCCGGTGTATCCGATCAGTTTCCATGCGGTGACGGATAGTGTTCCGATTGTAAACAGCTCATTATTCATCGTGTGTCTCCAGTTTTGGGAAAACAACTTTTCGTTTCAGCAACCAGCGTACGCCGAACAGATCGTAGATGCCGCGCAGCGCCCGTTCCCAGTTGGTGTATTTCGAGGTGCCTTGCGCCCGTTCGCGGTGGTTGACTGGCATTTCGGTAATGCGCAGGTTCGCCTGTTTGAAAATGGCCGGAAGGTAGCGGTGCAGTCCATTGAAGGGGACGAGCAGTTCGACCGCCTCTTTGCGGAAGGCTTTCAGTGAACAGCCGGTGTCGCTGATGCCGTCATTCAAAATACTGCGGCGGATGGCGTTGGCGGCTTTGGATGCGACCCGGCGGCTGCGCGTGTCCCGGCGGTTTACCCGCTGCCCGCAGACCACATCCGTGTTGTTTGATAGTAGCGGCTGAATCAGTTTTTCAATGTCGGCGGGATCATTCTGTCCGTCGCCGTCCATCAAGACAATCCATTCGCCTTTCGCGGCGCGCATGCCGGCATACATAGCTGCGCTCTGTCCGCGGTTTTCACTTAGACGCAAACCATGCACGGGCAGGCTGCAGATGATTTCCCAGGTTTTGTCGCTGCTGCCATCATCGACGGCAACAACCTCCGCATCGGGCTGGCAGGTGAGGACCTCTTCGAGAACCAAGCGGACGCTCTCCTCTTCGTTGTAAAACGGGATGACAATCGATGTTTTTTGATTACTCATAGTGCGCTTTCAGTTTGATCTTTTAGCAGGCCGCAGGCCCATGCGCTCAGATAGCTGATGAAATAGATGAAGACACCGGCCCAGACCACATCGCTGAACCAGTGAGATCCGCTGGCCATACGAGCCAGCCCGACAATGGTTCCGGCAATCAGACCGCCGGCCAGCCAACGGCGGGCCGCGCGGCGGTTTCGCCGCCACCAGCAAAAATAGCCGGCCATAAAATAAAACCCGATGGAGGCGTGTCCGCAGGGGAACGATTTTGCTACGCCCGGCTCGCCGACGACCCAGACCGGACAAAACTCCATTTTGCCGCCGTATTCCTCTACCTGTTTGGGGCGCGGCCGGCCGTACCAGTCTTTAAAGATCGTGTTGACGACCAGGCCGGGCCCCAGTGTCATCACCAGCATCCAGCAGATTGCGATGCGGGTCCAGCGTCGCCATCTCTTTTTCCAGATGCTGACCAAGGCGATGAAAAGGCTGATCGCAAAGATTACAAAGGCCGGGATCGGAGAGAAGTCGTAGATTAGTTTTACAATCAGGTCGTTTTTGAGAAACCATTTCCCAGTGACATCATTGAAAAACAGGTCAGCCAGCGTGAAGTCGATGCGGGTCAGCCATGCGATGACGGTGATCAACAGTGCGGTGAGCAACGGAAGAAGGATGGGCGGACGGGCTCGCTCTGGCTTATTGTTCTTCATTTTCTTTCCAGTGGGTTCCGTAGTACAGCGCGTAGCGTTTCGGCCTGTGGGCATTCGGGGGGATTTCGATGTCCTCAAGCAGGGTTACACTTTCGAAGTGGGCGGCTAGGCCGGCAGGTACGTCGCCGCCGCCGTAAGCAATCAGCAGTGCGTTGGATCCTTCACCGGACGGTCCGGGCCAGATATCATACTGGTTGTTGATTAAATTCGGATCGTTGTCCCAGCGGTAAACCGTCGGTCGATCCGGGTGATAAAATGCCAGAGCGGCCGTGCTGGCACGGTGTCCGGTGACAATCAGCATTGTGTTTTCAGAGTTGGGTAGCTGACGTTGCACGCGGGCGACGGCCTCGCCGTATTCAGCCCAACCGCTGATTTGTCGGAACGGTCCGACGCGGGTGATATCCATGCCGGTAGCCGGGAGAATCAGCAGGGTTGAATAGAAGAGGGCGGTCAGAACGCCGCCGCACACGATGCCTCGTTTCATCCAGCTGAACAGACGGCCGTCCCGGTCGTAGCAGACGCCAGCCAGCAGAATGGTTCCAGGTAGGTAGAAAACCAGCGGCCAGTTCGGATTAATCTCCAGTTTGAAGGAAAGCAGAAGAAAAAGAAACAACGGCGGTGCGCTGAACACGAATAGATAACGTTCGGCGAACTGAAGGGTTTTCCAACGCCGGAAGAGCAGAACGAAAACAACAATCAGCAACACAAAGGTAATTGGGGTGGCCAGCCCAAGCTGCGATCCCAGGAGTTCACTGGTTTTAGCCAGCGATTTAAGAATCGAAAACGGTTGGGCCTCTATATTGTGGGCGGTGTGCTGAAATGTGATCCAGTCGTGCTGCGCATTCCAGAGGAACGAAGGAATCAAAAACAGAAGCGGAAGTGGGCCGCAGACCCAGAAAACCGGACGGCGCAGGAGGCTCCGTTTTTCAGGAATCACGGCGAGGCAAATCAGTGCGATCGGGAAGAAGACTAGCATCATCTGTTTGGACAGCGCGCCGATTCCAATGCAGAGGATCAGCCAGATGCTCCACTTCGGCGACGGGGTTTCGGTCAGTCGCCAGAAGCAGTAGAGCGCGCCGCACCAGCAGAGGCTCAGCGGCGAATCGGTGGTCATGCAGATATTGAGTGCGGCGTTGCCAAGTGTGGTGATGGTGACGAGCAGCGCCCAGAACCCGGCTTTGCGCGAAAAGAGCCGCGCGGTCAGCGCATAGATCAGGCTCAGGGTACCGGTGCCGATCAGGACCGAGGCGGTGCGGATGCCCGCGCCGGTGTCGGCATGCAGAAGCCGCAACAGCGCCATGATCCATCCGATCATTGGCGGCTTGCTGTAATAGCCCCAGGCGGGGTGACGCCCCCAGTCCCAGTAATAGGCTTCATCGCCGGAAAGGGTGAAGGGATAAATCCACGCGTAAATAAGGCGGAACAGCAAAACACAGCCCAGTAATAAAAGGGCTCTGCGTCCCCATTTTTTATCCGATGTATCGTTCATCTCAAACCTGATTATCTTTCACAACGATTTTTCAAAATATAAAGGAGATGACTTTAGAATTCTCCATTGAAAAAGTACAAAAAAAACGTCCGCCCTCTCACGGAAGTTTCGTGGTTTCCAAACCTTGGAAAACAGAAGAGGCTACAAAAAAACCCGGCGCTTGCGCGTCGGGTTTTCTGTGTCGTTGAAAGGCCGTCTAGGCAATGGCCGATTTGGCGGTTTCAACGAGTTTGGTAAAGCCGGCCTCATCAAAGATCGCAATCTCGGAGAGCATTTTGCGGTTGATGGAGACGTTGGCTTTGGTCAGTCCTTCAATGAAGCGGCTGTAGCTGATGTCGTTGGTGCGGCAGGCCGCGTTGATGCGGACGGTCCAGAGGCGGCGGTAATTGCGCTTTTTCTGTTTGCGGTGGGCATACGCCATCGCTTGCCCGCGGTCCACCGCTTCGGTGGCTGTACGGAAAAGTTTACTGCGCGCGCCGCGAAACCCTTTAGCGAGTTTCAGGCGGCTTTTGTGACGACGTTTAGACGCCGGTGCGTTGGTTGCTCTTGGCATGGTCTGTTACTCCTTGAAAAATTAAGCGTAGGGGATTGTTTTCGCAATGCGCTTATGGTCGGCGGAATCAACGATCGTCTGGCTTCCGAGACGGCGCTTCTGTTTGCGGTTTTTATTGGTCAGAATGTGGCTGCCGCCCATATGGGAAAATTTGAGTTTCCCGGTGGCCGTTTTCTTAAAACGTTTGGCCGCAGTTTTCTTGGTTTTCATTTTCGGCATAGTGCACTCCTCGAAATGGTCTTAAAAGCGGAGAAATATAGGGTTGTGTCTCAGGTGAGTCCAGTCTTTTCACGGCTTTTTTAGCTAAATACCCAGTCCCTCCAGCGGGCCGGGGTTGTCCTTGGTCCGAACGACCACGCCTTCGCCGGTTTTAGTGACAAAACTGTGCGGCGGGACCGTCTCCATCAGGAAAACATTACCGCCGATAACGGAGTCGTGTCCCAATACGGTTTTGCCGCCCAGCACAGTCGTATTCGCGTAAATGATCACATGATCCTCCACCGTTGGGTGGCGCTGAATGTGTTTGATGGGGTTGCCGTGCTCGTCGAGCGGAAAGCTTTTCGCGCCGAGGGTCACGCCCTGATAGATTTTTACGCCCTGACCGATTTTCGCGGTTTCGCCGATGACCACGCCGGTGCCGTGGTCGATGAAAAAGCCGCGGCCGATGGTGGCGCCGGGGTGAATATCGATTCCCGCCTTGGCGTGGGTCCATTCATTCATGATGCGCGGAATGATCGGCACATCGAGGCGGTAGAGCTCGTGGGCGATGCGGTGCGAGGTGATCGCCAACACACCGGGATAGGCCAGTTTTACCTCGGCATAGCTCAGCGCGGCTGGGTCGCCGTTATAGGCGGCTTTCACATCGTCAATAAGCATTTTGCGGATGGCCGGTAGCGTTTCCAAGAAAGCCGACAAAATGCGGGTCGCTTCAGCTGGCACATCGTCGATCGGCTGCGCATCGGCTTCGGCGGCGGCACCTAGCCAGCGGAAAGGAATTGCGCGTTCGAGCTCCGGGCCGAGCAGGGCGGCCACTTCATCGAGCTGCTTTTCAAAATGCGGCTCCAGCTTCTCATCCCCGTGCGGCGCCAGACCCGGGAACATGACCCAAACCAGAATCTTCAGCGCTTTAACCACCTGGTCGGCCGCTGGATAATTCCAGAGCACATTTTCCGGGTGATCCACATATTCTGTGGAATAGAGCTTGGCAAGTTTTTCGGCTGTCTTTCGGTTATTCATAATGGTCGCTTGATTTAAGAGCGAGGACTGGTCGGGGCGACAGGATTCGAACCTGCGACTTCTACACCCCCAGCGTAGCGCTCTACCAGGCTGAGCTACGCCCCGACAATTTCTGAAGCGGGAAAAGCTAGCACGCACCCTTGAGCCGGTCAACGGGAGAGTGCCAACAAAAACAGTTTTCCACTACCCGGAACGTACAGATCCTTCCAGCCAAGTGGATTCGAAGCGAAGTCAGGACATCCCGCTTGCCAGAAGTCATTTGGAACGGTTTGGACTTGCAACACTCCATCAATCCAACGTTCCATCAATCCATGGACTTCGACCATCTCATCATAGACGGCTACAACCTACTGCATCAGGACGACGCGCTTGAGGGGCGCCGCGACGATTTGCAGACGGCGCGACAGCGGTTGGTGCGTAGCGTTGAAGACATTGCGCCGGAAATGGCACCGCGTATTACGGTGGTGTTCGACGGCCGTGAGAGCGGGCGCGATGATTCGCTCACCGCGCCGCATCTGGAGGTGCTTTTCTCGCCCGCCAATCGTACCGCGGACGCGGTGATTGAGCGCATGGTTTCCACGGCAAAAAATCCGGAGCGGATTTGTGTGGTGACTTCCGACCGGATCGAGGAGCAGATTGTTTCGGCGGCGGGCGCGACCGTTGTTTCCTGTCAGATCTTCCTGAGTCGCTGTGCCGCGGCCGCGCCGCCGGGCCGCTTTCAACCTCGCGCCAACCCCTCCACGCTGGGCGATTTCTTCCCAAAATCTACCGAATAATTGTTATTCCATCCCGTTGCTCAATCCTTCACTATCCTCCCTCATTCCATTATTCAAAATTTGATTATGAGAGTATTAATACTAGGTGCCGGTAATGCCGGTCAGCAGCTTGCGCGGCGTTTGTGCGAAGAGAAGCACAGCGTGGTGATGGTGGATGCCGACCCGCAAGTTCTGGCGAGTGCGGAGGCGGGGCTCGACATCCTCACGATTTGCGGACCGGGATCGAGTCCGCGCGTTCTCAATGAGGCGCAGATGGATAAATGTCAGCTGGTGATTGCGGTGACCGACAGCGACGAGGTGAACATTCTCGCCTGCCTATACGCGCACGCCGCTGGAGTGAAACGCAAGGTGGCTCGGGTTTCCAGTCCGGAATATATTCATAACGACGACACCTACGATCTGACCGCGATGGGCATTGACCTGGTAATTAATCAGAAACAGGAGTGCGCCCGTGAAATATTCAATATGCTTCAGATGCCCAGTGCGCTGGAGGCATTTCACCTATTTGAGGGCAAGATCATGGTGGCCGGCTTCGATGTGAGCGCGGTCAGTCCACTGTTCGGACGAACCCCCGCCGAGTGTGACCGGCTCGATCTGATCCAAAGTGTGCGTGTGATCGCCATCCGTCGCAAAAACGAACTGGTGGTGCCGCACGGAGATACCGTGTTTGAGAAAGACGATCTCGTGTATCTGGTCGGCCGTCCGGAGGATGTTGCGACATTTTTCGAATGGGTCTGCCCGGACATTAAACCGTTCGACCGCGTGATTATCGCCGGCGGCGGTGACCTCGGCCTGATGCTGGCTAAGCAGTTGGAAGTAAAGACCGATTGTGTGGTGCTCGAAAAAGACGATGAACGCTCCCGCCGCTGCTCGGCCGAACTCAACCGCGCGCTGATTCTGCGCGGCGACGCGCTGGCCGAAAGCACGCTGGATGAGGCGGGAATGGTGGAGAACACCGCCTTTGTCGCGTTGACCGGTGATGACGAAAACAACATCATGAACTGCCTGATGGCGCAGAAGAAGGGCGCGGCCTTCACCATCACCCAGATTGCGCGCACCGATTATGTTCCGGTGATTGAACAGCTCTATCTAGTGAACCGCGTGGTCAGTCCGTATATCTCGATGACGCACGCCATTCTGCATTATCTGCGCTCCAAAAAAGTGCAGGCCGCCTCCCTGCTGCACAACCTCCCCGGCGAATTGCTCGACGTGCTGATCTCCAGTGACAGCAAACTGGCCGGCAAAAAAATCCGTACCATGAAACTTCCGCGCGAGGCGATTATTGCCGTGGTGTTGCGCGGCGGCGAGGTGATGACCGCCACCGGCGAGCTGACGCTGGTAACCGGCGACCGCGTGTTGATCTTCACTCATCCCGATGCGGTCCGTAAAATTCAGTCCATGTTCTTAAAGTGAAACTTGAAACTTGAAACTTGAAACCTGAAACTCGAAACTTAATATGGATTTGACTGGGTTTTCAACAATCCAACATTCCAATATTTCACTGTTCCATTCTTTCTCATGAACAAACGCACGGTATTTCATTTAGTCGCTACGGTTACGTTGGTGATCGGCCTGGCCATGGGCGTTTGCGCAGCGCTTTCCATGTACTGGAAAGACCCTGTCTGGGCGGTCAACAGTCTGCTTGTTTCCTCTGTGATGACAGTGATTTTCGGTGCCGGGCTGCTCTTTCTGACACGCGGGGATGTCAATCTGTCGCGTCGCGACGGCTTTGGCGTGGTCACCTTCGGCTGGGTCTTCGCCGCAATTTTCGGCGCGTTGCCCTACATTCTCTCTGGGGTCATTCCGAACCCGGTTTCGGCGATTTTCGAAACCATGTCCGGCTTCACCACTACTGGCGCCTCCGTTTTGCCGAACGCGGGTTTCCTGACACTGGAAAGTATCCCGAAAGGCATCCTTTTCTGGCGTGCTCTCACTCACTGGTTCGGTGGAATGGGCGTACTGGTTCTGTGTGTGGCCATCCTGCCGTTCCTCGGAGTGGGGGGCATGCAGATCTACCGCGCCGAAATGCCCGGCCCGTCCAAAGACCGCCTCACCCCGCGCATCACCACCACCGCCAAACTGTTGTGGGGGGTCTACGCACTGCTCACCCTAGCCGAAATTCTTTTGCTCAAATATCTTGGCGGAATGAACTGGTTCGACGCAACCTGTCACACCTTCGCCACCATGGCCACCGGCGGATTCTCCACCCGCACCGCCAGCGTCGGTGCGTTCGACAGCGGCATCGTCGACTGCATCATCATCTTCTTCATGTTTGCTGCCGGGGTGAACTTTTCGCTCCACTACTACGCGCTCACCGGCAAACCCAACCGCTACTGGAAAGACCCCGAATTTCGCTTCTATTTTCTGTTCCTGCTCGTCTGTGGCATCTTCTTGACCTTCTCGGTCTGGGGAACCGTCTACGACGACTTCCTCTACTCCCTGCGCGCCGCCTTCTTCCAGGCCACCTCCATCATGACCACCACCGGCTTTGTCACCGCGGATTTTAATGCCTGGCCCGAAGCCTCGCGCCTGCTACTGGTGCTGATGATGTTTGTCGGCGGCTGCGCCGGATCGACCGGCGGCGGCATTAAAGTGGTCCGCATTGTTATCCTGTGGAAAAAAATGGTCAAAGAGATGCGCCAGTTTATGCGTCCGCAGGCGGTCATGCAGCTTAAACTGGGCGGCAAACCGGTCGAGCAGGAGATCATCTCTCACATCTCCGCTTTCTTCATTATTTTTCTTGTTGTCTTTGGACTCGCTTCCTTTGCGATGACCTTTTTCACCCCCGACCTTGAAACCGCCACCACCTCTGTGATCGCCACGCTCAGCAACATCGGTCCGGGTCTGGGCGCTGTCGGTGCCACGCAGAACTTCGCCGCCATCCCCACCGCCGGTCAAATCATCTTAACGCTTTGCATGCTGCTCGGCCGTCTCGAGCTCTACACCGTCCTCATCCTCTTCCTCCCCAGCTTTTGGAAAAAATAGAAGAATGGAATATTGGAATAGGGGAATGATGGAGAATAGAGAGTGGAGTATTGAAAAATGAAAGAAAGCTCTCAGATGAATTCATCCAGTAATCCAGAACTCCAACACTCCAAAACTCCAGTCGTATCTCTCGTCTCCCTCGGTTGCGCCAAAAATACCGTTGATTCCGAGCTGATTCTTGGTCGTTTTGTGGAGAGCGGCTGGATGATTTCTGAAGAGCCGCAGGAATCCGACATCTGCCTCGTCAACACCTGTGGATTTATTGAAGACGCCCGCGAAGAGGCGGCGAGTGTTTTGCACGAGCTCAAAGCTGCTGGCGGGCCGAAAGCGATTGTCGCGCTCGGCTGTTTGGTGAAACGCGCCGCCGATTGCCCTGAAACCGACCATTTTTTGAAGGACGCCGACGCGCGCGCCACCTTCGCCGACTACAGTCGTCTGCCCGAAATCTGCGCCAAACTTCTCGGTCGGAGGGACGTCGTCCCCGTCGTCCAAAATGAATTAATGGGCTACACCGAATTTCTCACGCAACCGCGCCTGCGCACCGGTTCGCCGCACACCGCTTACCTCAAAATTTCCGAAGGCTGCTCCAATGCCTGTACCTTCTGCTCCATTCCAAAAATCCGTGGCAAACAGATCAGCCGCCCCATGGACGACATCGTCAACGAAGCCCGCTCACTAATCGAAGCGGGCGCAATTGAAATCAGCCTGATTGCGCAGGACACCACCGCCTACGGCAAAGAGTGGGACGGCGAGTTGCACCTTAAAACCTTGCTCGAACGCCTGCGCGACGAAGTGGAAGGCAGCGTCTGGTTCCGGCTCATGTACGCCTGTCCGCAGCACCTCACCCGCGACGTGCTCGACGTGATGGCATCTGATCCGCGCTTCTGTCCTTACATCGACATGCCGCTTCAGCATATTTCCGACGCCATGCTCGATTCCATGGGCCGCCAGCTCACAAAGTTCCAGACATTGGAAAAAATCGATTTGATACGTGAAGTCCTGCCAGACTGCGCCATTCGCACCGCTTTTATCGTTGGCCATCCCGGCGAAACCGAAGCCGACTTCAATGAGTTGCTCGAATTCGTCAAAGAAGGCCGCTTCACCCACGCCGGAGTCTTCACCTACTCCGCTGAACCCGGAACTATCTCCGCCAAAATGGGGGACAACGTTCCCGCCGAAGTGAAAGAGCAAAGACGCGCGTTGTTGATGGAAGCGCAGCGCGAAGCTTCCGCCGCACACTGCGTCGCGCAGATCGGAAAAACGGTTGAAGTGATGATCGATGGCGCGGGCGAAGAGGGGCTCATCGCCCGCTCACAGCACGAAGCACCGGAAGTGGATGGCATCTTCTTCCTACCCGAATTTGAGGACGCCACGCCCGGCGACATCTATGACGTCCAAATCACCGCCGCCGCTGACTACGACTTCTTCGCTGAATAGTTTTTTCAATGTTTGGAAAAACGGTGGCCAAAAGTTCCAAGGGTTGGAAATTACTAGATTACGGGACTGACCCCATAGTTCGCCCAATAAACAGATGACTTTTTGATTTATATTTATCATTATACGTTTAAACGTATAATTTATAAATATCGTTAAATACTTGATATAAGTGGTTTATAGAAGTATATAGATATACGTTTAAACGTGTAAATTAAATGAAAACATTGCGTCCAACTCTTTGGCGGACCTGTCGCGCCATCGCCAACACAACCCGTTTGCGGTTGCTGTGGAGGATTTTTCAAACGGAGGGACTCTGCGTCAGTGAGTTGGCCCGCACAACGGGTGCTAGCCGGGAAAACGCGACGATCCAGTTGCGTGCGTTGAATGCTCGAGGATTGATTACACCGGAGCGGCAGGGGAAAAGAGTGATTTACCGGGCAGAAGCAAACCCGGGCGTGGATGGTGCGGAAGAAATACTGGCAGCGTTGAAACAATGCTTTTCCGAAAAGATCCCATTGAAGTCAGTGTTCCGGCAGGCGACGGCTTTTACCCATTCTCGGAGAATTTCCTTGATGAAAACGGTGAATGCTTCTGCCGGAAGTTTTGATGTGCTGTGTGAAGCGAGCGGGATGAGTTCGCTGTCATTTCGGTGGAATCTGGAAAAACTGGAAGCGCGAGGATTTATTAAAATTTACGGTGATTGCTATGAAGCTGTCTGCCCAAAAAATCCGCTAGGAAAATGCCTGATGGAGTTGGTGTGTAAGCCCGAGGCTAAGCATTTGGAAATCACTCGTGTGATTTCCGGCGGGCAGACGGGGGCGGACCGAGCGGCGCTAGATGCGGCGATTGCTTGCGGTGTGCCGCACGGCGGCTGGTGTCCGAATGGGCGGCTGGCCGAGGATGGGGTCGTTCCGGAAAAATACGCGTTGCGCGAAATGGAGACCGAAAGCTATTCGGAGCGAACGAAAGCCAATGTGGAAGCGGCTGATCTGACGCTGATTTTTAGCCATGGTCCGCTCACCGGCGGGTCGCTGTTGACGCAGCAGTTCGCCGAGGAGCTAGGCAAGCCATGCGTTCATATCGATTTGAAAACAAACGCGCAGCCGCTGTCCAGTCTGTTCCTTGGTCTCGGAGAGACGGTTCTGAACGTGGCCGGCCCACGCGCGTCTGGTGATCCTGGCATTTATGATGCGGTCTATGAGCAGATGCTGCAGTTTTTGAGCTGACCGGACGTAAAAAAATAGTGGATGATTGGTGGTTGGATTGCGTTCCACGCGGGCGCGGCTCTGTCCGTTTGCTTTCGGGGGAAAAGCATTTCGCCGTCGGCGCGGCTGTGTTATAATTTATAGTAAGGTGTTTTGATATGAACTTTCCGGAAACGTTTTACACAATTGATGTTTTGTTCGGCGTGTTCGTGCTGCTTTTTGGTGCGGTGGGCCTGCTGCGCGGTTTGTCTGGCGAGCTGGCCCGGCTACTGGCGTTTTCTTTTCTGGTGGCCGGATTCTCTGTGCTCCATCCGTCGCTCACCCAGCTGACCGCCCGCAACTGGCGTACGCTCTCTCCAGTTGCCATTCAGGTGATGGTGGGTGTGGTGATCTGGCTGACCGGATTCCTTCTGTTTTTTGTGCTGCGTGCGCTGCTAAAAAAAATTCTGCATCAGCGGATTCCCGGGCTGGTGGACAAAATGGGGGGCGCGGTGTTCGGTCTGCTGTCCGGTGCACTGCTCGGGTTGAGTGTTTTGGTCTCGGTTAGTTTGATTCCTCACGAGTCGGTCTATAGGATGCTCTCCGAAAAATCGGTTGTCGGCGGTTGGGTGTGCGAGCGGTTGACGCCCTGGTTGTATCCGCGCCTGATGGAGCTTCCCGCTTTTGACCACGAAGAAAATTGAACTGATGAAACAGATTCCCAGAGAGACCATTGATGAAATTCGCTCGCGCAACGATATTGTCGATGTGATCGGCTCCTATCTTTCCCTCAAAAGCGCTGGGTCTCGCTTCAAGGCGCTCTGCCCCTTCCACAAAGAAAAAACCCCGTCGTTCACGGTCAGCCCTGACCGGCAGATCTATCACTGCTTTGGTTGCGATGCCGGCGGTGATGTGATCCGTTTTGTTCAGGAGTATGAGAAGGTCGATTTTATGGTGGCGTTGCAGATGTTGGCCGATCGCGTCGGCATGGAGCTGAATTTTGAGGACGGCGACGGAAAAAGTTCGAACAAGCGGGAGCTGTTCCGGATTCACGAGGGCGTCGCGCAACTGTACAGCCGGATTTTACAGGAACACGAGAGCGGCGAGGCGGGGCGCGCCTATCTGGCGACCCGCAATCTGAAGCCGGAGACGGTGTCTGCCTTTCAGATCGGCTTTGCGCCGGATCGCTTTGATGCGCTCGAAAAGTGGGCCGCACAACAGAATATTTCGATTGAGCTCATGGAGCAGGCCGGGTTGATGGCCCGTTCGGAGCGGGGCTCGGTGTATGACCGTTTTCGCAAGCGGCTGATGTTTCCGATTCACGATGAGGCGGGACGGGTGATCGGTTTCAGCGGGCGGCTGATCGACCCGAACGATAAGGGCGGCAAATATGTGAATAGCCCGGAGACTCCGCTGTTTCGCAAGAGCCGTGTGCTGTTCGGGATTGATAAAGCGCGCCGCGCGATGGCGGATAAGCGCACGGCAATTGTAGTGGAGGGACAGCTCGACGCCATTCGTTGCCACGAGGCGGGGATTGATAACGTGGTGGCCTCGCAGGGAACGGCGCTGACTTCCGATCATGCGCGTATGATCCGGCGTTATGCCGATGAGGTGGTGCTGGTGCTCGATGCCGACGCCGCCGGACAGAAGGCCGCGCTGCGTTCCTCCGAGGCGTTTATTGCCGAAGAGCTCAGCGTGCGGGTGGCTTCGCTTCCGGCCGGAGAGGATCCCGATTCACTGATTTTGACGCAGGGAGCCGATGTGTTGCGCGCACGTGTGAGCGCCGC
>Ga0307990_1001417_pt1 | contig 20253 bp, 12 predicted proteins | sample EllFjometagen129_FD_203168 | JGI IMG/M metagenome (GOLD analysis project Ga0307990, IMG submission 203168) | Marine microbial communities from Ellis Fjord, Antarctic Ocean - #129 | ecosystem: Environmental > Aquatic > Marine > Unclassified | place: Southern Ocean | collected 2014-10-08
CCACCTGAAAAGAATCGTGCGTGAAAATGTAAATCACCGGCAGTTGCATCAACGCCGAAAGCCTGATCGAGGCGCGCATGTAGTCGGAGAAAACCAGGAAGGTCGCCACGTAGGGTTTCCAGCCTCCGAAGGCCGCCATGCCGTTGGCTATCGCGGCCATAGCGTGCTCGCGGACGCCGAAGTGGAAATTGCGGCCTGTGAACTGGCCGGGCGTAATATATTCGGCGCCTTTGATTTCGGATTTGTTTGATGGCGCCAGATCTGCGGAGCCGCCGATGAGATAAGGACATAACTGGGCGGCTACCTGCAGAATCTCGCCACTGTGGCCACGCGTGGCGCCGGCTTTATCAGAAGCACTTTTGAGCAGTTCCTCGAATACGCCTTCGGGCAGAAGGCGTTTGACAAACATATTGTATTCATCCGCTTTCTTTTCATCACACTTTTTCCAGGCGTCCAGTTTCTCATCCCAGGCCTTGCGAGCCGCTTTCTTTTCCCTGGACAAACCGGCGCACCAAGCCGCCGTTTCCTCAGGAATGAAAAACTCTTTTTCGGGCCATCCCAGTTTTTCTTTCAATCCCTTGATATCCTCTGCGCCCAAAGGAGCGCCGTGGGAATCGGCGCTGTCTTGTTTGCCTGGCGAAGCGAAAGCGATATGTGTGTTGCAGATGATAAGCGCCGGGCGACCGGCGCCTTTGGCTTGGGTAATAGCGTCGCTCACGGCCTGCGCGTCATGACCGTCAACGGCGGACACGAACCAGCCCATCGCTTCGAATCTTGCACCGACGTCTTCGGTGAAACTCAGATCCGTCGATCCCTCGATGCTGATTTCGTTTTTATCGTAAAGAACGACGAGGTTATCGAGGCTCAGGTGACCGGCGAAGCTGGCGGCTTCACAGGATAGGCCCTCCATCATGCAGCCGTCGCCGGCGAGGGCATATATTGTCATGTCGAAGGGATCGAACTCGGAGGATGCGAATTTCGCCGATCCCATTTTGGCTCCGATGGCCATCCCGACGGCGTTGGCGACCCCCTGCCCCAGAGGTCCCGTGGTCACCTCGACTCCCGGCGTGTTGCCGCGCTCGGGATGTCCCGGCGTTTTGCTGGTGAGTTGGCGGAAGTTCTTGATATCGTCCAAACTCAGGTCGAAGCCAAATAGATGCAGCAGTGAGTACAGCAACATTGAGCCATGCCCGGCAGATAGAACAAAGCGATCCCTTCCCATCCATTCCGGGTCGCCTGAGTCGAAGGACAAATGCGCCGACCACAGCGCCGCGGCCAAATCCGCTGTGCCCATGGGCATGCCCGGGTGGCCGGAATTGGCTTTTCCCACGGCTTCCGCAGCGAGAACGCGTATCGTATTGGCCAGTTTTTTGGTTTCCGCGATATCGAGTTGAATTGATTTCATAGCCCCACCCTCTGGAGATTGCATGCGAATAGCTTTTACCATCTTAGCAATAATCGCCTCAATGATAAATGACTTGGATCGTTTTCTGTCAAAAGAAACCATTTTAAAATGGATTGATAAGAGATTAAAAATGCCTTTTAAACTTCCTTTCACCCTAATTTCTATCTGCTGTGGGAATCAAGGAAAATTGACTCTGCGCGTCAATACGCCCATAATTAGTGAGCCGTGTTCGATCTTATCGCATTTTCATTTTAGGAAATCTCTTGGCCGTCAGTCGAAGTCGAAGTTTTATTTTTACTCTCTTTCAGGATCTGGTCCTGATCGTCGGCATCCTGTCGGCGTGCGCCTTGCGTTACGCCATTGAGCCCTTCGACCTGTTTACCCAGCAAAAGGCGATTGCGATCCTTGTCGTTTTCCTTTTTTACAAGGCGACTTTCTACTATTTTAATCTTTACGAAACAACCTTGCATCTTTCGCTCCGCGAGTTCGTCAGCCAACTGCTTTTGGCCAATATTGTCACGCTGGTTCTGCTGACGGGGCTGTATTACATCACAACGTCACTGGTCATCGGTCGTGGGATTCTGTCTCTGTGCGTGTTTTTCATCATGCTGTTTACAACAGTTCATCGCCTGATCTGGAGCAGTTTCAGCCACGACATCGCCTTTACGAAAAACCTCATCATCCTGGGCGCCGACAAATCGGCGTCTATCGTATTGTCGGAAATCATGAAATACCGACACTCCGGCTACCGCATTCTCGGTCTGGTTGACATCAATTCCCTGCGGGTCGGCGAAGAGGTTATCGGCACAAAAATCATTGGGACATCCGAGGACCTTCTTCGCATTCACTCCGAAAATCATGTGGACGAAATCGTCGTCGCTCTGGAAGAGGCCCGAGGCAATCTGCCCCTGAAAATTCTCATGGAACTGAAGATTCGCGGCGTGCAGGTCATCGACAGCACGCAATTCCACGAACAATTCACCGGCAAAATCGTTCTGGAAGGACTGCGTGCAAGCTGGTTTATTTACTCGGAAGGTTTCGCCATTAGCCGTCTGAGTCTGATCGTCAAGAGAATTTTCGACCTGACGACCGCTTTCATGCTGATTATTCTAACGCTTCCTTTGACGATCCTCGTCGGGATCCTCATAAAACTTACCAGCAACGGTCCGCTTCTTTATCGCCAGGAGCGTGTGGGCCTTCGCGGGCAATCGTTTATGCTGATCAAGTTCCGCTCCATGCTCGTAAATGCTGAGAAGCACGGTCCGGTGTGGGCGCAAGCCAACGATCCACGCGTCACGCGCATCGGTCGCATCATCCGCCAATTTAGGATTGACGAACTCCCCCAGGCCTGGAACGTCATCAAGGGTGAAATGAGCTTCGTGGGACCGCGGCCCGAAAGGCCGTTCTTCGTCCAGCAGCTATCCAAGCAGCTGGCCTTCTACACGTAGCGCCACGTCGTCAAACCGGGCATCACAGGATGGGCTCAGGTTCGATACCCTTATGGTTCCAGCGAACAGGACTCAAAAGAAAAGCTTCAATTGGATCTTTATTACATCAAGAATATCTCGATTGCCTTCGACGTGAAAATCCTGCTGGAAACCATCAGCGTCGTTCTCGGCAAGATGAAGGTTCATTGACCATTGGCTCTTGCCTGGCGACGGATCATCCCTTAAAGATTAGCCATGAAGTCAGGCGACCAAAATCCTCGCGGAAAAACCTTGAGTATTGCTGATAACATCTGGCGCCTTTTCACGAGGCAGGCGCGAAAGATGCGGCCGGGCGTCGTCATTCTCATAGCCGTCCTTCTGCTAATCCTTTTTGATATTAGATTTCGCAAGCTGGAATCTCATCCTTATCTGGCCCTGCGCAACGAGCACCGCTCCCAGGTTGTCCTGCCTTATTACTTGCGTTGCATGCACAGGGTAAATCCGACGGTCGTTTTCCTGGGCGCATCGGTCCTGCAGGGCGTTACGAACACCTGGCCTCATGAAACAGCCTCGGCGCTGATCGAGCAAACGCTTGATAAGCGCGGCAAAAAATTTTATTGCCTGAACACCGCGACCATGGGCAACAATATGGGCGATCAGCTCGCCATCACGCGGGCTTCCTTATGGAACGGCGCCGACGCCGTTGTGCTGTCGATTCACTACAAGCTTTTTTCTGATCATCCCATTGTGGGCAATCCATTGCGTTTCAGGGACAGCGCATTTTACTTGCGCAACGAAAGACCGTTGCGGTCTCTTTTGCATGGGGCATTCAAAATGAGGCGCAGCGAATGGCGCAACGTCCTTATTCGCGGGCACCTGAAAAATTTCTGGCGGCTATATCGATATAGCGCTTTGATAACGCTGAAAAGCACCGGATCTGCGGATAATATCGCGCAGCAGTTTGAGGATTGGTACGAATCAAAACTCGGCGTGGTGTTCGAGTCCGGGCAAACAGGCAGAAATGTTTTACGCCACCTCAATCCCGACGACCGGGACGGGGAATATTTCTGGAAGAACATGCTCGATTTCGCCCATGACAGCGAACGCGAAGTTTATGGACAGGTTCACGCAGGCGACGACAACATCCACCTGCAACTGCTGGAACAATGGGCGGAAATGGTCAGAGAATCAGGTCGGTCGGCATTGGTCTATTTCACACCCTTCAATCGGGAATTGATTGATCAGAAGAAATATTTCGCCTGGGATGATCACCGGGCTTTTCGCGTGCGCGTCCGGCGGATGATGAGTGAGCGAGGGATAACGGTTTTGGATCTGACTGACGCCATTCCCAGCGCGAAATTCACCGACGCGGATCACCTGACCCGATCCGGGCACCGGCTTCTGGCGGATGCGCTGCTGCCGTACGTGGTTGACATGGTCGATGAGACCGAGGGTTTATGATTCTTTTTTCACAGACGACCATTATCTACATAATCGCCGCCTGGCTCGCCTGGCGCTTCGTCTTTCGGAAGCGATTTCGCGCACCCTTCATGCTTCTGGTTTCGATTCTCTTCATCCTTCTTCAGGGTGCGCCGACCCTCCTCATGCACGGCGCCTTTCTTCTGTGCAGCCTGTTGACGATTCTTGCCGGATACAACGCGGGCAGAAACCTGGCTGGCAAAACACCGGATCAAACAAAAGTCCAATTTATCATTTACATCATTTTCGCGGCTTTCCCGCTGATTCTTTTCAAGTTGATAGGTGTGTTCTTAACGCCGGCCGCCCTGGAGTATATCGGCTCGCGCAATCCCGAATTTGATCTGCGCTTCGTTGCGCCGCTGGGATTGTCTTATCTCACCTTCCGGGTGATCGCCTATATGATCGAGATCAGAAAAGGAAGGCTTGAGCCCGCCCGCCTCGGTGAATACATACTCTATGTCACATTCTGGCCGACCCTCCTGTCGGGACCCATTGAAAGACCCGAACCGTTTTTGCGGCAACTGCGCGATAAGCCCGAATATACATCGGAAGATCTGGCGGTCGGATTTTCGCGGATTGTGACGGGACTTTTTAAAACGCTCGTTCTCGGCGTCTTTTTTCTAAAACTGGCCGCACCGATTTTTTCGATGGAAAAGCAATTCGGCCCGGGTCTCTTCTTCAAAATTTCCGTCCCCGGTCTCTGGCTGTCGGCCATCGCCTACTACTTCCATCTCTACCTGAACTTCAGCGGGTACAGCGACATCGCCATCGGCCTGTCTCGCATATTCGGCTACAAAATCCGTGAAAACTTTCAGTGGCCCTTTCTGGCGACGAACATCGCCGATTTCTGGCGCCGTTGGCATATGTCCCTGACCGGATGGATTACGGACTACGTGTACTACGGCCTCGGCGGAAATCGTCGTGGACTCAAAATCGCCGCCCGCAATACATTGGCCGCCATGATCCTCGTGGGTGTGTGGCACGGGCTTGCCCTGCACTTCATTGCTTGGGGTCTTTACCACGCCATCTGTTTAATCATCTATCGGTGGTGGCGAAAGTCAGGGCGCGGCAAGCTGAATATTCCTGATAACGCCATGACAAAATTCGCATCCTGGGCTTTGACCTTTGTGGTCGTCACCATCGGGTGGATGCTCTTTGCTCTGCCGACTTTCACGGCGCTCCCGGTCATTTTAAAAATGACCTTCGGAGCGCTCATGGCTATCTTTTAAGGTGGTCATGGGCGCAAAAGCACTCGGGATTCGTTTGGAGAACTAATCAAATCATTTTCCAAGGCATTCACCACGAGACGGATAAATCCGACGCTGATCTCCATTTTCCCGACAGCATCTCTTTCCTGAAACCTCAAACCCGGTTCTTGAGCAATATGGCTTTGTCAAACGAAACCAGAAAGGATGGATATATTTCTTGACTAAATGTCAGAAATTTATATAATATTTCTGACATTAATGGAGAAAGCGCCATGAATACGACGAAAAAAATCAGGGAGAAAATCGAGAATTTGCCTAAGGGTCAGCCGGTCACAACGCGGGAGTTTTTGCAGTTTGGTCCAAGGGCCTCAGTGGATCAGGCTCTTTCTCGCTTTGTTAAAGCCGGAGTGCTTTCGCGTCCGGTCCGAGGAGTATACCTTCGCCCCAAGATCAATCCCTACGTCGGCGAAGTGCCTCCTGAGCCCATCAAGGTGGCCAAAGCTATTGCAAAAAATGAAGGAGCCGTCGTGCAGGTTCACGGCGCTGAGGCGCTTAGGCAAATGGGATTGAGCACGCAAGCGCCCGTGAAGCCGATTTTTTACACAAGCGGAAACAGTCGCAAATTTTCCATCGGGAACCTGGAAGTCATTATGAAAAAGGTCAGCCAAAGAAAGCTGGCGCTGGCAGGACAAAGGGCCGGGGTTGCGCTGACGGCGCTGTGGAGCCTGGGGAAAGAACGTGTCACCGTTGCAACAATCGAAAAAATACGAGACAGGCTTTCGCCTAGGGAATTTGAATCATTACGCTCGACAACGTCGATGCCGGGTTGGATGAACGAAAAATTTCTCATTTATGAAAAAGGGCTTAATAATGGATGAATTCCTTCGGCTATCCCTTGATGACCAGGCGGAAATCCTGAATACAAAAGCGGCGGAGCTTGGGCGTTCGGCGAAGATTCTTGAGAAAGACATATGGGTGTGTTGGGCTTTGGAAAAATTGTTCAGCATTCCGAACGGTCCACGAATGGTTTTTAAGGGTGGTACATCTCTTTCAAAGGTCTTCAAAGCCATTAATCGTTTTTCCGAAGACATTGACGTGACAATAGATTATCGAGATCTTTCCGTGAACGTTAATCCATTTGATGAGTCGGTTTCAAGAACCAAATGGAAACAGATTTGTCAAGAATTGCACCAACTCCTCCAAAGTAAAATCAAAGAACAAATCGCGCCGCCTATATCGAGTTCTTTCAAAGAAATCACAAAGAATATGGGGAGAATTAAGCTTGAACTCAGCGAGGACGCAAATATCGTTCTTTTCTATCCGACAATACTCGAAACCGAAAACGAGTATATCGAGGATTCGGTTAAACTGGAATTCGGCGGACGCAATTCCACTGAACCAAATATCGGTTCCGAGATAGAGCCGGATATCGCTCCATCCATACCTAAATTGCAGTTTCCAAGGGCTCATATTTCCGTTTTAAGCCCACAAAGAACATTTTGGGAAAAGGCCACCTTGATTCATTTTGAATGCAACCGAAATGATGCCGGTAAAGCCCACAGACTATCAAGACATTGGTATGATTTGCACAAACTGAGTCAGCTTAAAATCGGCAAGGAGGCTTTAGCGGATAGAGAACTTTTGCGTGACGTCGTTTTGCATAAATCCGTCTTTTTCTATTCGAAGAAAGCAAAATACAATGATTGCGTCGAAGGAGGTTTCAAGCTTTCCCCTGACGGTCCTTTGCTGGATGCGATCGCGGGCGACTACCAACAAATGATCGAATCCGGAATGTTTTACGAGGCCCCGCCGGCTTTCGATGACATCATCAAGTCTGCTCGGGATCTGGAAAAAACGATCAACCAATTAGGGAGCATTCAAGAGCATGAAAAACGGGGCGAATAATCACTCGCCCCGCGTGCCGCATTTTCCCATTCTATCCAATCAACAGCCGCAACCACTGTCGTCGTCGTCATCGCTGTCCATCGGCTTATCATCATCGCCTGAGTCGCCTAAGTGAAACGGAGGCGCTTGATCATCATTGGCGTCGTCATCCGGCGGCAACCAGTCATCATCGCTGTCATCGTCGGCGTCATCGTCAGTCGGCGGCAATGTCGTGGTCGTTGTGCTGGTCGTTGTCGTAGTGGTCGTTGTGCTGGTGGTGGTCGTCGTTGGAATGGGCAAGCCGGTCAGCGTCACCGTATCCACACCCCAATACATGGCGAGATTGCCGCCCGATGGATAGTAGAAACGTACATAAAACTCAGATTGCCGCTCCCAGTCCGGTAGCTGGAATGTCTGTTCGCCCCCGGCGTCGTCCCGATAATTGGCAAGGTTCGTCCAGTTCTGCCCGTCATAGGAATAATCGACCTGCGCGTATTCAAAAAAGCCCTTTTCGAATTCGTGAAAAAAGGAAAGGACTACCTGACGGTAATGGCCAAGGTCGATGACCGGCGTGATGAGCTGTTCGTCTAGGTTGGCGAAAAAACCCGCCGCGTCGCGGTCAACGATGGCGAATTTCCCCTGCCACCATTCGGAGTATCGACCCTCCGGATTCGTATCCACCCAGGTATCGTTGGAAGTTCCTCCGTCAACGAGAGTCCATTCGGCCATGCCGTCGCTCTCAAAATCCTCAAAGAATATGACCACCGGGCCGATGGGTGTGGCGTCCAGTTCCACCAGATTGTCGTCCTCATGGCCCAAAACATCCTCAGCCCGAACCACGTAGAAATACTGCTGATAATTGATCACGGAGTAGTCGATGAAGAGCGGGGAATCAGTCTGCGTGATGGGCGCGTCGAAATCCTGCCCGCCTGAGGCCTCTGATCGGTAAATATTATAAACGAAGTCATTGTCATCCGAGGCCAAATCCCAACTCAGATCGACCTGTCCGTCTCCCGGCAACGCACCGGTCAGGCCCGTGAAAACCGGCGCCTGACAGTCAACGTCGGCTTCATCGGTCTTGGATACATTGAAACCGCCTTGACCGTCATTGGCATCAATGTATGTGGTCAAAATGCCGTCTCCATGCGACACGCGCAGTTTTCCCGGCTCGGTTGACTCTGTCATTTCAATGCTGCCGATATAAATACCCGGCGTATCCGTTTGATCCAGCGTGACGACGCGCCCCGCGAGCATGGAGTTGCTCGATACTTTGGCATCCAGGGTAGGGCCAGTCAGATCCGCGTCCTTTACGGTGATCTCAATAACGTCGTCGCAATGGAAAAGTGGGTCGATATGAATCTCGCCGTCGGAGCTGACGAGGTAATTCATTAAGAACAGGTAGGCCTCGACAACATCAATGCGACCGCGGCCAAAGTTGTTGTCTTCTCCGGCCTCGCCCAGGTCGACCGCCGTTTCGTACAAAGCAAATTTGATGTCTTCGGGCGTCGCTTCCGGGTAGGCGTCGCGAAGTAGAACCACGGCTCCGGCCACGTGCGGCGTGGCCATGGAAGTTCCGCTCAAAAGGCCATAGCTGTCGCCGGGCATGGATGAACGCACGTCTGAGCCTACGGCGCTGACTTCGGGCTTGATAGTGAGCTCGTCGCATCCGCTGGGGCCGCGACTGGAAAAGCTGGAAATAGTCTCGCCGCCCTGCTCCAGCGAACCGATGGAAAATACGTTGAGGTCTGTTGCGATGCGGTCGCTGGGCGTGCGCGTGGTCATTTCTCCGGGCCCCTCGTTGCCGGCGGCGAAAAGAACCACCGCCCCGGCGGCTTCGGCGCCGTCGATGGCCGCCCACATCTGCTCATCGCAATACGGCACCCCATGATACAGTGGGCTGATGCCCCAGGAGTTGTTGATGACATCGGGCACGTCGTCCATTGTCGCCGGATTGCCGTCCGGGTCGGCAAACCACTGGAAGGCGAGAATCGAATCATCGATGGTCTGCTGAATCGAAACCCGGTCGACGGTTCCCGCAGCAATCCATTTCGCGCCGGGCGCCATGCCGATCTGATTGCCCCCCCCATCGTCGCCCACGATGGTCCCGAGCGTGTGGGTTCCGTGGTAAGCTGCATCGAAGGGAAATTCCGTTAGCGTGACGGGATCGAACCAAGCGGCGGTGTGATCAACGCCGGGATCATGTCCGCGCCAGCGGCTGCCGAAAGCCGCGTGATTCCCATCGGCGCCGGTGTCGCAGTCTCCGGCCAGGGCCGTGGAACCGTCGATGCCCATCGCCCACAACTCGGGCGCGCGGGTCATGGCAATCCCCGGTTCAATTCCGGTTGCGGCGCGGTCGCCCGAGGCGATTGTCGGTTGTTCGACAGGCGCTATGTTTTCGATGGGGTAGGGGAAATAAATCTTGTCGATGGCCGGATGCTCCGCGAGTTGAAAATAGAAGGAGGGTTTGGCCCAGACCGTGATCGCGTTGCTGATCCAGTAGCTTCTGAACTCGCGCACTTCGCCGCTACGCATGGCCGCCTGCAACATCTCGATGACGGGCGCCTGCGTCATGGCGGCTTTTTCTTGTAGCTCGATAATGACCCGGTAATGGCGTTTGGCCAGCGTCAACTTCTTCGCGTAAATATCGTCGAGAAGAGCCGAATGGTTCACCGTATCCCGCAGTGTGAAAAAGCAGCGGACGTACTCATTGGAAGCCGTTAAAGACAATTCTTGCTCAAGGTTGGGATCAAGCCAGGCCGCTTGTGCGCCGACCCTAAGAAGAAATGAAGCAATAATGACAATCAAAAAAGCCTTGGATTTCATTGGAATCTTCCTATCAAATTGGATATTTTCCGAAATCAAAACGCGGCTGGCAATCTCATTAATTCGCCCATGCGGCAAAGGAACATTCTAGGTTTCAAAAGGCGAAAGTCAAGATTAATCAATGACTTTGGTTCGTGCGGATACCCAAAGGACCAGCGTGGAACACATCAGGCATGAAGGATGCGTGAAAAACCCCGCGACCGGGCGCGGGGTATGAAAAGTGAATTTATCTTTTACAATCAGCAGCCGCAACAACCATCGTCATCGTCATCATCATCGTCGTCTGACCGGTCGCCGTCGGGTTCTTCCGTGTCGTCATCGCCGAAGTCATAAAACTCAATGGTCGTTGTCGTCGTGGACGAGATGCCCGTCGTGGTTGTCGTGTCTCCCAGGCATTCGTCGTTTTCCTCGTCGCAGATCTGACCCTCGGCTTCGCAGGGATCTCCGGCGTGCACGAGGCAGTCGCCGCCGGAACACGAATCATCGCCGTTGCAAAACAGGGCGTCGTCGCAGGGCCCGCCATCGCGGTTATCCCAGTCGGTCGGATTTGTGTTGCACCACTGGCAGGGATTGTCCGGGTTCACGTCAAATTCCTGATAACACTCGCCTTCGATGTCGCAATGGCAGTCAACGATGGTCGTTGTAGTGGTCGATGTGATAGTCGTTGTGGTTGTAGTAGTCGCCGCATCACGGGCGCAACGGAATCCCGTTTCGTTGAACATGCTGCCGGAATCCCAGTGAATACGGTTCGAGACGCGAAGGGCGGCAAAATCAGAAAACCAACTTCCGCCGCGAAAAACCTTTTCCGTTCCTGTTCCGGGGCCTGGAGGATCATCTGCCGGACTGCTCGCGTAGTAAGCGGCGTCATACCAATCGGCAACCCACTCCCACACGTTGCCCAGCATGTCGTACAAACCAAAAGCATTGGCATTTTTCAAAGCCACTTGGTTGGTCACGCCGCCGGCGTTGTCCGTGTACCATGCAACCAGATCGAGGCAGGCAGTATCTCCGCCGCAGTAGTACGGCGTCGTAGTGCCGGCGCGGGCGGCGTATTCCCACTGTGCTTCAGTGGGTAGAAAACCTCCAACGGCAGCGCAGTATTCATCGGCATCGTTCCAACTAATCCGCTCAACCGGACAATCGGGGCAAATGTTGGCGCTGGGATTATCACCCATGACGTTTTCATATTGCGTTTGCGTGATTTCCGTCTCCGTCATCTCGAATTCGGAGATGTTCACCGCATGGGACGGCGACTCGTCGGGTTCGCAATCGGAGTCGCCTGTCGAGCAACCCATGTCAAATCCTCCGGCGCCAATGGCCAGCCAGTTCAGGTTTGGATCAAGGGTCGTAGTCGTGGTCGTCGTTGTTACGATGATAGTGGTGGTCGTCGGCTCAACCGTTGTGGTCGTCGGCTCGACTGTTGTCGTTGTCGGCTCAACCGTTGTCGTTGTCGGCTCAACCGTTGTCGTTGTCGGCTCAACCGTTGTTGTCGTCGAAGTCGTGGTCGTCGTTGTAGTGGAGTACTCGCGGGCGCATCGGAAGCCGGCTCGGTCGCCGCTGAAAGTCGGGCCGAAGGAAATCCGATGCGAAACGCGTGTTGAGGCGTCTCCGAAACTTCCGCCACGGAAAACCTTTGCGGTTCCAGAATCCGGTCCCTGCGGATCGGCGGCGGGGCTGCTGGCATAATAATCGGCGGCGTACCAGTCCTGCACCCATTCCCAGACGTTTCCGAGCATGTCGTAAAAACCCCAGTTATTGGCCGACTTCGTGGCGACGGGTTGCGTCTCGCCGCCCGAATTGAAACTGAACCAGGCGAAGGGGTCCAGGCAGTCGGTCGTGTCCCCGCAGACATAGCGGGCTGTCGTCCCGGCGCGGGCGGCGTATTCCCACTGCGCTTCGGTGGGGATATGTCCTCCCACGGCCACGCAGAAATCATCGGCGTCATACCAGTCCACCACTTCCACGGGGCAGGTGGGGCAACCGGTATGCGCGCTGGGATTCTCGCCCATAATTGCTTCGTATTGCGCCTGCGTGACCTCGGTTTCGGTCATTTCAAAGGCTGACATATCCAGGGTGTGAGCGGGATTTTCGTGCAGCGTGCAGGCGCCGTCGCCAGGCGAGCAACCCATGCTGAACTGCCCTGCCGGGGCCGTAAGCCAGGCAATTTCGAAACTCATTGTCGTTGATGTTGTGCTTGTCGTGGTGGTTATCGTGGTAGTCGTGGTTGCGGGCGTATAATCACGGGCGCAACGGAATCCGACGTTGTTGAAATGATTGGCCGGTCCCCAGGCGTTTCTTTTCGAGACGCGCAGGTTAGCTGCAACTTCACTATAAGCGCCGCCGCGTTGCACCTTGTAGGCACCTGTGTCCGGTCCCAGCGGATCAACGGGGGGGCTGGTGCCGTAGTAATCAGTCGAGTACCAGTCATTAACCCATTCCCAGGCATTTCCGAGCATGTCATAGAGTCCCCAGTCGTTGGCGTCCATACCGCCGACGAACTGCGTTGAGCCACCCGAGTTGTCCTGATACCAGGCGAAGGTGGCCAGGCAATCCGCACTGGAGCCGCAGACGAAGCGGTCGGCACTGCCGGCGCGCGCTGCGTATTCCCACTGCGCCTCGGAAGGCAGATAGCCGCCCTCAGCCACGCAGAACTGCTGGGCTTCATCCCAGGTGACGTTTTCCACCGGGCAGGTCGCGCATCCGGCGTTCGCGCTGGGGTTGCTCTCCATCGTGTCCAGGTATTGTTCCTGCGTGACCTCGTTGGTGGTGATCTCAAAAGCCGAAATGCTCACTGGATGGCTCGGCGTTTCATTGCTTCCGCAATTGGCGTCGCCAAGGGAACATCCCATGTCAAAATCACCGGCTGCCAGGTAGGTCCAGTCCCCCTCAACAAGTTCGGCCCTTGCTTCCAAAGTAAATCCAAAAAGAATCAAGAAAAGCGCCATAGAAGAAAGTGAAGTCAAAATCAACCATCTCGCCATGAGAATCCCCTTTCGTTGCAATCCGCATCATAAACGAGACATACGTTTAACATCCCAATGCTATTTGGCGCAAGGAACTTATTCGAGTGCATTTATTTCTGTTGTGGCGTCCGGGCAAAGGTGTTATCAAGCCTTTCGATGAAAATAGCCTCCTGTGAAAAATATTTGTTGCCCGTATGAAAAGCACTGCCTTATTTGTCCTTATCACCATCGTTTTCGCCTCGGCTGTTTTTGCCAATGAGACCGAAGTCGTCCGTTTCATCGAGTTTGTCGGCAACGAAAAGATGCGCGAATCCCGAATGCTCCAGTACATGGACACAAAGGTTGGCCAGCCTTTCGACAAACAAACCCTTGAAGACGACATCGAGCGCCTGAAAAGCTGGTGGTACTTTGAATACCTCAGGCCGGAAGTTGAGCGCAAAGCCGACGGCGTTTACATCATCATCAGGATGAAAGAAAAATGGACCGTCATCCCGGAATTTGAGGTCAAATCGGGCGGCGGCGTGACGGCGGTGCGCCTGGGCGTCAAGGACACGAATTTCCTGGGCTATCGGCAGGAGGCTATGATCTACGGCGGCTGGCGCTCATCCGAATGGCTCGCCGGCGCGCGCTTTATCGAACCGAATATCCTTGGCTCGCGCTTTGGCACGCGCATTGAGGCCAAGCGGCATTTTTACGAAGATCCCATTTTTCGCTCGCCGAATGATATTACTGATTCGAAAAAACTCTTCGTCGTCGATGTAGAGCGCTTATACCTGGACCTTCGGGTCGAAAAGGAATTGCACCCGCTGGCGCGCCTGGGACTGACAGGATGGTATTCTCAGGACACAACGAAAACCGCGGCCAACTCGCCCGATGATCAGCCGCCTCCGATGGATTATATGTCGCCGGAAAAATCCAAGGCGGTATCCGCGGGGCTATGGACCAAACTGGGGCGGCGCGGGGTGGATCACTATATCTGCAAAGGGATGACCTTGGAGTCATCCGTTAATCACTTTCATTCGGCGCTTGGATCGCGATCCAATTTCACTCGCGCGCAGGGCGATCTGCGTTTCTATATTCCCATTCCCTGGCAGATGAATTTCACCGGCAAAATTTTTGGCGGCTGGGAGGACTCGGATCAGTTCATCGAACAGTTCACCCTCGGCGGGCTGGACAATCTCCGGGGGTTTCTCGACCGCCGATTCCGGGGTCGTGGCACGGCTTACGCCAACTTTGAACACCGCTGGATGTTTCCCTGGTCCTGGTGGGTTATCTCCTGGATGTGGGTGGCGTGCGCCGACGCCGGGACGGTATGGGATGACTGGGACGATGAATTCGACGCAGGCGTGGACATTCACGCGGGCGCCGGTTTCGGTGGACGCCTGATAGTCACGAAATGGGACAACGCCATCACGCGCCTGGACCTTGCATGGCCCTTGGAAGGCGGTCCGTCGGTCTTCACGCTGGGTGTGGATATGTATTTTTAGAATGCCAGGGGCGAACCGACAGCCCGCCCCAGCCGGTTAATCAAGTCATCGTTCAGCGTGCAACCCACGCGGCGCCTTCGATTGTCAAGTTGTTGTCGTTGCCGGATGAATCCTGCACAGTGTCTCCCTGCCCATCGTCGAAATGATACAGGGCGACCGTGTTGGCATTGGCAGTCAGGGATTCTTCAGGAACGAAATCATCCGTATAAGGCATCATTGTGGATGCGCGGACTTCATCGATTCGTCCGGCAAAAGAATATTCCACGGAGCCTTTTCCCAGATTGCCGTGGGAACCGAAAACCGGGGCCACGGCGGATTCATCGTAGCCGTCGGGCAAGTTCTCTGATTCACTCAATACTCCGTTGACATAAAGGCATATATTGCCGCCATCAAAGACGCCGGCGAGGTGAATCCACTCGGCTGCCGCCGGCGCATCCTGACTGAATACACAAACGGGATTGTCGTTACTTACCGCGCAGAAGCGGATTTTATTTTCATTCGGCTCCCGTCCGAAAACAAATCCGCCGATCAGATCGGCTTCCACGGTATAGGCGTAGTTATTAATAATGAATTCGTGAAAATCCGTTTGGGCCTGCGCGAAGTAGAACCAACCTTCCACGCAGAAAGCTCCGCCGCCGAAGGCGAAACCATTCGTCGCTCTGGCCAAAGTATCTTCCCCGTCGAACTCAAGGGCATAACCATCAACATCGTCGTCAACATCGTCGTCATCAACATCGTCGTCATCTACATCGTCGTCGATGTCATCATCCGCATCATCATCCGCATCGTCGTCAGCGTCATCGTCAACATCGTCATTCACATCATCATTGAGATCGTCGTTGTCGTCGTCATCGTCGTCGCCGCACGCGAAACCGACAGTCACAAAAATCAAAAGCAAAAGCAGCAAATTCCAATACTTCATAATACACCTCCATTTATGGTCGGTTTGTCATTCGCGTCCTTGCCGATAGACCGTCTTCCTTTCCCGGAAGATGACGCCTCGACATTTTCAAACATCGTAACCGCTATTATGCAATTAAATTCGGTATTTTTGTTAAAAACCTTAAAAGTTTATTGGCAGGAAATATACTTTCAGCCTGCCTGTCGAAGATAAGTGGAACACATTGACAGAAGCTTATTTGGGTTTGCGTGCAACCCAAATTTGTTCTTTCCCGTAGGCGGGCGGCGATTTTGCAAAGTCGGAATATTCGGCCAGAACCTCAAAGCCCGTCAGCTCGAAGAGATAACGCATCTCCCGTCGATAAATCCAGCTCATGTTTCATTTTCCTCCTTTGCAATACTCGCCGGGTGCTGATTGGACTTGAATCTTTGTGACATTAATCAAATAATGCATAATGTTACAAGAGGATAACACTGGGGGAAAACATGGCCACTAAGCAAAGACTCAACCTCGTGACGGGCGCCTGCGGATTTTGCGGATCGCATCTGGTGAAACTCCTTCTCGCGGATGGCCAGAAGGTTATCGCTACGGATTTGGCAAGGTCTTTTGAGCATCCTAAAAATAAAATGATCTTCGAAAAAATCGGCCTGGATTTCGGACACAAAAACTGCACGGTGACGCCCGCAGATTTGACGGACGCCGAAAGCCTCAAAGCACTGTTCAAAAAACCCGTCACGCACATCTTTCACACTGCGTCGCTCTACGACTACTCAGCGCCGATGGATATTTTGCGCAAGATCAACATCGACGGGAGCGTTCATCTTTTCGATCTGGCGCTGGAATGTAAGAGTTTAGAGCGCTTTATCCACTGGAGCACCTGCGGGATTTTCGGAAAACCATACACGGCGGCGCAAAAAAATCCAGGCAACGTCCCATTCACGGAAGAAGGCTCGTCGCCGAAAAACACTCCCTTTGGGCAAAAGCAGCCCGACGGCACGAACTTGGTTAACGACTACTCCGTGACCAAGTGGGAACAGGAACAGATCGCGTGGAAATATCATCGCGAAAAGGGATTGCCGCTGACCGTCGTGAGACCCGCGCCGCTCTACGGACCGGGCAGTGATTACGGACACGGCGGAATTCTGCTGGCGATCAACAAGGGTTTAGTGCGGATCACCGCCGCCGACGCAAAGAATTACATCACCACTTCGGTGCACGTGGAGGATATGGCCCGCTTCGCAGCGTTTATCGCCGACAAGGACGACGCCGTCGGCGAGGATTTCAACGTGGTGGACGATTCCATTATCTCCTACGCCGAGTTTCTTAATTATCTGGCGCTGCTGCTGGGCCGACGCATGTATAATATGTGGTTCATCAGCTTAGCGCTGACCCGACCCATCCTGATCGCGCTGGCAAAACTCTGGCTCTACCTTGAGCAGAAATACAATGTGCCGCGCCTGCGCGTGTTTGAAATCGGCTCGGCCACGTACATCTCTTCGAGCTATTGGATTGCAAACGACAAGAGCAAGCAGGCCGGTTTTGAGTACAAATACCCGGACGTGAAACTGGGGATGAGAGAAACGGTGCGCTGGTTCCGCGACGTGGGATGGCTCGATAAAAATTACAATCCAAAAGGGATTTGGAAGGAAAATCTGTAGAGCGCGGGGTCGGCAGTTGGTGACTGACATGAATGGCGCTAAGTTAAGCCTTTTTGTCGCAACAAATAAGAATGACTTCACGCGCAGTCTCGTAGGGACAAATGAAAATAGCCCTCCAATTTATTGGGGGGTAAAATGACCAAACCCAATTCATCCGCGTCCTGTAGGGACGATTGAAATCAAGAATGTATTCATTTATCAAGCGTCCCGATGGGACGCGATTTCCCGGTTACGCCACCTAAACCCCCGATGAATCGGGGGCCTATTTTAGCATTGTCCCTACGGGACCGGACTGAAATCATGCTTCTCCATAATAAAGGTTTACTCGGATTTCCCTTAACTTAGCGCCATTCGTGACTGTCACCAATTATTATCACCAATTATTATTCGCCGTTTTCAAAGGCCGTGTTTACGCGGGCAGCCAGCGTTACGGACTATTTTCCGCCGATTTGAACGACGCTGATTTCAAGTCTGTTTTTTAAGAATGGATCATTTGCGGAATTTCGAATGCGGAATGCGGAGTGCGGAATTTCGAGTGCGGGATGCAAAGCGATGGGAGCGATTCGCCCCGATTGTAGGAGCGACATTCTTGTCGCGACAAGCCCCGTCAGGGGCAATGGAAAACGGTGTATGTCGCGGTTTCCTTCGGCCTTGCTCAGGGCAGGAAAAACCGCTCCTACACATTTCGGACAATAGGTGAAAAAAACTCGCTGCCCGCGCGCATATTGCCTTGCTTCGATTTCAGGGATAACATCCGCGTGCGATGCGGCGATCAGCCTTTTTTCACTACAGCATCGGGGTCAAAGCCATGCCGAAGCCTCTAATCATTACCGTTGCGGTCACCGGTGCCGAAACCACGCGTGAGCAATGTCCGGGGTTGCCGATCACGCCGGAGGAAATTGCCGACGACGCGGCGCGGGCCTTCGAGGCCGGGGCGTCGATTTTGCACCTGCACGTCCGGCGCGATGACGGATCTCCCACGCAGGATAAAGACATTTTCGCCAAAGCCATTGAGCTTGTCCGTGCCAAATGCCCCATACTTATCGAAGTCACCACCGGCGGCGCGGCGGGCATGCCTGATGAGGAGCGCCTGCAACCCGTTTCCCTAAAACCGGAGATGGCGAGCCTGGACTGCGGTTCGTGCAATTTCGGCGATGAGGTTTTGCTCAACAGCCTTCCGCAGATGCGTGCCTACGGAAAACTCATGCGTGAGCATGGCGTCAAACCAAGCTTCGAATGTTTCGATCTGGGACACATCAACAACGCGAAGATGATGATCGACGAAGGTTTTGCCGATCCGCCCTTTCACTTCTCCTTTGTGATGGGCGTGCCCGGCGCGCTTCCGGCAACGATCAAAAATCTGCGTTTTATGGTTGAGGATATTCCCGAAGATTGCCTTTGGACGTGCATCGCCATCGGCGGAAAAGCAAGCACCCTTCTTCATCCTGAAGCCATCGCTTTGGGTGGCCATGTGCGCGTGGGCTTTGAGGATAATATCTATCTGGGCAAAGGTTCCATCGCGAGTTCCAACGCTGACCTGGTCGCAAAAGTTGCGGGCATGGCAAAAGCCGCGGGCCGGGATTTGGCAAACGTGGATGAGGCGCGCAAGCAGTTGGGGATTCGCGCTTTGTAGGAACGACATTCTTGTCGTGACGCGAAGAAATTGGGGACACCCATTAGCATGAATTTTTCTAGTCGAAAATTTATTGGTTTTACCGGATCATCTTTTTAAAGGCGAATGGCTGCGCGGATTGGATGTCCCCAAATTTCCTTGTTGTTTTCCTTAAAGAAGTCTGAGTTCTGTAACGCGGGTGGCATGGACAAGCTTCTTTGGCCCGAGCTTGCGAGGGCGCTTGTCCGTGTTTGATGGGCGTTAGATTTTTGAAGACAAACAAGACACGGACAAGCTCTGCTCGGCGGCGCTCACAGCGACTTGTCTATGCCACACGCCGTGTAAAGAAATAACGAGGATGCGGACCCGCTCATTCCAAAACAATGGCGATCAATGCTCTGGCTTCCAACGTCGCCGCAATTTCGATTCGCCCGTCATCTGTCGTATAATATTCGCCCATATCCGTTTGCGCGTCGCTGCCTGCTGTGCGCATCGTTGCGCTGACCGGCGTGCCTGTGCCGTAGCGCGCCGGATCGAAGGAAAGCGTGATCTCACGCGCCTGCGTGGAAATATTGGCGGCAAACAGCGCCACCCGCATCGGGTTTTGCGGATCAGCGAAGGCGGAGGCCATGAGCGGCGGCGCCTCGAAGTCGCCGTAATGCTCGTAGCCCGCGCCGGCGATGGAAGAGTAGAAATCGTAGGACATCGTTTCGGGTTCCGGCTCAGGGTCTATCGCCGGCGGCGGCAACATCTGACCCGCCGTAAGAAACGGCTTGCCAAGCCGCAGCCGCAAATCCGCGCAATCCTGTAAAAAGGTGATCTTGTCCTCATCGGCCTGCATCACCATTTCACCGTCGTACCAGTTTCGCGCCACAGCAATCCAACTGGTCATAAAGGAGCAGGGCCACCCCATCGGGCAAGACACATTCGCTGGGTTGATGCCCTGCAGAAGGTCCGTGGGCGTATTGAAATAAATAAGCTCCAAAATGCCCCCGTGCACGTAATTGTATGCCGCAACCCAGTACCAGGCATCGCCGATGCGTTCGGATATCTGCACCTTGCCGCCCGTTCGCATTGAGCCGTACTCATGCGTGACGTATTCCAAAAGCGGAATCTGTCGTGCGCGGCCATCCAGGATGAGTTTGTCGATCTGTCCGAACTCGGGCTGGTTGGCCGAGGAAGCGGCAAAGCACGAGCGATAAGGTCCGTCCCCCGCCAAACCCAGGTGCGAATAATCCGCCACATCAATGAAAGGTTCGGTCACGCTTTCCAGGCCGAAGCTGAATTGCCGATCCTGTCCCATCGCTTCGGCCAGCAGATCACGTTCGGCCTTCGTGACAAATCGCCCCCATCCGCACTCGTCATGACCATGATCGAAACCCTTGAGGCAGGCACAACAGTGCCGC
>Ga0307990_1001418_pt1 | contig 20253 bp, 19 predicted proteins | sample EllFjometagen129_FD_203168 | JGI IMG/M metagenome (GOLD analysis project Ga0307990, IMG submission 203168) | Marine microbial communities from Ellis Fjord, Antarctic Ocean - #129 | ecosystem: Environmental > Aquatic > Marine > Unclassified | place: Southern Ocean | collected 2014-10-08
AATGTAAAATACAACGTATACTATGCGCCTACTTCCTCGTGGGACGGCCTGGACTGGAACAACAATACGGCCATACCGGACGTCTCCCCTAGCTTGGGAGCAGTCTACTCCAACGCATACACCATCATAGGACTCCAGAATGACATAGAATATACCTTTGGTGTAAGAGTAGAAGACCAGTCAGCCAACGAAGACGGCAATACAAATACGGCGACAAGTACTCCGACAGGAACAACCGTTATATTCTTAGACGATTTCAATGATGGTAATTCAGACGGATGGACAGTTGTAGTTGATTCACCAGGGAGAACCGCTGACTGGCAAGTGATTAATGGAGAATATAATCAATTAAATGATGTCAAAGGGTTTCAGGATAGTTTCCATTTAGGAACGTTCTCTTATTACGATAACGGCTTTGGCTTAAGCAATTATCAGGTACAAGTTGAAATCTTACCTGATTTGAATGAAGATGACTCGAGGGATACTGTTGGGCTCATATTTCGTTACGTGGATAATGACAACTATTACCGTTTCTCTATGAGTCGTTTCCAGGGGTTCGCCAGGTTAGAGAGAAAATCCAATGGGGTATTTTCAACATTAAAAGTTGACGGCAGAGGCTTTGACAGGGATCAGGCCTTAAATGTTTCCATAGATTTAGATGGCTCAAAAATTTTTGTGATCGTTAACAGCAGTCCGTTATTCAGTGTTGCCGATTCAAGTCACGCCACCGGAACTATTGCTCTATATACAATGAGTGAAGCAAAATTTGACAACGTAAAAATCTTAGAAAGTGACACTGATCCAAAGGTTGTTATTTCAGAACCGATAGCAAATTTTGTCGACATTACCGACACCGAACTGGCAAATGATATCTTAAATGTATCCGCACTTACAAGAAACTACCCTGTTGGAGGTGGCGTCGAATTCATACTAGATAATATAAATTCATCAGGCCAAATCTATGGTGAACCATTTGATTGTCAATTCACAAACGTTTCAGAAGGCAATCACACAATTGAAGCTTTAATAATTGATGACCTTGGTGATCAGGTAACCGGCCTACTCGCCAAAGACATAAATCAGAATGTTGGTGTAGGAGGTAAGGTTTTCGTTGCTTTTGGTGACAGTATTACCCAAGGTGTAGGCGACGACATCTCAAATGATGATTCATCCCAGGAAGGTAATAATAAGAGCAGGGGTTTTACGCCGATATTAAACGATCTGTTAACCAATTGCTTGCAACAGCCGATAGTGGTTGCTAATGAAGGACTCGGAGGCACAAGATCATTCGACGGAGCATATCGATTAGATTCTACTAAAGATCGCTTCCCTAATGCCGAATATTGGCTGATACTATTCGGAACGAATGATGCGGGAGCCACCTTGTTTACCCCCAGCGGAGTCAATTGTACAGAAGCAGACTTTCAAGCGGGAGAACCTTCGTGCCAAGGTACTTACAAAGAATATATGCGCAGCATTGTCTTGAACTTGAAAAACGATGAAAAAGTACCTATGTTGGCAAAGGTTCCTTTTTCAAGTACAGCAATTGCGGACGTGGATCAGCGAATTCAAGAATACAACACAAGCATAGATCAGCTTGAACTGGAACATTCGATTCAAGTAATTCCACCTGACTTTTACACTTATTTTAGCAACAACACCTTGGAGTTGGCCGACGACGGGGTCCATCTAGATGGCCAAGGTTACATCTCCATGGCCGATCGTTGGTTTGAGGCATTGACAGATCCACAACAAGGAATATTTCTGTGTCAATGAAAATGAGCTTTCGCTGCAGCGGAGATTTTGATGAACAAATTTAAAATAGCCGGTTTATTTATCGCTTTGACTTTCTTCCAGGTGCTGATGGTTGTTCAATCGAACCTTTCTTTAGCGGATGATACAGGAGAAGTTGAATCTCTGGTAATTGAGTTTTTTGAATATTTAAAGACTGGAGATACAGAAGCTATTATCTCTTCCTTGGCTGATCCTATCCTGAGTAATTCCAGGAGGACTTTGAGAAATCCCAATTATCCATATCAGTTAATGCAGGCATATGGTGGGGCAGAGGTGGTAGTGAAGAAGACTAAAATTATAAACGATTATACGGTTCGAACATTTGTCAAAATTAGAAACGGAGATGGCATTGTTTCGAAAACGTCTTTCCTGATTAAAAAAATAAATGACCGATGGAAGATAGCTGATGAAATAAAACATAAGAGAGCATCTCCTTGGCTCAGGTAACCCCTATATCTTGTGGTGAACCCTTCTGTGCTCTTCTCTGACGTGCTTTGACCCATCGCCTTGTTTTGGAAGAGGTAGTCCAGGCACGCCTCTTCCAAAGAGAACCGCGCCCCCGGTTCTGCAAGTGTCCGGGGATACTCTTCCATACCCGGAAACACTACATGTAGTATATACCTGAGTCAAGGAGATACCCCTTTAAATATAAATTGATCTATCAATACAAACAAATTCTTCCCGCACTCTTCATGCTTTCAGTGACTTTCTGATAGACCTGTCTTAAGTTAAGCTTCTATTCATTTTCCAAATTTAAGGACGTCTCAAGAGATAATAAACCAAGGTTGATAAATTGTTATGAATGACCAACGGTCAACTATTTTAATTAAGCCGGTGTCTGGTTGGCAATTAATTGATTTTGCCGAGATGAAAGAATACCGTGATTTGTTCTATTTCATGGTGTGGCGTGAAATCAAAGTGTTATATGCTCAGACAATCTTGGGATTTTCCTGGGCCTTATTGCAACCATTAATCCAGATTATAATATTTAGTATAATTTTTGGAAAAGTCGCCAAAATTTCGTCAGAAGGAATTCCCTATATCCTCTTTTCCAGTGTAGCAATAATACCATGGACGTATATGTCGCAGGCCATGTCACAATCGAGTCAAAGCCTGGTGGCAAACCAGAATATTCTTGGAAAGATATATATTCCAAGACTGATCTTTCCCATGACGCCTATATTGGCTAAATTGGTCGATTTCACAATTTCCCTTGTGATTGTTTTTGCCCTCATGCTTTATTACCGCGTTTCCCCTACGTGGAATATGCTTTTCCTGCCGTTTTTCCTTATAATGATGATTTCAATCCCCGCAGGAATGGGCATGTGGCTGTCCGCACTTGCAATTCGTTTTCGAGATGTAAAACATGCCATGCCCTTTTTTGTCAGAATGCTGATATATTCAGCTCCCATCGTATATTCAGCAGCTTCTATACCCGATACCTACCGGATTCTATATTCTTTGAATCCGATTGTCGGAGTTATAGAAGGATTTCGAGCCTCTCTGCTTGGCACATCGATGCCATGGACTTATATCTGGCCAGGCATTGTTACTGCAGCTTTCATCTTTATCGGCGGAGCCTTTTATTTCAAGAGAATGGAACGGATATTCGTAGACGTTATTTAGCAACGACTTTCGGCTCGATCTTTGGTTTGGAGGTTACATGTCGTCTGATTCCAAGAAAGAAATCTTCAACAATCAACAACTATAATCAAGACTCAGATAAGCAATATGGATATCGCAATTAAAGCTCGAAATATAGGAAAATGTTACCGCATTGGTATAAAAGAAAACATTAATGACAGTCTCGGTACTACTATAGTTCATTTCATTAAAAGCCCTTTCAAGAACTATCGCAAATTTCGTTCACTCTATAAGTTCGACGACGTTAAAGACAATTTATTTGCTGAATCCGCTGATATTGTATGGGCCTTGAGAGACGTTTCTTTCGATATTCCGAGGGGTCAAGTTGTAGGAATTATAGGCAAGAACGCAGCGGGTAAATCAACTCTTCTCAAAATATTATCACGAATTACATGTCCGGCTACAGGATATTGTGAAATCAGTGGTAAGGTTTCAAGCCTGCTGGAAGTCGGGACCGGGTTTCATCCTGAATTGACCGGAAGAGAAAATGTTTATTTAAATAGCACAATCCTGGGAATGAGAAAAAAAGAGGTGGACCGGAAATTCGATGAAATTGTAGATTTCTCAGGCATAGAAAAGTATATTGATACGCCCGTTAAACGTTATTCCAGCGGCATGAAGGTCCGTTTGGCTTTCTCTGTTGCAGCGCACTTGGAGCCCGAAATATTGATCATAGATGAAGTGCTGGCGGTAGGCGATGCGGCCTTTCAAAAAAAATGCCTGAACAAGATGCAGGATGTTGGGAAACAAGGCAGAACGGTACTTTTCGTTTCGCATAATATGTCAGCAGTCACTCGTTTGTGCGAAAGAACCATTCTATTGGAAGCCGGATCTATAATTGAAGATGGTCTTTCAATAGATGTTATTGGTTCCTATTTTAATGCGCAATCCGGTTCAACTGCAGTGCGCGAATGGCATAATCCGGCGGAAGCTCCGGGTGGCAATGTCGCACGCCTCCACGCTGTGAGAATTCGAACAAAGGATGGCCAGGTTTCACAAGCATTGGACATCTGTGAGCCCATTGCTCTTGAGATGGAGTATGATGTGCTCATGTCAGGGTACGTGTTAATGCCCCATTTTCACCTTCACAATGCAGAAGGCGTACATGTTTTTGTGGCTATTGACCAGGATCCTACCTGGCGAGGACGTCCCCGTGACACAGGACGTTACATCAGCACCGCCTGGATTCCTGGCAATCTCCTCTCCGAGGGCAGCCTGTACGTCTCGCCGGCTCTTGGCACCGTCGCGCCCAGAATCTTTCAGTTTCACGAACGCGATGCAGTTACTTTCTATGTCGTTGACAACTCGGATGGCGATGGAGCGCGCGGTGACTGGGGCAGCAGGCTGGGAGGGGTGGTAAGGCCGCTCTTAAGGTGGAGTACGCAATACAGTCCAAACTTGCAAGGGACAATGAATTAAGTGCAGCTTGCACTGCTACTCTTATTGCCGGTTCAAGCTACATCCTAAGGTACATATGCACATGCAAAGAAAGTTGCCAAATTTTCTAATTGTTGGAGCTGCAAAAAGTGGAACCTCGTCTCTTTACCAATATCTTAAACAGCATCCTGAAGTCTATGTGCCGCCAACGAAAAAAGAACCCATGTTCTTCGTGTCAGCTATCTATAAAAAACTCAGTCGGAATGACCCTCGTCACGAGATTGCCGATCGTATAGTAATATGCTCATTGGACGACTATCGGAATCTCTTTGAACGCGCAAGAAATGAGCAAAAAGCGATAGGTGAAGCTTCAGCAGCGTACTTATACCATCACGAGACGGCAATTCCCAATATAAAAACTCATTTAGGCGATATTAAGGTAATAATAATATTAAGAAATCCAACAGACAGAGCTTACTCATCTTATTATCACCTGGTAAGAGATGGTGCTGAAAATTGCTCTTTTGAAGACTTTTTAAAAAAAGAGGAAGAAAGAAAAAGAGAAAATTGGGATATCTTGAATTATCCTAAGAGCCTTGGATTTTATTATGATCAAGTAAAGGCATACATGGATAATTTTAGCGAAGTGAAAGTTTGTTTGTTTGATGATATGAAACGGGATTCTCTCAAACTAGTCAAAGACGTTTACGCATTTTTAGGCATAGATGAATCTTTTGTGCCGGACACAAGTTCTATATACAATCCGTCAGGTGTACCGATGAATAAGCTGCTTCATTGTCTTTTAAGCACAGACAATTTTGTAAAAAGTGCCTGCAAACCACTAATCAGAGCAATCATTTCACCCGAAAAGGCATCAAAGTTGTGTAAGATTTTACAAAAAAAAAATATTGGAAAGAAAGCAATGGACAGTAAAACCCGTCAATTTCTTAAAACGCTGTATCGAGAAGACATCCTGAAACTACAATCCTTAATTCATCGTGATCTTTCTCGTTGGCTTCAGTGAAGTCTTCTTACGCACAGAACTTGACGATATTGAGCGATTGCTCGGATCTATATCCGTAGAAATGGTTGACAAGAGAATCTCCTGGCGAGATCTTTTTCAAATTAAACTGAACCAGTGCCCAAACCAAGCGTTTGACTGCTGCCATGAAACCGGAAAAATTTTATGAATCAATGGGCGCGTTTTTGGATGCGTTTTGCAGGTCCGACAGGTACCGGCCGGTTCTTCATGTGGCTGGCTTCGTGGTTTGTTCCACCCTACAAAGCGCGCATTCCTCTTGCCTTCCTGAATCGAGATGGATTTATAGAATCAACCGCAATCATTCACCATCCGGATTTGAGTCTTGGGAAAAATTGTTTCATCGGGGACCGGGTAGTTCTCTTTGAACGAAAAGGGGGAGGTAAGATTGAATTCGGTGACCGGGTCGAAATTCTGAGGGATTCCATATTTGAGACGGGGCTCGGCGGCGAAATAATAGTTGGTTCTCAATCAAGCATCCATCCTGGTTGTCATCTCTATTCGTATGTGGAGCCTATAGTGATTGGTAATGGAGTGATGATAGCGCCTAACTGTGCTCTTTATTCCTATGACCACGGAATCGCGTCCGGTAAAACCATCCGCGAACAGCCTCTGCAGTCAAAGGGACCTATCAGCATCGGAGATGATGCATGGTTAGGTGTAAGGGTAACCGTACTGAATGGAGTACGAATAGGAAAAGGGGCAGTTATTGCGGCAGGTTCCATAGTAACGCAAGACGTTCCGGACAGCGCCGTTGCAGCCGGAGTACCTGCTCGTGTGGTAAAAATGCGCAGCGATATCACTTAAACTTAACTTGATAGTATAGGAATTTCCATTTTTTGACAGGATCAACAGGATAAAAAATATTAAGAAATCCTATAAATTCTATTGATCCTGTCAGAGAAGTCCTGCCGAAGGCGGCTCATTTATTCAAAGCTATTATGTCGTGTTAAGGTTGTTTTATGACAAATTCTAATTCTCCATTAGTTAGTATCGGTATCCCCACATACAACCGCGCTGACGGTTTTCTTAAACAGGCCCTTCAAAGCGCTGTGAATCAAACATATGGGAACATTGAAATAATAGTCTCAGATAATTGCTCAACTGATCACACGGAAGAAGTCGTTCACGGATTTTTCAGTCCCCGCATCCGATACTTCAAGCAGACCGAGAATATTGGTCCTGTCAACAATTTCAATTTCTGTGTACAAGAAGCCAGAGGACAGTACTTTCTCATGCTCCACGACGACGATCTCATAGATCCGGATTTTGTGGAGGCTTGTATGACGGCGGTCGATGACAATACTGATATGGGTGTGATTATCACCGGAACACGCAAAATCGATGGAAACGGTACTATTTTGGCTGAAACGCCGAATCGTCTCCAGTACGATTCCACGAAGGACTTCTTCTTAGGATGGTTTTCCGGGAAGGTAGCATTATACTTGTGCAGTACTTTGTACAATTGTGAACGCCTCAAAGAAATCGGCGGATTTCGGTCAAGAACGAATCACTTCCTCGATGTGGTGGCGACCGTAAAATTAGCAGCGTTATATGGCAGAGCAGATGTTTATGACGTGAAGGCAAGCTTTCGGCGACATTCTGCCAATATGGGAGGAGATCCCTCGCGGGTTTACGCTTGGTCCGAAGATTGCGTCTATTTGTTGGACGTGATGTGTAATCTTTTATCCAACGATGATGAAAGGGTGGAAATCAGACGCTATGGAATACGCTTCTTCTGCACAAAGAACTATCGATTAGCATCAACAATTGAATCTTCCATGGAACGGTTAAAAGTTTACTTAATGATATATAGAACATTTGATTATTGTTATTCTCCGTTCAGTTACTTTAGGAATATGAAGTCATTAATGGCTCGACTTAAGGGACAAATCAAAAGAACATTGATGGGATGAGAGTATGAGGATTGCCGTAGTCACGAGTCCATTTCCATCTCTTTCTCAAACCTTCGTTCTGAACCAAATTACAGGTCTTATAGACCGTGGACACGAGGTGGAAATTATCTCTTTTGCGAAAGAGAATTGCTCCAAATTTCACGAAGAGGTAATGCGCTATGACTTGCTGAACCGCACTAGTTATCCGTTTGAACTGGAAATAATGCCGCGAAATTTATTCCTTCGTTTTTTGAAAGCCGTTGTTTATTCAGTTGTATTCCTTGCCAAGAATCCCGTTGCAGTATTCAAGTCGTTAAATTTTATCAAATATGGTAGAAGGGCGGCTTCCTTAAGGCTGTTTTTTTTGATGGTTCTTTTTCTGAGAAAGAAACCATTCGATATCATTCATTGTCAGTTTGGGCCGATAGGAGCTGCAATACTTACTTTACAAGATATAGGTGCTATCAAAGGTAAATTAGTCACATCATTCAGGGGGTACGATGCAACAACCTTTTTGCGGAAGCATCCAGATGCCTTCCAAGATCTTTTTCGCAAAGGGGATCTATTTTTACCTGTGAGCGATTTTCTCAGGCGACGTCTTATTGAAGAAGGTTGTGACATACAAAAAATACTGGTCCATCGTTCCGGCATTGACTTTTCGAAGTTTAAATATTCGGCAAGACAACGAAATTCAAACGAACCGACCAAGGTATTGACGGTAGCAAGATTAGTTGAAAAAAAAGGAATAGCATACGCGATCCAGACAATTAGCCGTGTAGTTTCCTCAGGTCGACGTGTGAGCTACACTGTGGTTGGAGACGGGGATCTGCGAGATGACCTGGAACGTCTGATTCAGGACTTAGATATAAAGGCGGCAGTACAATTAGTTGGCTGGTGCAGCCATGACGAGGTAATCCGCTTTCTGGAGTCAGCACATCTTCTGATGGCACCAAGTGTCGCTGCCGCTGATGGAGATCAGGAAGGAATTCCGAATGCCATAAAAGAGGCCATGGCCATGGGTATCCCGGTGCTTGCAACCCGTCATAGTGGAATCCCTGAATTGGTCCAGGACGGTACATCTGGATTTTTAGTTCCTGAAAGGGATGTTGAGGCGCTGGCAGAAAAACTGGAATATCTCGTGGAGCATCCGGAAATCTGGCCTGAGTTGGGAAAGGCAGGCAGAGATTATGTCAAAAAGCATTATGACATTCACAAATTAAATGATCGTTTGGTCGAAATATTTCAGTCCCTTTTGGATAGGGATGATATTCACTAACACTATTTTTTTGACAAAACAGGTTCAATGGCTAAGAGTTAATAGGATAACTCCTTTGGGGTCTATATAACCAGATTCTATACCTTGCTTACTCCAATTTGAAAGACAAATAAAAAAAGGGAATGGCAACAATGCTTACCGGTCTGTCATGGAAATGGAAAAGAAATGAGTGCCCATACTCAAACATCTTCATTTTCCTGGGTATTTTCATTGTTTTTTTGGTGTTAAGATTGATTGTCTGGAAAAACACCGTTCTCCTGGAAGACACTGACAGTCTATTCTATCTTAACAACATAAAAACTTTTCTCACTTTCAACATCAAGGAAATCCTGGATTTATCCCCGGACAGCACGCCATTTTATCCCTTTTTCGGTGCCCTATTCAGTTTGCCCGGCTGGTCTGTTGAAACAGGAGCTAGGCTTACTTCTCTTTTTTTTAGCTCAATTTTATTCATATCAATTTATGGTATAGGAAAACGGATTGCCTCGAATACAGAGATCTCCCTCGCGCTAATTATTTTGAGTTTCAGCCCCATTCTCATACCTTTTTCGTTCAGTGTTTTGACTGAACCTTCTTATGTTGCAACCGTCTATTTTGGATTCTGGTTATTCTGGAAACAACATCAGAGCCCTAAATGGTGGACGGCTGTAATCCTTGGAATGATATTCGGCTTGGCTTTCTTAAATCGGGTAGAAGGAATCTTATATATCGTCTTTATTCCTTTTTTCCAAATCAGTTATTATTTATGGGGAAAATTCATTAACCGCCAATCACATTTTATTACCAGAAAATATCTTACAGTATGGACGCTCATTTATATTGCCTGTTTCTCCCTAGTAGTTACTCCTCAAATCTGGCGGGTTAGTCATAAAATGGGAACTCCGGCAATCAACGGGAGACAAGCTTGGTCGCTTGTTCTCAATAATCCGGATGGGAGGTCCTACAATGAAAAAATATACGGTTTGGATTACAGCCCAGGACAGTTAAATATGAAATATATTCAGAGCCATCCAGAAACACTAAATAATTTCAAAACACAGACAGGCATTATTGATTATATTGGAACGGCTGTTAGGGAATTTAATAAACTCTATCAAAAGCAAATAGGGATTTTGATAGGGCCTTTAGGATTGATATTTTTCGGTTTCGGTCTGTTGTCATTATTAGAAACAAGGAGATTATTTGAAGTATTCCTAATATTATCCTTCATCGTTTTAAACCTGATTGCGCCTTTGTTACATAATGTAGTTATGAGGCATATTGTTATTATTGCCCCAATAATGATATTAATCGAAGGAATTGGTATCTATTATTTCTCTGATAAGTTACTAAATGCCTTGCAAGCTACCAACTTGGGCTCAGCCAAAATAACTCTTTCATTAATATCTGTTTGTTGCCTTTTTGCGGTCTCTACCCCCCAATTATGGAAGGCCTGCAAACCATCTCATTTCAACCAAGAGTATAGTCCTGCTGAATTAAGTAAACCGGCCGACATTATAGTTGACATTGTGAAAAAAGAATTATTTCGTCCACCCAACATCACCGCTCGAAAAGGCTATTTATCTCATTTTACTGGCGGCAAACAAATCTATCTACCATATACAGACTATAAAGGCCTCGTTAGGTACTGTGAACTGAATAACGTTGACTTCCTTTACCTCAAACATCGGAGAGTCAAAAAATATCCACTACTCACTAATTTTTTACAAAAAGAATCGCATCCTGATTTCACGTTACTATATAATGGAGTTGATGCTTTTGGTCAAAAAAATGAGCTATTTCGTTTTCATTAGTAAATGATTCAACCCGGATTATGCAGTTGCCGAGTTTGCCGAAGATGCGAAGCGGAGGGTGCGTAGACGTACTTTGGTACTTCACGCGCCTGACAACAAAGCGGATTCGGTAATATCGGCAACCCCTTGCGGCTTCAAATGCCGAAAAAATATATCAAAAAACAGCTTTACCTTTTGGGTGAAAGATTTAAATACATTTGTAAAGTATAATAGATCAATATTAAAAATAAAATTCCCTTTTTCGGTAGTTGAAGTGCATAATTCGGGTTCAACAATTTCTGTTTGAAATTCCATGTGCAAACCGAATAATGCTTTGTCTTGCACCTTTTCTGAGATAAAGGGTTAGTTATATGAAGAGAGTACTAATTACCGGTGCCGGAGGATTTATTGGTTCACACCTTTCAGAAAGCTGTGTCGAATTAGGTTTTAAGGTTAAGGCATTTATTAGATATAATTCCCGGAACGACTGGGGTTGGCTTGAGGACTCCCCGTTCAGGGACGAAATAGAGTTTGTTTCGGGTGATATACGTGACTTCGATTCAGTTTTAAGTGCAATGCATCACGTGGATACCGTTTTTCATCTTGCTGCGTTAATCGGGATACCATATTCCTACGTTTCTCCATTGGCATATATAAGAACAAATATCGAAGGTACATATAACGTACTCCAGGCAGCTAAAACACTAGTACTTTGATTCATTAAAATATTTACAATTAAGCAAGTCCAAAATCAAATTTTTTCCACCGATAAACAACAGGGGCAGAGTTTATTTCCTCTATCCCTTGCACGATACGGTTTTTGAGCTCTTTTTTCGAGTTGACACGAATATGCCTCAAATCAGAAAAGATTGTTTCAATCTTTGAAGAGCATACAGACATAATAAGGAAAGACAGACGTGACACTTATTATGGACACAAGGTTTGTTTGACGGGTGGTGCCACGAATTTAATCCTTGATTGTCTCATTCTGGAGGGCAACCCGGCAGACTCGACACTTACAGATACAATATTTGACCGGCAGAATAAATTGTACGGACGGTATCCTCTCAAGGCTTCCCTGGATGGCGGATTTGCTTCGCGAGACAAGCTGAAGTCAGCCAAGGGGAAAGGCGTTAAAGAAGTCTGCTTTGCAAAAGGCAAAGGCCTCAAAGAAGATGAGATGTGCCGCAGTTCTTATGTTTATAGAACTTTGCGACGATTTAGGGCTGGTATTGAGTCCGGCATATCGTGGCTGAAAAGAAGTCTTGGGCTTGATTGCTGTCTGTGGAAGGGTTTTGATTCCTTCAAGAGTTATGTTTGGGCATCCATTGTCTCGGCGAATCTTCTGACCTTGGCAAGAGCCAAACTGTCAGAACAGTGAAGCATGAAATAAAAAATCTTTTTTCAGATGGACAGGTACGCCCAAAAATCGCAAAAGGGGCCTGAATCAAAAGCAAAAAATATTTCTAACCCAGAGAAAATAAATGGTAGTGTGGTAAACTCTCCTCTGCTGGGATAAATTGAGGCGAAAAACGCCATTTATGGACAGACACTAGTTAAGCATCTGTTGTCAATTAGTTTAATAGCGACAAAGTAGAATGGCCCACAGAAAAGAGGAAAATCATAAGCTGGTTGGGAGCAGCGTGGCAAACGAACCAGTTCGAAGATTCGTTCCCGGATTGAACATGTATTTGGCATGCAGGCCCAAAGAACCAGTGCCCCTTTTGTTAAATGATGCGGAAACTAATGGCAAGACAAGAAGATAGATAGTGTTGTTAAAAAAATAAGTGCATATAGCTTTGTAGGTAAATATGACTGCTCTTCGAAAATCAGCTAATCTTTCAGAAATCGAACCGGAATTATCCATTGTAATACCTTCTTTCAATGAGCAAAACAATTTACAAGCGCTCTATTCAGAGCTTATGAAAGTATTGCCTTCATTAAATATGACGTGGGAAATTATTTTTTCTGATGACGGCAGCATAGATAACACCTGGGGAGAAATTGTCTCTTTGCATGAAAAAGATCGCCGAGTTAGAGGTGTTCGTTTGTCTAGAAATTTTGGGCATCAATATGCTCTTCTTGCCGGCTTGTCTCATGCGAAAGGCAAGGCTGTAATAACAATGGATTCTGACCTGCAGCATCCCCCTGAATTGATAAAAAAACTCGTCGCCGAATGGCAGAAAGGAAATAAAATTGTTCATACTGTCCGGATGGATATTGAAAAAATTTCATTTTTCAAAAAGATAACCTCAAAATTATTTTATCGGATTTGGTCATTTTTGTCCGGCATTGAGATTGAGAGTGGGATGGCAGATTACAGACTTTTAGATCGCCAGGTTTTAGATAGTATCTTGGAATTTCGTGAGGAAGGTCTGTTCCTGAGAGGGGTTGTCCAATGGGTCGGCTACACAAGTTCAAAAGTCTCTTTTCACTGTCAGAAACGTTTCAGTGGAGAAAGCAAATACACTGTAGGGAAAATGATAAAATTCGCCATGACAGGAATTACTTCCTTCTCGGTGGTTCCATTGAGGATTGGAATATTTATTGGTGTTATCACGAGCTTGGCCTCTTTTGTGGAAATAATTTATGTTATATATGCAAAACTGATTGCTAAGACAACAGTTCCAGGTTGGGCTTCAGCAGTCTCTATCCTCTCCTTTCTTTTTGGGATTTTGTTTATTTTGTTAGGTCTTATTGGGCTATATGTCGGGAGAGTTCTTGTTGAGGTGAAACGCAGGCCTAGATTTCTTGTCAGTGAATTTTTAGGTGTTGATGATAATAGTCAATAGCGGAATAAAAAATTTTGTGTCCCAAACTCCACATAGTTTATATCGGTGCCACTCCCTTCCAACCTATGGTACTCTGTCATTTTTTTCGTTTCATATGGACATGGTTGCATATAAGATGTAGGCTCTATATGTGTTTCAGGTTGGTAGTTTATAACGCCTTTTACAATCCATATTTCCCCTTTGCTAAAGGGGGACTTGACAGCAGCCACGGGTCGTTTCTGGGAAATTGAATCCACCAACCTGGAATCCATAAAGAGCCAAGATGTATTTAAACTTCTGGGCCTGAATACTTCAGAAGACTTTTTTGATTGGTTAAGCTGGAATGAGAGTGCAACATGAACGAAGGTTCGATGATTTCTTCAACAAACTGTATCGTCTGCGATAGCGTCAAAATTGGCTTCACCTATGCGTCATTGAGACGTTGCCACGACTGTGGCTTCGTATTTGCCGACAGCGACCTTTCCGACGACGACTATCGCAAATTGTACGGTGAGGGATATTTCTCTGGAGAAGAATACGCAAATTATGTAGATGACCGACCTTCCCTTGAACGTAATCTTGCGTTTTTTCTGCGTCTTCTCCTGCCCTACGTGGAACATCGAAGAACCCTGCTGGAGATAGGGTGTTCATACGGTTTCTTCCTCAACTTGGCGCGTTCCCGATTCGATGCGATTGGCATCGACATAAACGCGAGCGGCCCTGCGTACGCCTGTGAAAAATTGGGCGTCAATGCGGTTAGCGCCGACATCAGGACACACGATTTCGCCGGTCGCAAGTTCGACGTGTTCTGCATGTGGGATACCATAGAACACATTCCCGATCTTCCGGGTTGTATGGAGCGAATAGTCGAGCTCGCCAGTTCGGACGCAATGCTTTTCTTGACCACTAACGACATCGGAAGCCTAAACGCCCGACTGAGGCGGCACAGATGGCGTCAAATACATCCGCCCACTCACTTGTGGTACTTCTCTCGCCGGACGATCAGGCACTTCCTGGCTAAGTACGGTTTCGAGGTGCTGGAGCTACGGTCTGTCGGCTACAGCCGGAGTGTGGGCAACATGCTACATAATGTTCTGAAAGGTCGGCTGGCGGTTCCCCGCGCTTTGCTGAACAGGGCCGGGATCGGACGCGTCAATTTTTGCCTGAATCTGGGCGACATCTTCTGGCTGGCGGCCAGGAAGGTCTGACTATTCAACTCTGGTAAGGTATTGCTTGAAACCAAAACCTTTACCGGAAGAATAGCTCAATGCATCTGGATACTATCACAAAGCTTGGCTACTCACTTAAGTCGGGAACACTTTGCAGTACGCTAGATGGAGGTTCCGGCAAATAATAAAACAACACAAGACTATTGTGAGCTCTTGCTAAGTGATTGAATTTGCTGAATTTTCTGCCTTAAATGGGTAGCCAATAATTTCAAGCATTTAGCACTCAGTCACTGTGAATGAGTTTATGCGTGAATCAAGGTTTGCAGAGTATACCAAGCATCTTTTTAACCACCTGCACTGTTCTGTAGGGACTACCCAATATCACCTCTTCTACATCTGAGACAATCAATAACAAGGAAAAAAGATGGAAGAGAGTAGCTTATGGGTACAAAGACCGTCCGATATTTCCGGTTAAAAGTTCATCAACATTGCGGACTCTTGTACTCAAAGATTTCAACTTAAAGACGAAAGAGCAAAAACATTACATTTAAAAATTACTGAGGAGATTTAATAAGTCGGCTGTGGTTGAGGACAAAGCCGTGGCCTAGGAGAATTTGAGCGGTGTGGCAGGCGAGATTGGCGTCGGTAATGCAACTGATGGTTTGATCCTTGCGTTGAAGGCATTCGGATTTATTTTCGTTTTGCCGGTTATGCTTTAATGGACAGAAAAGCTGTCGATGCCCTGAAAGAATTCAGGGAACGGGATCCATTTCTGCGGGGGCTTATAGGGCTTATAGGGTTCAAGGGAGATGTTGTATAAAGAAGAAGAGCGGTCAGCAGGGACGTCAAAATATAAGCTCGTGGATATGTTCAAGCGGGCAATAACAGGCATTACTTCTTTTTCCGATACACCACTTTATCTTTCATTTTATACTGGATTCTTGGCGTTAAGCATTTCTCTAATTTATGCAATATGGGTAATAATTGAAACAGTTTTTTTCTACTCCCAGGTCCCAGGCTGGGCTTCTACAATTCTTGTTGTTATCTTTTTCGGGGGAGTGCAATTAATCTCAATTGGAATACTGGGCATATTTATTAGCAAGGTTTTTGTGGAGACAAAAAGAAGGCCAAGTTTCATTATTGCTGAATCATCTGGTTTCGATATTGATTAAGGGATAAATAAATCGCGGTGAACCTAAGTTGAGCGATTAGCGATTAGCGATTAGCTATTAGTTAATGATTACAGGATGTTTTGCCATTACAAAATTAGGTATTAGCTGTTAGCGGTTAATTTGCTGCTGTTTTCCAAATAGGTTACTAATACCTAATACCTAATACCTAAAAGCTAAATGCTAATAGCTGTTCATCACGGATTACCACACTAATCCGTGATAAACCATTTTTCAAAGCTAAACGCTAATGGCTAACAGCTAATCGCTCAACTTAGATAATACCATTATGTCAAACCTAAATAGTTTAATTATATTTATTGCTTATGCGCTATGTAGCGGTTGCGGACTAATAATATTAAAAATGGTGATGTCCGATACGGAGCTATCTCTTGCCAACATTGCATCCTTAATATTAAGTATAAAGTTTATAATAGGCTTTATACTTTATGCTTTTGGATTTTTGCTTTGGATGTTTATTCTATCAAAATTTAAGCTAAACGTTGCTTTTCCGGTAGCAATGTCATTGTTTTTTATTGTTTCCAGCTTAGGAAGTTATTGGGTATTAGGTGAAACCTTTACGGCTAAGCATATAGTTGGTATGGGTCTGTGCTTTCTAGGCATTCTTCTGATTGGGAATTAAATAGATAGATAATTAATAATAAATAAAGGAATAACAGATTGATCTAATGAGATCTCTGGTAAGGTGGTATCGCAGGTGAACAGAAAACCCGATTTTTTAATCATAGGCGCCCAAAAAGCTGGCACTAGCTGGCTTTGGGATATGCTAAATCAACATCCAGGTACAGCCTTACCTAAAATTAAAGAAATACATTATTTTGGCTCATCTGAATTATACGCTCGTGGGCCTGATTGGTATTATGAGCATTTTGCTCAAACAGACAGGTCAAAGGTCACAGGGGAAGCTTCTACTACTTATTTTTATGATTACGTACCATTTTGGTATAATAAATCCAGGCAATTGGAAATAGACCGTTCCCTGCCATCTATTCCCGAACTTGTCCTATAGGAAACTCAGGCTAAGCTATATTTATGAAAGTACTTTACTACTGTCAAGAATATTACTTTAATCATGGTGGTCGGACGCATGCGAGAGAGTTTTTTTCGGCATTCAGTAAGTTGCCGGAAGTTTCTTGTATAGAAGTGTTCCCAAAAAGAAATGGCGGCAATCATAAAAGGCACGAAAAAGGCCGGGGAAAGCTCCGCTTTTTGCCCTCAAGGCTCAGAAGGTTGATGTATTTCTTTATTCCTGCATTTAAAGGCACCCAGGAGCTTATCGAAATAATTGCTCGTGGTAAATTTGACTGTCTTTTGATGAGATCTGGAACCAGGATTCTTTTGAAGAGGATCAAAAAAGAATTTCCCGATTTAGTAATATGTCTTGAAATAAACGCTTTTGTTTCCGATGAATTCTTCCGAAATCCTTTATTACGTTATTTGGGCCGAACGTTAGAATTCAATCGAATACGTTCTGCTGATTGTTGTGTGGTAGTTTCTTCTTTTCTGCGAAACGCTATTGCAAGGCGATGCCTTAATAATGAAAAAATTCTAGTAAACCCAAATGGGGTTAATCCGGACATATTTATCGGGGCGGATAAGTTTGACAGACAAGCAATTCGCTCAAAATATAATATTCCACAGAAAGCCTTTGTGGTTGGATATGTTGGAGGTATGGAGCCATTTAGAAAATTGCCGGAAATGATTCATATGATAGCTCGACTGCGTGCTGACGGCGAATCGGATCTTTTTCTTTTATTGGTGGGCGACGGAAAAGAAATGCCCAGTATTAAAAAGGTGATCAGAGAGAATGAGCATACATTGGATGGCTACATCTCCTGCCTGGGGTGGCAGGCTTACGAGAAAGTGCCCGAGCTAATGTCTATTTTTGATATAGCTCTTTTTCCTTTTACTGCGCCATATTGCTCTCCCCTCAAACTGTTTGAGTATTTAGCCATGGGTATTCCAACGATAGGACCTGATGTGCCAGCTATTGGAGGTGTTCTTGAAAACGAAAAACACTTGTTGCTTGTTTCCCGGGACGGGAGTGATCTAAAAAATGTTATTATTAAATTGAAAAATTTTGAGAAGCTGCGAACAGCTCTAGCTTCAAGTGGTCGACGACATGTTCTGGATAATTTTACGTGGAATCAGAATGCCCAGCGAGTTTATTCCCATATTGTAAAGTGTTGTACTCATTAGGGTGTGTGAGCCTATTTGCTGGCGAACAATGAAAACAGAGCTGATATAGTAAGGGAGTTAGAAAAGAGCAAACATACAAAGCTATTTAAAAGATTGTGGTTAAAAATCTATTTGAAGGCACAAGTTAAAAGTATGTTACCTGACAAGATTCTAAGAACTATTTGAAAGATGAGATGTAATAGCTGATTACACTGCAAAAAGGCGGCCCAAAAGGGACTTTTTCAGCGTAATCATAACTAAAATATTCGCTCAAGACTAGATAAACTACAGACGGGTAATAATCATGTTGCAGCCTGATAGTCAGCAGTTTGCTAAGGAGCATAGCTTAACTAAGGATTATAGAAAATGGTGATGAAAAATTCGGGTGCCTCAATGTTGGCTACTGGTTGAGAGACTACGATACTGTCATAAGAGTTGCCGAAAGTCTGAAGGACTTATTCAACCATTGAATTTCACATAGTATCTCTGCGGTCCATCCGCCTTCAGATCTGAAAAATGTTCATGTACACAAGGACATCAGCGATGATGTTTTACTGAAATTGTATCTAGAAGTCCGATATCCTCTCTTCATGCCTCTTGCTGGACGCAACGGCTAATAACGTCATCCTGGAAGCCCTTGCTTGTGGTCTGCCGGTAAATTACTACAGAGTTGCCGGGGACAAAAGCTTATTTGACTGGCCAGGAAGGATTTCTTGTGTCGCCAGGTGATCTCGACTCATATATCAACAAGTTGTTATTCTTATATAAAAACCGTGGTAAGGAAGATCAAATGCCCCTGAAGGCTCATAGGAGGGCAGAAGAACTTTCATGGCCAGATTTTTCACGAAAGCTGGAAAAGTTGCTGCTTGAAATAACGCAAAGGGAACAGTGCAGCTATTACGCCCAAATTACAATTATATCTTGTTACTAAGACATGCGTTAGTAATGCCAGTAAAATGTTCCGAATAAAGATCCATATAAACAATAGGTTATTTCTTCAATCCTACTGACTTTACTTATAACGGTCTTAGTAGTTCAAGGGGTTAGGCTTGTAGCATTATTTACTTAATTTGTTCTGAATTATTGCTGGACATGTTGAAAATAGATGATAAAAGATAATATTTCTGCAAGATTTGAGCATGAAAGAAGATGATTGAACGAAAGGAATTCTATGGCCAAATTAGTCTATATGGTTTCAGCAGGTCATTCAGGATCCACCCTTCTGGATATTGTTATCGGTACAATACCGCAGGTGATTTCCACTGGTGAATGTACTTACTTGCCTTGGCAGATTTTTCGACGTGGCGAATCAGATCCAAATGCGGCCAAACAGGATGTCTGCAGTTGCCTTAAGAGCTTTTACGAGTGTCCAGAATGGAATAGTGTAATAAATTATTTAAATAATCGATTAGGTTTTGATTTATATAAAGATCCATATAAGTTTCGCATTGCCTTACTAAGACCACAACAGTATAACGGCAAACAAAAACCTCTAGACAGGATGATCCTAGGCCTATATGTCAGATGTATCCAGCGAAAATACTTGCGATTTGTTTCACATGTACTGGGATTATCATGTAAAAACATTGTCAATAATAATTGGCTCCTTTTTGATGCCATCGCAAAGGTCCGCGGAGCCGAATATGTAGTAGATTCATCTAAGGATTCCAGTAGAATGCATCTGTTACATTCGATGCGAAAATCTGACGTTTCTTTGATTTTGCTTATCCGTGATGTGAGAGGCGTTGCAGCATCAGCAGTTAAGCGTGGAGAAGATCCTTTAGAAGCCGCTCAAGCCTGGAAATTCTTTTATATTCGGGTAATTAAGGCTCTTAGATGGATTAATGATTTGCCGATCATCAAGGTGAAATACGAAAATTTATGTGATAATCCGACAAAACAGCGTAAAATCATAGCTGAGTTTCTTGGCTTGCCTGATCCTGGAGAACAAATGTCGATCAATACTCATGACCACCACTTGGTCGCGGGGAACCCCATGAGGTATAAAGGCAAAATAGATATTGCCTCTTCAGACAAATCTGTGGGTAATCTCTGGAACTGGTAGATTGCCAAGCGTGTGATACAAGGCTATTTCTCGCAATTTATCGCTCCTAAAACCGTAAGATTTTCTGATGGTCAGTTTTGCTT
>Ga0307990_1001419_pt1 | contig 20242 bp, 16 predicted proteins | sample EllFjometagen129_FD_203168 | JGI IMG/M metagenome (GOLD analysis project Ga0307990, IMG submission 203168) | Marine microbial communities from Ellis Fjord, Antarctic Ocean - #129 | ecosystem: Environmental > Aquatic > Marine > Unclassified | place: Southern Ocean | collected 2014-10-08
TTTCCGGTAGTGCTTGAACGTATATGGCTTTGTGTTTTCACCCACAGATTCTGCGGAAGAGGTGTTTTTGTAAATCAGCTCATCACAGAGTCTGCCGAATTCATTTTGGATATCGAAAGCATGTTTCATGACCGTTCTGTCGATGGCATGGAACTCATCTTGCGACAGAGCTTCGACAGGGAATTTACATTTTATCGGCATTCCAGTTTCTCAATGATTTGAACCGTTTCGCTATTTTCTTCGAAAATTATCCGTCGCTGCGCTCGGGGTCGGCCGTGATTTTGTCACTAAAACAGTTCCTGTTGGCCCGGTTTTTTCTGTGGCGATGCGGGCGAGGGGCTGTCCCCGAGCAGGGCGAGGAAGGCGGTTTCGTCGAGGACCTTTACGCCGAGGGCTTCGGCCTTGGTCAGCTTGGAGCCAGCTTTTTCACCCGCGACCACATAGCCGGTGTTTTTTGAAACACTCGATGTAACCGATCCGCCGTGTGCGCGAATGAGTTCGCCCGCCTCGTCGCGGCTCAGGCTCTTCATGGTTCCGGTCAGAACAAAGGTGAGGTCCGCCAGCTCGTTGCTGCTGGACGTTTGCGCTTGCTCAAAGTTGACTCCCGCGGCCTGCAGTCGTTCGACCAGTTCCTTGTTTTCCAATGTTTGGAAAAACTCGACGATGCTTTTTCCAACGATGGGGCCGATGTCGCGGATTTTTTCCAAGGTTCGGACGTCTGTCTCCATGATTTTTCCAATGTTTGGAAACTCTTTGGCGAGAATGCGCGCCGCGCCGCTGCCGACGTGGCGGATGCCGATTGCAAAGAGAATACGGTCGAACGGACGGTTTTTGCTGGTCTCAATTCCGGCAATGAGATTGGCGGCTTTCTTTTCTTTGAATCCTTCAAGGCAGAGCAGTTGCGGTTTTGTGAGGCTATAGAGATCGGCGGGGCTTTTGACCCGTTCGGCATTAACGAGCGCTTCAACGATCGATTCGCCGAGGCCGTCGATATCCATGCCTTTGCGGGATGCAAAGTGAGTGAGCCAGCGCTTGAGCATGGCGGGGTGGTGCAGGTCATCGATGCGCCAGGCGACTTCGCCTTCAATTTTGATTGGGTTGATGCCGAGCTCTTCGCAGGCAGCTCTCATATTGAATGGCTGTTCGATGCCGGTGCGCTTTCGTTTACAGACCCGCACGATGGCGGGAATGATTTCGCCGGCTTTTTCGACGATGACGCGGTCGCCGACGCGGATATCTTTGCGCTGGATTTCGTCTTCGTTGTGCAGGGTGGCGCGTTTAACAACCGTTCCGGCGAGTTGGACGGGTTCGAGTTCGGCGACGGGCGTTAAGACCCCGGTGCGCCCGATTTGGATAGTGATTTCACGCAGCGTGGTTTCGGCCTGCTCGGGTGGATATTTGTAGGCAGTGGCCCAGTGCGGGAATTTGGCGGTTCCGCCGAGCTCGGCGTAGCGGGAGCGGTCATCGATTTTAATGACGGCACCGTCGATTTCGTACTCGAACTCTTCGCGCTGCTGGTTGAGCTGTTCGATTTGTTTCCAAAGTTCGGAGCCGGTCTGGCAGGTCGGCGCGAAGGGGGCGGTTTTGAAGCCAAAGATTTTGAGCGTGTCGAGCAGCTCGCGCTGGGTGGTGAACGACAAACCGTCGAGCTGGCCGGTGCCATAGAAGACAATATCGAGCGGGCGCTTGGCGACTTCGCGCGGGTTGAGCAGTTTCATCGAGCCGGCGCAGGCGTTGCGCGGATTGGCGAAGGGTTCGAGTCCGGCTTCCTGCCGTTGTTCATTGAGCGCGGCAAAGCCGGAGCGGGTCATGTAGACCTCGCCGCGTACTTCAAAAACGGCGGTCGGGTTTTCTGTGTTCAGGCGCAGGGGAAGGGTCGGGATGGTTTTCAAGTTGCTGGATACATCATCGCCGCGTTCACCGTCACCGCGCGTAAGTGCTTGCACGAACTGTCCGTCTTCGTAGCGCACAGAAATCGAGATACCGTCGATTTTTGGTTCGAGAATGAACGGTCCGCCGTGTTTGGCGGCGTAGGCTTGGACTTCCTTTTCAGTGAAGAGGTTGTCGAGCGACATCATGGGGATGGCGTGCGCGGCATTTTGAAATCCTTTGAGCGGCTTGCCTCCGACGCGCTGGGTTGGTGAGTTGGGGTCGGCCAGTTCCGGGAACTGTTTTTCGAGATCGGTCAGGCGGCGCAGCATCAGGTCGAACTCGCGGTCCTCTAGCTCCGGGGCGGCTTCGATGTAGTAGAGGCGGTTGTTCCGCTCAATCTCGGTGCGCAGTTTTTCGATTTCAAGTTGGGCTTTAGCAGGATTATTCATAGACCGAATAATGTAGCATGATGGACGAAAATTTGAATCGTGAACCGAGACAAAGTCGAGTTGGGCTGCGCAAATGCGGAGCAATGACCAGCGGGAGAGGCAATGGCCGTGAATTATCGCGCGATATTTTTGATTAGGATGATCAATGAGTCGAATTTGTTTCGCGTTCCTTTCGCGTGTTTAGCGGGCAAAAATACGGCGGAGAATCTGCCCGCGAAAAGACGCGACAGCGGCTGCGCCGTGCGCGAAAAAGGTTTGGGCAGTTCGTTTTTTATGCAAAATGCAACTCGGGTTTACATTTTGCATAAAACAGGGCGTCGGTTTTGTATTTAAGCGATTTCGTATTCCAGATAGGATTCCTCCTTATGAAAATTAAATTCTGGAAGATGCACGGTGCCGGGAACGATTTTGTTCTGTTTGACAACCGAAACAGAGACTTCCCGGTCGAGAACCGGGAGTTTATTTCTCATGTGGCGGCACGTCATTCCGGGATCGGTGCCGAGGGCGTGATTCTAATTGAGCCGTCTGACAAGGCTGATTTTCAAATGCACTTTTTTAATCCGGACGGTGGTGAAGCGGAGATGTGTGGCAACGGCGCGCGCTGCGTCGCTCGGCTGGCCTGCGAGCTGGGCGTGACGGATCAGACGATGTCGATTGAAACTGCAGCCGGAGTCATCCGTGCACAGGTATTGCAACGGAGCGTGCGGTTGTGGATGACCGCTCCGACAGGCTGGAAGCTCAACGGGTCGCTGGATGTGAATGGTCGGATGCTGACCTATGGTTTTGTGAATACCGGCGTTCCGCATGTGGTGATGCGCACCGGCAATGTTCAGGATGTGGATGTGATGGAGGTCGGCTCGGCCGTGCGTCGCCATCGCGATTTTGCGCCCGAAGGTACGAATGTTAATTTTATGCAGATTCAGCCGGAAGGAGATATTACGGTGCGCACCTATGAGCGCGGCGTGGAAGCTGAGACGCTGGCCTGCGGCACCGGGGTGACTGCCTGTGCGCTGGTGGCGGCAATAAATCGATGGGCGGAGCTGCCTGTGCTTGTGCATACCCGAAGTGGGGATATGCTGACGATAGATGGCGAGCTGACTGAAGACAGTGTGCGCAACGTGACGCTGACCGGCCCGACCGAACATGTATTTAAAGGAGAGGTTGACTATGATTGAAGTTGGGAAGAAGGCTCCTGCGTTTACGCTGCAGGGAAGTGACGGGAAAAAGCATTCGTTGAAGGACTATGCGGGCCAAACCGTGATCCTTTATTTTTATCCGCGCGACAATACGTCCGGCTGCACCAAGGAAGCCTGCGGTTTTCGTGATCTCCAGCCGGAGCTCAAAAAGCTCAACGCCGTGGTGCTGGGCGTCAGCAAAGACAGTCTGGCATCGCACGATAAATTTATTGGACTATTTGATTTACCGTTTGTGCTGCTGTCCGACCCCACCATGAAGGTGATGGCCAAGTACAGAGCCTATGGCGAGAAGATGAATTACGGAAAAATCGTCATCGGCATCACCCGTACAACGACGATTATCGGCCCGGATGGAAAAGTTTCCAAACATTGGAAAAAAGTGTCGATGGCGGCTGATCACCCGCGGAAGGTGCTGGAATTTTTGGAGGGGCAGGCGTAATGGAAACTGGGTTTTCTTTAGGATCGAATATGGGCGGGCGGTTGCGGCAACTGACTCAGGCCAAAACGCTTTTGCTGTTGGATTCGAAGGTGAAGTTTATCGATCAGTCGTTGGTGTATGAAACCGAGCCGGTGGATGTGAAAGAGGCGTATCGCCAGATGAAATTTCTTAACGCGGTATTGGTTGTAGAAAGCCCCTACACGGCGGAAGAATGGCTGCCGAAAATCAAGCGGGTGGAAGAGGGACTGAAACGAGAGCGTACCGATGACCGTAACGCCCCGCGCACGATCGATGTGGATATTCTCTTTTCCGGCGACGAGATTGTGGATAGCGACCTGCTGCAGATTCCGCATCCCCGCTGGGCGGAGCGGCGGTTTGTTGTTGCCCCGCTGGCCGATGTCTGCCCGGACCTGATTCTGCCCGGCGCAAAGAGTACGGTGCGAAATATTCTTGAACAGATGCCTGCGAATGATGATGTTCGCCTCTTTGCGGAACAATGGTAGGGAGAGTTTTGACCGCAGATGCACGCAGATATTCGCAGATGGGAAAGAGGAATAGCTTAATCACAAAATGCGCAGAAAATCACAAAAGGAAGAGTTTCTGATGGGATGAGTACCTCCAAAGATTGGAAGAATTTAGTATAAATCTTCCAATGGTTGGAAAAAGTGATCGGGAAAGTTCCAGGCCTTGGAAATATTGAAAGACGAGCATGTCGGAATTTCCGACAGACCACTCCGCCCGAAGCTATAGAGGGAAGAACTGAGGTTTGAGTGCTTTCTGCCTATCCTCTTTTGCGAAATCGTGGAAAGATTCTAGCTGTTGGGCCGAGATTTGGATATTCCTCGCAGAGTTCGAAGAGAGATCTGCCCTGTTTTAAAGGCATCCTGATAATCCTGTTATCCTGTCAAAATTTGTTCGGAGAGTTGTTATGAAATGGACTACCCCAAAAATTAAAGCCCTTAAGGGTAAACAGAAATTCGCCGTGCTGACCGCGTATGACGCACTAAGCGGTCACTATGCGGATGAGGCGGGCATTCCGTTGATTCTGGTCGGCGATTCGCTGGCGAACACGGTGCTTGGCTATCAAAATACTTTGCCGGTGACGATGGACGAGATGGTGCATCACACCGCTGCGGTTTCGCGCGGGGTCAACGAGGGCCTCGTCGTCGGGGATATGCCATTTATGTCCTATCAGGGAGCGATAGATCACGCGATTGAGAACGCCGGTCGCTTTATCAAAGAGGCCGGAGCCGATGCCGTTAAGATCGAAGGCGGGGCACTTCGTGCCTCTTTAGTGGAAAAGCTGACGGCTAATGGTATTCCTGTTTTGGGGCATATCGGCCTGACCCCGCAAAGCGTCAAGGAGCTCGGTGGTTTTAAAAAACAGGGCAAAACCGATGAAGCAGCTCGCAAACTGATGGATGACGCTATGGTGCTGGAACAGGCTGGCGCATTTGCCGTTGTACTTGAATGTGTACCCGCGGAGCTGGCTCAAAAAATTTCTACTGCGTTACAGATTCCAACCATTGGAATCGGGGCCGGGCCGCATTGCGACGGACAGGTTCTGGTCTTTACCGACTTGCTGGGCATGGGGCAGGGCCATGTGCCCAGCTTTGTGAAACAATACGCCGATCTCAAGCCGCAGATTCAGCAGGCACTGGCTGCCTATAAAACTGACGTCGAACAGGGTGTCTTTCCAGAGGTCTAATGCCGAAGCGGCTTGCGTCGTTTGGTATACTATCTGGGTTTTAAAATATTGATGGTTGCGGCATGCTTATTGCTTCCTTTTCCAGGGTGCGTGTGGAAGACACAGGTTCCTGGAGAGGCCCATCCAGTAAAGTCAGGATGTGGAATTTAGATTTTCATATATGTTGAGTGGAGAGACGATGAAGCAAATGGTTTTAGTTTTGGCGTTGCTGGGGGTGATGGCCGGGGGCGTTTGGGGTGCTTCGATTTCTCAGAAAGATGCGTTGAGCCGGGCGTTTAGCTGGATGGCTGGCAATCCGGTCATGTCGACGGCGAGCCAGACGGCGGGATCTGTTGAGACATTTCCAAACCTTGGAAAGTATTCGGTCTATGTGGTGTCGCTCGTTCCAAAAGGGTATCTGATTATTAACTCCGATGACCGTCTGCCGCTACTTGTTTCATTCAGTGCCGATTCTTCTGTTGATTTGTCGGACGACCCGCGGAATGCATTGCGTGCGATGTTGCTGGGGTATTGTGAGCGGATGGAGGAAGAGTTGGCGTTGCCTGTTTCTCTGTCCGCAGCTCTTGCGGATGCTCCCATGGTAGAAGATGAACTGTACGGTCCATTTCTCGAAACTTCTTGGAATCAAAACAATCCATATAATCTGCTTTGTCCCGAAAATCCATCAGGAAGTGAGGATTATGATTATCGTGCTGCAGTTGGTTGCGTTCCGGCAGCCTTTGCTCAGATTCTAAAGTTTCACTGTTGGCCTTATTTCGGTACCGGTTCGCATTCTTATACAGATGATAATCCAATAATAACTGGATCGTATAGTGCTGGTTTTTCTGATCATTACGACTGGGCTTCTATGCAACCTTCCTACGATATTTGGAATACCGACCCCGATTCTTCGAAAGATGCTGTGGCGGAGCTGATGTATGAATTGGCTGTCGCTGCTGAAGTCGACTATTCGACCAACGGAACAAGCTCAAGCACTTTTACGCTGGGAAACCGTCTTGGCGACTATTTCTTTTTTGATCCGATTGACTATCATTATTCTCAATCTGCTTTGATCTCGCCGCTGGAAGCTGATCTGCGTGCCGGCTTCCCCTGTGTCGTTTCAATTCCCGGCCATGCCATTGTGGCCGATGGGTTGATGGTGGACGGTGGCACAACAACTTATCATATCAATTATGGGTGGGGTGGTGAGAATAATGGGTGGTATACATCGATCGGTATCCCAGGCGGAGTGTTGAGTAGCGGAGTGACATCTCTGCGGCCAAGTTTGATGGCCTTTCCGCAAACTAATGCTGTCGTGGCGGGCGCGGGGGGGGCGGTTGAAGTGAAATGGATTTTACCGAAGCGGCTTGAGACGGAGGTTTCTCAGCTGGAGATCATGCGTTACAACGAGTCTTCAACTGCATGGGAATCGTTCGCGGTGGACACGACGCTAACATCGCGCCGGTTTTCAGAGGTTACGAGCGTTTGGGATGACTGCGATGATTTTTCTATTTTTGAACTGACGACGACTGATCAGATTTATACTCAGGACTGGATTTCCACAAACATAACGGGAGTTGGAGGCTGTTTTTATAAATCAGGTCCTGAGTATAGCAATTGTGTTTACAATTTGACTTCCCTTTCCACGATTACTCCGAACGATTTGACCCGGTTATTGCTGCACGCAAAGTACATGCTTTCCATGGATGAATTCCAGATTCTAGTCTCGGCGGATGGGAACAGTTTTACGAAAATTTGGTCCGCAAGCGGCATGCTGGATTGGGGTGATATTGCGGTTGATTTGTCGGATTATTCAGGTCAGGCCATCTACATTCGGCTGGAATATGTTTCAGAACGCTATTTCTTAGACGGAGGAGTTTGGATCGATTCGATCAGTACGCAGGAGGTGACGAATCTTGAGTTGGAGGGGCAGCCAATTTACTACACTACGCTTTCCAATTTGACAGCGGGAACGCAGACACTCGCCGCAGTGCTGACCGATACCAATTTGGTAGAACATGCTCTCGGGCCATCGTTCACGTTGACTGTTTCAGATGGCGGGAACGACATTGACTCCGACGGTCTGCCCGACGACTGGGAGTTGCAATATTTTGGTGGCGAAACCAATGCGAACCCCTTTGCGATTGCCGCGAATGGTTTGAATACGGTGATGCAAGCGTATATCGCCGGGCTCAATCCCACGAATTCAGATTCGTTTTTTAATACTGCGCTGGTGAATGGCTACGTTGTTCAGTGGAATACAACCTCCGGGCGCGTGTATTCAGTGTGGAGCACGACGAACCTGCTGGACGGTTTCCAAACCTTGGAAACGAGCGTCCCGTGGCCGCAGTCGAGCTGGACGGATTCGGTGGAGCGCGCCGGGAATTATTATCGCGTGGATGTGACTCTTCCGTGAAATGGTGGCGATTCATTGTAGTAGTAGGAGCTGTTTGCCTGTTGGGCTTCTTGATTTGGACTCTTTTGCCGGTGGCTAAAGAGTCGGAATCGCTTCTGTTGACGTCTTCCGGAACGGTGGAAGACGAGCCTGTTCCTGTTGCTCTGATCTCCGGGAGTGAGCCGACGAATGTGCCGTGGACGAGCCGGGCGCCTGCCGGGCGGCGCGTGCACCGGATTTTTCCGGATCTGTCGTGGATGACCGCCGATCCGGTGCTGAAAGCGGGCGATATCATCACGTTGGCTCTGTTTGACGATGCCGTGTTTGAAGGCCGACTACGTAACGTTACCGTTTATCCGAATGGCGCGGTTGGTATGACCGCTCACCTGACCGGCGAAGAGCAGGGGACGATCTATCTTTCCTATATCGATCAAAAGCTGCGAGCGTCGGTCGAAGTGCCGGGCGGCGCGGATTACGTAATCCGTTACCGGGCTGACACCGCCGCACACTACGCCATCGAAGTGGATAGAAAAAACTCCAGTATTCTCGAAGGCGCGGATGCTTTGGTTGCCCCGCTGAAAGACGGATTGTCTGATGCCCCGGTATCGGCGGCGTCCGCCGACCTGATTGCGCCGGCCGTTGCGCCCGCCGGATCAACGATTGTGGATGTGATGATTGTCTATACCCCGGCGGCAAAATATTGGGCGGTGAATAGTGGCGGAATTGAATCAATTATCGCTCAGGCAATGCAGCGGGCGAACGAAGCGCATACCAATTCCAATACGCAGATTGTCCTGCGGCTGGTTCACAGCGCGGAGATTAATTATACGGAATTAGCAGGTAGCACCGGCTACATAACGGATTTGAGCCGCCTGAGCGGAACAAGTGATGGGCACATGGATGAGGTGCATGACTTGCGTAACCAATATGGAGCGGACTTTGTCTGTTTGTTTGAGATTAATGATGAGGCCGGTGGTTACGGTCAGCTTTTGCAGTCTCAGTCTGGCAATCCGTTTCAGGCATTCTGTCTGGTGCGCGTTCAGCAAGCATCATGGACCTATACCGTGGTTCATGAGTGGGGCCATAATATGGGGTGCCATCATTCTAAAACTCAGTCGGTGGAGAAAGGGCCTACAAGTTGGATCAATTGGCCGCAGAACCATTGGTCGGCTGGCTGGCAGTGGGATGATACAGCGGCAGCATCAACCAACCCTTCGAGCAGTTATTACGGGGTAGATGGGCATTGTACCGTGATGACTTATCAGGATCATCACGGGGATAGTGATTATGAATATAGACGCATTGCCTATTTTTCCAACCCGGACATCACCTATACCGTTAACAGCACCCATGTCACCGGCGATGTTTCAGCTGGCGACAACGCCCGTACTTTGCGCGAAATGCGAACGATTTTAGCAAACTATCGCGACGAGGTTTCTGTGCCGGATGATATTGATGACGATGGCATTCCAAACGACTGGGAGCTTTTATATTTTGGCGGGAGGACCAATGCCAATCCGTTGGCACTCGCCGCTAACGGTGTTAATACGGTTCTTGAAACCTACATTTCCGACATCAATCCGACGAATCCAGCATCGTTTTTCCGGGCCGCACTGACCAATGCAAATGGCTTTATTGTCCAGTGGAACGCGACCTCCGGGCGCGTTTATTCCGTGTTCGGCTCCACCCGCCTCTCGGATAGTTTCCAACCCTTGGAAACCAATATTCTCTGGCCTCAGGCCAGCTGGACCGATACGGTGAATCGAGCTGAAAGTTTTTACCAAGTTAACGTCGATTTAGCGGAGTTGTTATGAAAATCATTCAATCGCCCGAAGAAATGCAATCTGCTACGCAGGCTCTGCGCCGTGAAGGGAAAACCATCGGCTTTGTGCCGACTATGGGATTTCTGCACGAAGGGCACCTTTCACTGATGCGCCTTGCCCGCGAGCGCTGTGACGTGCTGGCCGTCAGTATCTTCGTCAATCCGGCCCAGTTTGGGCCGAATGAAGATCTGGATGCCTATCCGCGCGACTTTGAGCGCGACGAAACGCTTTGCCGGGAAGTCGGCGTCGATCTCCTTTTTTATCCGACCCCCGAAAACATGTACTTTGCTGACCACAGCATCTGGGTGGATGAAGAGTCGCTTTCTGGCGTTCTCTGCGGCGCGGCGCGCCCCGGCCACTTCCGCGGCGTCTGTACCGTTGTTGCCAAGTTGCTCAACATCGTGCTGCCGCATTTCATGGTAATGGGCGAAAAAGATGCCCAGCAGCTGCGCGTTTTGCGCCGCATGGTGCGCGACCTGAACATTCCGGTCGATATTGTGTCTGGCCCGATCATTCGCGAAACTGACGGTCTTGCCATGAGCTCGCGCAACAAATTTCTTTCGCCGGAAGAGCGGAAGGAGGCTCTCTGCCTTTTCCAAGGTTTAGAAAAAGCGAAGGAGCGGTTTGCCGCCGGCGAGCGCGATGCCGTTGTTTTGAAAGCCATTATTCGGGAAATTATTGAGCAGACATCCGGAATAGTCGACTATATTGAAATCATCGACGATGAGTCGCTTCAGCGTTTCCAAGCGACTTGTGGGGAGCTGGTCGAACCATTGGAAAGCCCGGCGTTGATTGCATTGGCGGTCAAATTTTCAGGGGCCCGGCTGATTGATAATGCCGTCGTCGGAAAATAAATGCAGATTTTATAAAATTTTGCTTTAAACAATTTGCCGGCTGGCTACATTCTTCTGCCTTCCGAGAGGGCGTGATGGCCGAGTGGTTAGGCACGGGTCTGCAAAACCTGTTACAGCGGTTCAATTCCGCTTCACGCCTCCAAATTTTATTAGTACAAAATGAAGTTGAATTAGGAGAAAAGTATGGGTGCGCCGCAGGATCTCTATTACGCCAAAACTCATGAATGGCTTCGTCTCGATGATCAAATAGCTGTTGTCGGCATAACCGATTTCGCACAGAACCAGCTTTCTGATCTCACCTTTGTTGAATTGCCTGAAGTCGGCACGATTGTCGAGGCAGAGGACGAAGTTGCCGTGCTCGAATCTGTTAAAGCCGCTACCGACGTCTACGCCCCCATTGCCGGTGAAATTATCGAAGTCAACATGGCCCTGGAAGATACACCGGAAATGGTCAACAACACCCCCTATGATCAGGGCTGGCTCTTTAAAATTAAATTTGTCAAAGAAGAGGACGTCGACGATCTGATGAGTGCGGAAGAATACGACGACCTTTGTGCGGGATAGAATCCGGAGATCGGAGGTTAGAGAACGAAGATCAGAGGGCAGTGCGAGCTGTCCTTCTTCGTTTTTCTGCCTCTGGCAGATCCGCCGGAGGCGGAAACGACTAATATGAAAGCTCTGGCTGTACAGTTTAACGAGCCGGTTCCCTATCAGCAGGGGCTTGACCTGCAGCACCGCCTGCTCAAAGCGCGGCAGGCCGATGAAATCCCCGATACCGTTCTGATTCTTCAGCACACCCCGACCGTCACACTCGGCAACCGCGGCCGTGACAACTATCTGCTCAAAACACCCGAAGAGTACGAAGCGCTCGGCATTGAGGTGTTTCGCGCTGAGCGCGGCGGAGATGTCACCTACCATGCTCCCGGTCAGTGGGTGCTCTATCCGATCATCTACCTCGGCGGCTCCGGGGCCGACTCTCACGGCTATCTCTGGAACCTCGAAGAGGTTGCCTTGCGCACACTCGCCGATTTCGGTGTCAAAGGGTTTCGCGTTGAAGGTAAAAGCGGAGCTTGGACAGAGCGGGGTAAGCTGGCGGCCATCGGCTTTCGCCTCAAACGCTGGGTTGCCTTCCACGGCATGAGCTTCAACGTCAGCCTCGATCTTTCCGGTTTCCAGACCATCGTCCCCTGCGGGCTGGTCGGCCAGCCTGTCGCCTCTATGCAGACTGTGCTTGGAGACGCCTGCCCGTCGATGGATGTCGTCCGCGACCGCCTGCTCGCCAATTTTTCCACTGTCTGTGAACGCGATTTCGAAATCTTCCAAGATTTGGAGCAATCGCCCGTTGCAAAATTAGCGCAATAGGCTGTTGTTGCCGCTTAACCACTCGCGTTGCTTATTATTTTGCTTTGTAAAATTACCTTCCCTCTTTGCTTCAAGGCGCTTCTTCCGGCAAAGCCGAAAGAATTTTTGACCCGGAACTCCAGGGTCAGGTCCAACCTTTGAAATCGTCAGCTAGAGCACTTCGCGATTCAAACGCCGTAAAATCAACCCCGGTCTGTTGGCTACTTCTCCCGGGGAAAAAACGACAGATTAACGGTCCCTTTTGGAGAGGGGTGCGCAAAGCGCGAGATGGGTTCTCTCTGTTGCGATGCGGATCGTAACCGTTATCTGTTCTGGTCCAGGTGCCATAAACTCATAAATCGTAAAGAGAAATGGCCTGTAGGAGAATGGGAGTTTTCTCCTTTTCTGCGTTGATGGTTTGTCGCGCTTAATTTCACCTCAAATGGTTGAGAAAGGCACTTGCTACTTTTTTTCGTCTTCAGTACTGTCACGATGCCGACAATTTAAATCTAAAGAATATGGATTAATAGCCGAAGGAGGAGATGATGGAAGGTTCAGTGATTACGGGTATTTGGTGGGTGGCTCCGATTGCGTCAGTTTTGGCGTTATTGTTCGCAGCTTATTTTTATAAGAAGATGATGGGGGCGTCCGAAGGGAATGCCACCATGATCGAAATCGCCGGGCACGTCCGTGAGGGTGCCATGGCTTATCTAATGCGACAGTACAAAGTGGTGGCGCTCGTGTTCCTCGTTCTGCTGATTATTCTGTCGGCACTTGCGCTGGCCGGTATTCAGAACCCCTTCGTTCCGATTGCCTTCCTGACCGGGGGTTTCTTCTCCGGGTTGTGCGGGTTCATCGGCATGAAAACCGCCACCGCGGCGTCCTCGCGTACCGCGCAGGGTTGCTCCGAAAGCCTCAATCGCGGTTTGCTGGTCGCCTTTCGTTCCGGCGCCGTTATGGGTCTGGTTGTCGTTGGCTTCGGTCTGCTCGATATCTGCATCTGGTATTGGGTGCTCGATAAGATTGTTTACACCACCGCTCATATGACGGAAGGACTTCACTTCCTCGGTATGGAACTCGTTCCGGCCGGTTGTACCGTGGTTGAGAAAATGGTTTATATGACCACCACGATGATCACCTTTGGTATGGGGGCTTCCACCCAGGCGTTGTTCGCCCGTGTTGGCGGCGGCATCTACACCAAAGCCGCCGACGTCGGTGCCGACCTCGTCGGTAAAGTCGAAGCCGGCATCCCGGAAGATGACCCCCGTAACCCCGCAACCATCGCCGACAACGTCGGTGACAACGTTGGTGACGTTGCTGGTATGGGTGCCGATCTCTACGAGTCCTACTGCGGCTCCATCCTCGCCACCGCCGCCCTCGGGGCCGCTGTGGGTGCACACCATCTTTCTGTTGGAACCGGAACTGTTGATGACGCGATTGGTCTGGTTACCGCCCCGATGGTGGTCGCCGGTGTCGGAACACTTCTTTCGATCGTCGGAATGTTCATGGTTCGCTGTAAAGACGGGGCCACCCAGAAGAATCTGCTTAAAGCACTTCTCACCGGAACGCTTGGCAGCTCCATTCTTATCGTGCTGGTGCTCGCCGGTATGTGGCATCTCGATATGATCTCCGGCGGCATTGTCCTCTCCGTGATTTCTGGTCTCGCGGCCGGTGTTATCATCGGGCAGGCCACGGAGTATTACACTTCAGCTGAATTCAAACCGACCCAGGGCATTGCCCGGCAGGCTGTCATGGGCCCCGCAACGACCATCATCGATGGTCTCGCCACCGGCATGTACTCCGCAGGGATTCCGGTCATTACTATCGTCGTCGGCATCATTTGCGCCTTCGGCTTCGCCGGCGGTTTCAGTGACATGTCCATGGGTCTCTACGGGATCGGCTTTGCCGCTGTCGGGATGCTAGCTACCCTCGGGATTACGCTGGCAACCGACGCCTACGGGCCGATCGCTGACAATGCCGGCGGCAACGCTGAAATGGCTCATCTGGCTCCGGAAGTGCGTGAGCGCACCGATGCACTCGACAGTCTTGGGAACACCACCGCTGCAACTGGAAAAGGTTTCGCCATCGGTTCTGCCGCGCTGACCGCGATGGCGCTGCTCGCCGCCTACATCGAAGAAGTGAAAATGTGGATTGGAAATCTTGCCGGTGAAACCGGTGAATTCCTCGGATTCACCAAAGCCGCCGCTGAACAGGCCGGTATCATGGATTTCGTTGACGCCTTTGAACTGCACATTATGAATCCGCTACTGATCTGTGGCTTATTCCTTGGGGGTATGATGGCCTTTGTCTTCTGCGCCATGACCATGAAAGCCGTCGGCCGCGCCGCTGGCGCGATGGTTGAAGAGGTTCGCCGTCAGTTCCGTGAAATCCCCGGCATCATGGAAGGCACCGGCAAGCCGGACTACGCCGCTTGTGTGGCCATCTCTACCCAGGGTGCGCAGAAAGAAATGCTCGTTCCGTCGTTGCTCGCCATCATTGTCCCCGTTGCAACCGGACTGGTTCTTGGCGTCCCCGGCGTCATGGGTCTGCTGGCCGGTGGATTGACCACCGGTTTTGTACTGGCCACCATGCTCAACAATGCGGGTGGGGCTTGGGATAACGCCAAAAAATATGTCGAGAACGGCGCGCACGGTGGAAAAGGCTCTGATGCCCACAAAGCCGCAGTCGTTGGCGACACCGTCGGCGATCCCTGTAAGGACACCTCCGGTCCGTCGCTCAACATCCTCATCAAACTGATGACGATGGTCAGCGTGGTCTTTACCCCGGTTGTGGTGAAGTTCTCGCCCATCATTCAGGAGTGGCTCCACATCGCCACCAATTAAGAGCTTTCGGGCTTATGTGAAAGGCCGTCTGTACTGGGCGGTCTTTTTTGTGTCATAATCATTACCTTATGCGCATATGCGCATAAGCTGATGTTCTAGCGTTTCCAATGTTTGGATTTGATGTGTTCCAAAAAAAGCGAAGCGGTGAAAATGCGCTTTCCAAACAGGGGCTCCGGAGCGTAAAACGTTCCAGATTTTTAATTAGCGGAGGAATCTGTGGCAGACAAGTGGACAACAAAACAGGCGGCAGAGTTGTATGGCGTGGAACGCTGGGGCGCGGGCTATTTTAGTGTGTCCGATCAAGGCGAGGTGGTTGTGCATCCGTCGGGCAACGGAGCCTCGGTGAGTCTGCCGGAAATTGCGCGCGGCATTCAGGATCGCGGGTTTAATTTGCCGGTGTTGGTGCGCTTGAGCGATATCCTTGACGCTCGCATTAAAAATCTGCACGAGAGTTTCGCTACGGCGATTCGCGACTACAATTACGGTGGAAGCTATCGCGGGGTCTACCCGATTAAGGTGAACCAGCAACAGCAGGTGGTGGAGGAGATTTGCGACTTTGGCGCGAATTATCACCATGGGCTGGAGGCGGGCAGCAAGGCCGAGTTGATCGCGGCGATGTCGTTTCTGAAAGATCCCGAAGCCTATCTGATTTGCAACGGATACAAGGATGAGGAATTCATTGATCTGGGACTCTATGCCCTGAAGATGGGCATCCGCTGTGTTTTCGTGATCGAAATACCCTCGGAGCTGGATTTGATTCTCGATCGCTCTAAGGCGCTTGGCATTCGTCCGGTTCTCGGAGTGCGTATGAAGCTTTCCACACAGGCAAGCGGGCACTGGAACGAGTCGGGTGGCGAGCGCAGCGTATTCGGCCTCAACACCGCGCAGGCAATGGATGTGGTGGACCGCCTTCGGCAGGAGGAAATGCTCGATTGCCTTCATCTGCTTCACTATCACCTCGGCTCGCAGATTCCCAACATCCGGGACATCCGCGAGGCGGTCAAGGAAGGGTGCCGGATTTATTCCGGGCTGGCCGAAGAGGGCGCGCCGATGGGGGCGCTCGACCTCGGTGGCGGGCTGGCCGTTGACTACGACGGCTCACATTCCGATTTTTCCGGAAGCTGCAACTACGGTACTGCGGAGTATTGCTCCGCTGTGGTTGAAGAAATTATGAGCATTCTCGACGAAACCGGCACGCCGCACCCCGACATTATTACCGAGTCCGGCCGCGCCACCGTCGCCTATTACTCCATTCTTCTTTTTAACGTGCTCGATGTCAGTCGCTTTGAAACTCACGCTCTGCCAGAGGTGCTACCCGAGGAAACGCATGAGTTGCTGGCCAACTTGATGGACACCCTCGGTTCGCTGAATGCGGAAAAGGTTCAGGAGTGCTATCACGATGCGGTGTACTACCGTGACGAGGCGCACGAGCTTTTTAAACGCGGTGGAATTACACTCCGAGAGCGCGGACTGGTCGGGCAGATCTTCTGGCGCATCCTGCGGCGCATCGCCGTGCTGCTCCGAGATCTCGACTATGTGCCGGACGAGTTTGAGAACTTGACCGCCATTTTAGCCGATGTCTATTACGGCAACTTCAGCCTTTTTCAATCGCTTCCCGACAGCTGGGCCATCGATCAGCTCTTCCCGATCATGCCGATCCACCGGCTCGATGAAGAACCGCTCAATGAGGCCATCCTTGCGGATATCACGTGCGACTGCGACGGGAAGATCGACCGTTTTATTGACCTGCGCGACGTCCGCAGTACCCTGCCGCTGCACGATTTGAAAGATGGGGAAAACTACACCCTCGGCGTCTTCCTCGTTGGCGCCTATCAGGAAACGCTCGGCGATCTGCACAACCTGCTCGGTGACACCAACGTCGTCAGCGTACGCATCGACCTGGACGGGCATATTCATTATGCACGTGAGATCGAAGGCGATAGCGTGGCCGATGTGCTCAGTTATGTGGAATATGAACCGAAGGAAATGATCCGTCGGATGCGTGCCATGGCGGAAGATGCGGTGAAAACCGGCAATATCACACCGAAAGAGCGCCGTGCCGTGATGGACGCCTACGAAAGCGGCCTGCGCGGATATACCTACTTTGAACGAGAAAACTGAAACTTAAAATTTGAAACCTGAAATTTGAGTTTCCAAGCATTGGAAAACTTTATGGGTGCAGGCTCAGCTTGCTTAGGATTTAGAAATTATCGGAGGTTATGATGGGAAAAGTTTTAATTATCGGAGCTGGCGGAGTCAGCGGCGTGGTGGTTCATAAATGCGCGCAGCATCCTGAGGTATTTGAAGAAATCGTGCTGGCCAGTCGTACGAAATCAAAGTGTGATGCCATCGCCGCACAGCTTGATCGTCCGATTGAAACTGCGCAGGTTGATGCCGGCAACGTGCCCGAACTCGTCGCGCTCATCAACAAAGTAAAGCCTGACCTCGTTCTCAACGTTGCACTTCCCTATCAGGATTTACACATCATGGACGCCTGTCTCGAAACCGGCGTCAACTATCTCGATACCGCCAATTACGAACCCGAAGACACCGCTAAGTTTGAGTACAAGTGGCAGTGGGATTATCAGCAGCGTTTTAAAGAAGCGGGACTCATGGCGCTGCTCGGTTCCGGCTTCGATCCCGGCGTCACCTCTGTTTTCTGCACCCACATCCAGAAGCACCACCTCGACGAAATCCACACCATCGACATCATCGACGTGAATATGGGCGACCACGGCTATCCCTTCGCCACCAATTTTAATCCCGAAATCAACATCCGGGAAGTCACCGCCAAAGGCCGCTACTGGGAAAACGGCGAATGGATCGAAACCGATCCGCTCTCTGTTAAGCACCCCTTCGACGTACCGGAAAACATCGGGAATCCCAACATCTATCTGATGTATCACGAAGAACTCGAATCGCTCTCCAAACATATCCCGCACCTCCAGCGCGCCCGTTTCTGGATGAGCTTTGGCGACAGTTATCTCAAACATCTCGAAGTGCTCAGCAACGTCGGGATGACCCGCATCGACGAAGTCGAATTCAACGGACAGAAAATTGTACCGCTCCAGTTCCTCAAAACCCTGCTTCCCGATCCAGCCAGCCTCGGCCCGCGCACCAAAGGCAAAACATGGATTGGCTGTCAGGTCACCGGCCTCAAAGACGGAGAAAAGAAAACTGTCGTCATCTACAACACCTGTGACCATCAGGAGTGCTATCGTGAAGTTCAGTCGCAGGCCATCTCCTACACCACCGGCGTGCCTGCCATGATCGGTGCCAAACTTATGCTTTCCAATGTTTGGAAAGGCGAGGGGGTTTTTAATATCGAGCAGATGGATCCCGATCCCTTTATGGACCACCTCAATACCTGCGGCCTTCCCTGGAAAATCATCGACGGCCCCGTCATTGATCTCGGTTAAACTTTTTGTAATTGGAGAGTTTTTTTAAAAAAGTGTAGCCGCGTCCAGTGGGCGCGGGTTCCAATGCTTGTAAAATATTAAAAAATATTGGAACGATTTCTTCCGAACATTGGAAGGTTTTACGTTTGCCGTCTATATTACCCATGATATAAAAAAAGGACCTTTTGGGCATTAATAAGGTTAAATTATATCATCCATGATATGGAATAGAGTTAATCATGAGTGATGAAAATATATAAAAAACTGGCCGTGCCATCTATCAGGAGTATGGAATATTGAGATCTGACCCCACTGCTCTAAATTTTTAATCCGTTTTCCCTAGCTGTTGAAACCTAAAATTATGTTCCTGGTTGATCTGCGTACATCGGCGTAATCCGCGGTTAAAAACAGCTTAACGTCGTGCCACTCTGGACTGATATCTTCTGTTGACAAAGGGAGGTCAAAAAGGGCCACCTGAATCGTCCGCGTCGGTGTTCCATTATTCAGTCATTTTTTGGCTGTTGTCTTAACGAAGGCTTAGGTTTTCCGGATAACCTGTTTTCGGTAAATTTTGGAATCGTCTCAAAACGTAATGATCTCGTATCCCTGGCTGCGGTAGGCCGACATGCTGGGATGGCCGGCCATGTCGCCGAGCAGGGGCAGGCCCTGTACCTTTGTATCGTCCAGTGTTCCAAGTTTATTGGCACAGGCTTTGCAGACGCCCTCAACCAGTCCCGCATCCAGGCATTTTTTCCACAGTCCGTTCAGCGGGTTGCCGGGTTTGACGAGTTCGGGAACCAGTTTAACCGATGCGCCTTCAAGTATGATCTTCACTTCCTCGCCTTTGGCGTGCATGTCCAGTGCATTTAACACGACATGGATGAAGCACATGGGATCTCCGTTAAAAACAAACAATGCGTATTTATTCATAATTCACTCCTTAGATTGCAAACTCCACAGTAGCGAATTGGTAGACGTTGTGTCCAGTTGTCCTGATGCCGGCAAATGATCCAAGCGACCGCTTACCGGGCTTCTGAAACCCCGGCAGGCCGATAGAGAAGAATATCAAGCCACCGGGAAGCGTTAGACCCTGGAATCCAGTGACTGTCCTTCGAGACAACCAACCTCTTTCCGTTGCGTCCCAGCACATCCGGAAAGGCCTCGAGCACATGTGCGCGCTTGCGGCCCAGCAGTGCGATCTCTTCCGCAGTCGCCCCCCGCCCGTGAAGCGGAACCCCGCCTTCTGAAACATCCAATACGATGGCGCCCGCCGGGTCTTCACCGGTCCATAAGGTGGGATAGCGGCAATAATAATCGGGCCTCTCGTCGACTTTAACAATCAATCGAAATGCCACCGGGGTCTCGAGAATACAGGATTCGAAAACAAAGTGCGTTCCATTCTTCATCGAAGAAAAAAGTTCCACCGGGTTCAGTCCGGCCAGATTCCATCCATGCATCAGCCCGTGCGTCAGGGTCATCTTATTTGAACGTAGCCACCGATCAAACCGGTTGTTCAGCATAGTGCCGAATTCAAAATGCAGGTGACTTCGCTGAACCGGAATTCCCAGCGTCGAAGTGTGGCCAATCTGACCAATGGAAGTGCCGTTCGTTACCGAATTTCCGGCAGTCAAAGCATCCGGGACCGACGCAAGGTGCGCATACAGCGTATAGAACTCCCCCAGCCGGTCTTCATGTAGAAGAACCACATAAATCCCATAAGAGGAATTGCCGGCCCTCCGGTTGATATAGCCGACCCGTCCATCCGCAACCGCAAATACCGCATCCCGGGCGCGGCCTTTTGAATCGCGTTCCATCGGAGCAATATCAACCCCTTCATGAAAAGCCGCAAGATATCGACGGCCGAATTTCCGGGTCCGAGTGCTGCCATAGGCTGCCGAGTTCACCCGCCCCGAACCCGTCGGCATAAACACCGTCGAATCATCCG
>Ga0307990_1001420_pt1 | contig 20234 bp, 22 predicted proteins | sample EllFjometagen129_FD_203168 | JGI IMG/M metagenome (GOLD analysis project Ga0307990, IMG submission 203168) | Marine microbial communities from Ellis Fjord, Antarctic Ocean - #129 | ecosystem: Environmental > Aquatic > Marine > Unclassified | place: Southern Ocean | collected 2014-10-08
CGCCGTCGTGTTTTACATCATGGAAAAACACCAGTTGACCAACCTGAAAATCGGCGGTCTTTCGCCTTTCAAACCGATGAGGATTCGCATTGCTCTACGCAATGACTGGCCCCCGGAAGCCATCGGTATTATCAATAAAGGGCTGGCGGCGATCGATCCGGAAACAAAGCGTAAAATTCAGCGAAAATGGATTGGGATCAACTTTGAGGACTTCGTATCGGACGAGCAAATCGTCGAATTGAGCGAACGGGAAGAAGCATGGCTTGCCGCCCACAAAAATATCCGGCTAGGCGTCGATCCCTCCTGGCCCCCCTTCGAGTTCGTCGACCAGACCAAGACATATAAGGGGATTTCCTCCGACTACGTAAATATCCTGTCTGAAAAGCTGAAGGTGGAGATGACGCCGGCCCCCGGCCTGAGCTGGCAGCAGGTTATTGACGGAGCCAAAGAGGGTCGGATCGACGTCCTTCCGTGCGTGGCCGAAACTCCCGAGCGTTCCCGCTTTCTCAATTTCACCAAACCCTACATCATCCAGCCCATGGTGATCATGACCAGAAACGACGCCCCTTTCGTGGGCGACATCGACGAGATTCTCGGCGAAAATATCGCCGTCATAAATGATCACATAACCCACGAGTATCTCCGCCGCGATTATCCGGACATCGATCTGTATTTGGTCAGCGACATCGAAGAGGCCGTCGAAGCGGTGGCCGAAAAAAAGGCCTACGCTCTGGTGGACAACCTAGCCGCCATCGAATTCGCCGTGCGCAGGCTCGGCGTCACGAACCTGAAGGTCTCGGGGCATACGAAGTACAACTTCGAGTTGTCCATGGGCGTGCGCAAGGACTGGCCCGAGCTGGTCGAGATTTTCGACAAGCAGCTGGCCGCCGTTCCCCGGCAGCGCAAATCGAACATCAACTCTTCATGGATCAACGTTCACGTGGAAAGACGAACCGACTGGGCCCAGGTCAAAAAACACGCTCAGCAATTCGCGCTGATCGCCGCCGTGATCGTCCTCATGTTTCTTTTTTGGAACCGGCGTTTGGACCGCACGGTCCGGCGCCGGACGGCTGAGCTCAGGGCCAGCGAGGAGCAATACCGCCTCCTTTTCGACAGCGGCAACGACGCCCTGTTCGTTCATGCCTTGAGCGAAGACGGGCGGCCCGGCCCCTTTATTCAGGTCAACGAAGTCGCCTGCAAACGCCTGGGCTATGACCGGGACGAGCTCGCCGAACTTCGGCCCGCGGACATCGAGCCCGCTGAATTCGACGAGGCCGGAGCCGCGGTGTTCAGGGAATTGATGATCGACAAGCAGGCCGTGTTCGAGACGGTCCACAAAACCAAAGACGGACGGAAGATCCCGGTGGAGATCAGTTCCCGTCTGTTTCAGATGCACGGCGATAACTTCGTTCTTTCCATCGCCCGGAACATCACCGAGCGCAAAAAGGCCGAGGAGGAATTGATAAAGCATCGGGATCATCTGGAGGATCTGGTTGCCGAAAGAACCACAACCATCGCCGAAAGCGAAGCCCGATTCCGGGGATATTATGAAAACTCTTCGGACCCCCATTTGATTTACAGCGACGAGGGAATCCTCGACTGCAACGACGCCATGGTCCGACTCCTGGGCTGCAAGGACAAAAAGGAACTTTTGCGCAGGCGCCCGGCGGAGTTTTCTCCGGAGTATCAGCCGGACCGCAAGGCCTCGGGCGAAAAATCCGCCGAGATGGACGCCATCGCTTACCGGCGCGGTTTTTATCGTTTCGACTGGATTTTCACCAGGACCGACGACGAGCCGCTTCCCGTGGAGGTGACCTTGACCCCCGTCACCCAGGGGGGGGGGAAGCCCGTTCTTCTGGCGGTGTGGCACGACTTGACCGAAAGAAAAAAGGCCGAGAAAAAGCTGCGGCAAAACATGGAGGATCTGGAGCGCTTCAACCGCCTGGCCGCAGGGCGCGAGGAGAAGATGATACAACTGAAAACAAAGATCAACAAGTTGCTCGTCCAGTGCGGAGAACCGGAAAAATACAAAATCGTCAAGTGAATCCCAACGAATACGGGGTATGTCCATGTTTCAAGAAGAACGCGAAGAACTTTTGTTCGACTGGAAAATGATCGGCGATGTGGGCGAGGACCGCCCCAACCCGGAAGCCGAGATGAAGGTCGCCGTCTGCCGGCTGATGCAATTCACTTTGCGGGACGTGCCGATGGAATACACCGGCAAGGACTTCCAGGTCCGCGAGGTCGACTGCTGGTGCACGGGCGAGCGGATCTGCCGCTTCGAAATCACCCTGAAACGGGATTGATACGATGATTCAAGTCAAGGAAGAGCACATCGACAAAATCACCGAGGCCTTTCAAAAAATCCTCAAGGGGAAAGAGCCTTCTTTAATCCCGCTGCCCGACGACCACCCGGAAGATGAAATCCGGCAGGCGGTGAGTTATATCAACCAATTCATCGGCGAATACAATGAAGTTGCGCGGACTCTCGCGAAGCTGTCTCAAGGAACGATCGACGCCAAAATCCCGCAAAGCTCCTTGAGCTTTGTGTCCTTTTTAAAAAACCTGCAATCCAGTCTGAACCATCTGACATGGGTCACCCAGCAGATCGCCAAAGGGAGTTTTGATCATGAAGTAAATTTCATGGGCGATTTCTCCGAGGCCTTCAATTCCATGACAAAGCAGTTGCAGGAATTTTTCACCGAGCGAAAACGGTCGACGGAAAAGCTGACGACCCGTCTCGATCAGATGGCCAGCGCCCGGCGGGCCATGCTGAACATCGCCGAGGATCTGGAAGAGGCCAGAAAGGAGGCTGAGGACGCCACGAAGGCCAAAAGCGAATTTCTGGCGAACATGAGCCACGAAATCCGCACCCCCATGAACGCCATCATGGGAATGAGCCAGCTGGCCTTGCAGACGAAACTGACGCCCAAGCAGCGCGACTACGTGGAAAAGATCGACCGGGCCTCGAAATCGCTGCTGCGCATCATCAACGACATCCTGGATTTCTCCAAGATCGAGGCGGGCAAGCTGGAGATGGAATCCGTCGAGTTCGACCTCCAGGAGGTTTTGGACAACCTGGCCAATATTTCCACCATCAAGGCGGAGGAGAAGGGATTGGAACTGCTGTTTCGGCTGCACGAGGACGTGCCGACGAACCTGGTGGGCGACCCCTTGAGGCTGGGCCAGATTCTGCTCAATCTGGTGTCCAACGCCGTCAAATTCACCGCCAAAGGAGAGATCGTCGTCCAGGTGGAAGTCCTGGAACAAAGCGGGGACGAGGTCCGGCTGAAGTTCGCCGTTCACGACACGGGCATCGGCATGACCAAAGAGCAGCAGGCGAAGCTTTTCGAGTCCTTTTCTCAGGCCGATTCTTCCACCACGCGAAAATTCGGCGGCACGGGCCTGGGTCTGGCCATCAGCAAAAAGCTCACGAAGATGATGGGCGGCGATATCGAGGTGGAAAGCGAGGCGGGCAAAGGCAGTTCCTTCCTTTTCAGCGTTGAATTCGGTCTGCATGAACACAGGCGCAAAAGCCGCATGGTGCTGTCCGAGGATTTGCGGGGTATGAAGGTCCTGGTGGTGGACGACAACAGGACTTCCCGGGAGATTTTGCACGGCCTGCTCGACACCTTCGGTTTCGACGTCACCCTGGCCGCCTCGGGACCGGAAGGCGTCAACGAGCTGGAGAGCGCCGCCCACGGGCAGCCCTTCGAACTGGTGCTCATGGACTGGAGAATGCCCGGCGTCAACGGGATTCAGGCCGCACGAATGATCAAAGGCCATAAAGCTCTCGCCAAGATCCCCACCGTCATTATGATCACCGCCTATGGTCGCCAGGAAATCATTCAACAGGCCCAGGACCTGGGACTCGAAGGATTTTTGATCAAACCGATCAGTCCGTCCATCCTTTTCAATACGGTCATGGAAATTTTCGGCAAGGAAACCGAACACCAGGCCCGCGCCTACGAGTCCGACGATCTCCTGCAAAAGATATCGTCCATCAGCGGCGCGAATGTATTGCTGGCCGAAGACAACGAGATCAATCAGCAGGTGGCCGGAGAGCTTTTGACGAGCTGGGGCCTTTCGGTGGATATCGCCAAAAACGGAAAAGAGGCGGTGGCCAAAGCCAAGACTCGCAAATACGACGCCGTCCTGATGGATATCCAGATGCCCGAGATGGACGGATTCGAAGCCACGGCGCGTATCCGAAAGCTCGCCCCGGATTATCCCTTCCTTCGCGATCTGCCCATCCTCGCCATGACCGCCCACGCCATGAGCGGCGACAGGGAAAAGAGCCTCGCCGGGGGGATGAACGACCATCTCACCAAGCCCGTCGACCCGAAGGAAATGGCTGAAACCCTCATGAAATGGATTCGGCCCAAGGCGGCGACCGGCACGGGGCCGACGTTCGGCACGGGGCCGGCGACCGGCGTCAAGGCGTCGCCGGAAACCCCTCCGGCCTCAGCCCCGCTCTCAAGGCTCTTTCTTCCGGGGATCGACACCCGGGCGGGAGTGGCCAGGGTCGGGGGAAACGAAAAGTTGTACAGGAAACTTCTGCTGAGGTTGCGCGACGACTACGGCGCTTACGCCGACGCCGTGCTCAAGGACTTGTCCGACGATGATTTTGTGAGCGCGCGGATCAAGGCCCACACCCTCAAGGGCGTAGCCGCGAACATCGGCGCGACGGACCTGCAGGAGGCGGCGGGAAACCTGGAGACCTCCCTGAAAAACGAAGACGAGGGGGCCTTGAAGCAACATTTTATCCTTTTCAAAAACACCCTGACACAGGTCCTGGGCGTCCTGGAAACCCTGGACCCGAAAGTCCCGGAGGCGCCGGATGCGGACAAAATGAAAACGCCCTCCAACCCGGAAAGCCTGCTGGACGCGCTCAAGAAACTGGGGCCGGCGGTGGACTCGCGAAAGCCGAAAAACTGTGCGCCCTTCCTTGCGGAAATTGAGACCCTTAGTTGGCCCGAATCCCTGTCGGCCAGGGCCCAAAGCCTTGTGGCCGAGGTGAATAAATACAAATTCAAGGACGCACGATCGATCATCGATGAAATGATAAAGACTTTGGAAGATTAAGGGGACCGCCATGATTAAAAAATTATCCGAGTGCTCGGTTCTCGTCGTAGACGACACGGCGACGAACATCGACATCATCGTCGAAGCCGTGGGCGAACAGTACGATCTTTCGGTGGCGACGGACGGGGCGACGGCTCTGGAGCTGGCCGAGGCGACCCGGCCCGACCTCATCCTGCTGGACATCATGATGCCGGACCTGGACGGATACGACGTGATACGCCGGCTCAAGGCCAATCCCGCCACCGCGCATATCCCGGTGATTTTCCTGACCGCGCTGCGGGAGATCGAAAGCAAAACCAAGGGATTCGAGCTCGGCGCCGTGGATTACATCACCAAGCCTTTCGATATTGCGGAAGTCAAAGCCCGGCTCGGACTCCACCTCAATTTGAGCCTGGCCAAACAGGAACTGGCCCGGCAAAACGAAATTTTGGAAATCAAAGTTCAGGAAAGAACGGCGGAACTGGTGTGCACGCAAGACGTGACCATTCACTGCATGGCGGTGCTGGCCGAATTCCGGGATCCCGAGACCGGCGGCCACATCATGCGAACCCAAAACTACGTCAAAGCCCTGGCGGACCGCTTGCACAAGATTCACAAACACCGGGAAGTTTTGACGCCGGAAAACAACACCCTGCTGTACAAAAGCGCTCCCTTGCACGACATCGGAAAAATAGGAATCTCCGACAAGGTTCTTTTAAAGCCGGGAAAACTCGACGACGAAGAATGGACGGCGATGAAAAAACATCCCGTATTGGGTTTCGAAGCGATTCAGTCAGCGCAAGAACGCCTCGGGAAAAACTGCTTTCTGCATTTTGCAGGGGAAATCGCCCGATGGCACCATGAGAAGTGGGACGGCTCCGGTTATCCCGACGGCCTTTCGGGAGAACAAATACCCCTGGCCGCCCGTCTGATGGCCCTGGCGGACGTTTACGACGCCCTGGTCAGCAAGCGCGTTTATAAACCCGCCTTTCCCCACTCAAAGGCGGTGGACATCATCGGCGAAGGTAAGGGTTCGCACTTCGATCCGGATATCGCCGACGCCTTTATGGATATTCACGAGGATTTCCGCCATATCGCCATCAAATTCGCCGACCAGGACAAAAGCCTTGGCTGCTCGGTCAACAACCATCTATGAAATCTAGGCATGGCCTTGCCGTGCGCGTTTATTAATTCAAAAAAAAGCGCAGATACTGCGTGATTCCCGTAACGGCGACTTCCACTTCGCCATTTTCCGAAATGCCGCTTTCGATCTCATCGCCGCTTTGATCGAATAAGGTCCATGAACCATCGGTGCCCGCCGGAAGCGGAACGACGATGTTTTTCTCTTCCCAAATGGCCGGTCCGCCCCGCCACAGAGCAACAGTCCACATTCCTTGGTCGTCAGCGAAAACCAGGGCGTACACGTTGGTGTCCAGGTACAACGCCGGGCGTAAATCGCCGGCGTAGCGAGAGTCGCCAAGCAGGCGATGCGCGCCACGAAGAGCCAGAAAGGACTCCTTGGCTTCTGTGTCTTGCGTGTCGCCCGGATAAGTGAACAATCCAAAATAATCTTCGGTCGGCAAAGACGCGCCGCCGGAGCCGTCCCAGAATGTGTACCAATCATAAATCTCAATGTCGTTAGCCAATGCCATCATCATGCTGTGCGCCAGGTATGCCGCCTGCCGCTGGTCGCCGATAATGAGGCTCGGCCAACCCATCTCCGTGAACTGCAGGCGCTTGTCCGGGCAGCCGATGTCGGCCAGCGTTGATCGGGCCAGATCAATGAAACCGACCGTCGTCGGAAAATGGTAGATGCCCAGGTCCAGGTCAAACTCCGGGCTGGGCTGCTGTAAGAAGGTGTAGGGATGGATGGACAAGACGTCGAAATAATCGCAAATGTCCGGATGAAATTCATGCACGCGATGAATGAAATTCCAGATGCCTCGTGGATCGAAAAAGTTCACTTCCAGAGGCGACAATCCGCCAAAGATCACGCTCGCGTCGGGATCATTGTCGTGAACCGATTCATATACGGCTTTAAGCAATTCGCCGTACTTATCAGGATTCGGTTCCGGCTTCCAGAATCGCGTCGTGTTCTGCTCGTTCCAGAATTCGTAGTGATCAATCCGATCCGCAAAATGCTCGGCGACCTTGCCTGTGTAGTCGGCGTATTGCGCCGGATCGATTTCATCGGCGGTCCCACCGGGCGTCGCCCAGTCCGGGCTTCCCAGGAAGATGGCGGTGACATCCAGCCCGGAGGCGAGGCACAAATCCGTCATGGTGTCGAGGCCGTCAAAGTTCCATACATCGTCTTCGGGCTCGATGCTGTACCAGTGAAAATCGGTTCGTACCATTTTCACACCGGCTTCCACCAGTTTTTCAATCTCGAATTCCCTCTTCCAATTATACGCCGCCCCACGGCTCATATGGCTGGAGATGCCGAGGATTTCATCAAGCGTTCCGCCACCGGGAGTCATTTCGGCATAAGGATCGACAGGCGCAGTATCGTCATCATCGACATCGTCGTTGAGATCATCGTTCACGTCATCATCGTTGTCATCGTTTAGATCGTCATCGACATCGTCATTTACGTCGTCATCATTCGGGACATCGTCGCTATCATCATTATCATCGTCGTCATCCCCACATCCGACGACGGGAAAAACGAAAACCAAAAGCACAAAAATTGAAGCGAAAATGTGCCAGCAACTTGCGTCTCGTGTCATCTCACTCTCCTCACGGGGATTATGAAAGATTAGGGGTTGCGAAGGAAAGCATTTTAGCGGATTTCGATTCCACGCCGACCTTTGCTCCGAGCACAGCTCACGCCGCCGCTGAACGATTCAGTCGGAAGGCGCAACGAATCTCCATGATGGCTAAAAATCAGCTAATTTCAACCGATGCCTTTTCCCGCGCTGAAAGAAACAGAGCGTCAATGACTTTCATATTCGCCACGGCATCGCCGACTGATCGGGCAGGCTTGGTTTCGCCGTTGGCGACGGCGACGAATTCCTCCACTTCCAATTGATAGGAATTTGCCGGTGGGACAATAATCGTTTCTGGCGAACGGCCATCGCGGTGAAGTAAAATTGTGGCTGCTTCGTCACCGGGAATCCAGGGACTCAAAAGTTCTATGGCGCCTTTGGTCCCCGCGATTTCCGCGCGATGGCGCTCGAAATTATCAATGCTGGTCTCAAAATTCGCCAGGACGCCGTTCGGAAACTCCAGCAACCCGAGCATCGTTTCGTCAACGTTTTTTCGTTTTTCCATAGCGCTCACGCGCACCGGTTCACATCCCGCAATCATACGTGAAAAATCAACGCAGTAGCAGCCGACATCCATCAATGCGCCGCCTCCAAGTTTGGCGGAAAAGGGATTCGCTGCGGGATCATCGAGCAAGAAAGTGAACTGGCTATGTAGCGTGGAGACATCGCCGATGGCGCCGCTTTTGATCAACTCAAGTACACGAATCCACTGGGGATGAAATCGATACATCATGGCTTCAGCAAGATGCATCCCGCTGCGTTTGGCGGCGGCGGCAACCGCCTCGGCCTCCGCAGCGCTCGTGCTGATCGGTTTTTCACACAACACGCAATTCCCCGCTTCCAAAGCCTTGATCGACCACGGAACATGCAGGCTGTTTGGAAGCGGTATGTAGACCATGTCCACTTCATCGCTACGCAGTAGGTCTTCGTAAGAACCATAGGCCAGGGGAATACCGTGTATGCATGCCCAATCATTTGCCTTGTCGATATCGCGGCTGGCGATGGCCTGAAGCTCGCCGCAATCGCCCAATTGAATCGCCTTAATAATTTCCAGGGCGATCTCCGCTGTGCCCAAAATCCCCCATCGGTAACGCTTGCCCATTCATCGCCTCCAGTTTTTTTTCATCGAGAAAATTGGATTTCCCATCGGATCAGATCATTGAAATCTGAATACGCCATCAAGCAATGCGCCTGCGACCATCCCCTGGTGATTGTCGGGATCACCGATGGAAAACAGGGGCGTTGCGTAGGGATGCAGACCCAACTGGAAGTTAAAGCTCTTGCCCGGTCGTTTGAAATCCAGCCCCACGTAAGCGCCGATGGAAGGTCCCATGGCAAAGAACGACGGTTTTCTGCCCTCGCCGGATTGTTCAGATTGAAAGTCAGGTCCGTAGTGAAACGACGCCCCGAGGGTGGGGCCCAGGATGGTGTCTATGCCGCTATCGCCTTTAATTCGATATAGCAGACTAAAGTCGGGTTCGTATTGCAGCATCTCAAAGGCTGCGCCGAAAAGTATTGGCCGAAATACCGGCAGATCAGCCGCAAAGCTCCAATTATTTTCATAAGCGTATTCCACGTAAAATGAAATGTCGGCCGCCGTACCTCCCTTGACGCCGGGGTCGGTGGCCACGCACATCCTGACATTGTCATAGCGCCCGCCGATCCTGGTCTTGAATCCCATGACAACCTTGTCATTGTCCTGCGCGGGTTCGGTTTGGGCGTGCGCGGAAGGAAGGCAAAAAACGGCCAGCGAAGTCAGGCCAAGGATGAAAGCCATGAATCCAATCAAGCTTTTCGTAGCGCAGTGCAAACTCATTATTCTCCAGACAATTTTCAAGGTATTGAAATTCTTCTCGGTTTAGAAAAGGACCCGAAGAATTTTTGCGTTGAAGCTATTTTTTAAAAGGCAAAGTCCCGGCGGCAATATCTTTTAGCCGCTGCGCGATTTGCAGTCCCTGGGCACGGCATTTTTCCAAATCGGCGCTCGTGGGAACGTATTGGACATTTAAACCGCCACAGACTTTCTCGATTTTCATCGCGTCGAAAAATTCCTCTATCTGTTTGACGCCTTCGCCGCTCCAGCCGTAGGAGCCGAAGGCCGCGCCAATGATATTCCTGGGCTTCAAGCCTTTCAGATAGGTCAGGACATCAGCTACGGGTGGGAAAATATTGTTGTTCATTGTCGGCGAACCAACAATAAGCGCCCCCGCATCGAGTATCTCGGCGGCCACATCGCTTCGGTGGCCGGCGTCAAGAGGAATGACTTTCGTTTCAGCGCCTCCTTCCACCAGTCCATCGCAGATGGCGGCAGCCATTTTGGCGGTGCTTTGCCACATGGTGTCGAATACGATGACAGCTTTTGTCGTCGGGTCCTGTCTGGCCCATTTGGCGTAAAGCCCGATAATTCTATCAAGATCTTTTCGGAAGATGGGACCGTGGTCCGGCGCGATGATTTCAATGGGTAGGTTCATTTTGGAGACTTTAGCGAGAAGTCCGGTCACCATGGGAGAAAAAGGCAGCAATATGTTTGCGTAGTATTTCGCCGCCTCGCTTTCCCAGTCTCCCACCTCATCAATAAAGCGCTTGCCGGAGGCCAGGTGCATGCCGAAAGCATCCTGGGAAAATAATATTTTATCTTCTTCAAGATACGTGAACATGCTGTCGGGCCAGTGCAGCATCCTGGTTTCCGTGAAAGTCAGGTTCAGGTTCCCGAGACTTAAGGTTTGTCCGTCGGCGACAGCCTCAATTTCCTTCAGACCGAAATGCTGCAAAAGAGCTTTTGCGCCCATTTTCGAGGCAAAGACCTTTTCCGGTTTTAAAGTATGGATGAAACCCGGCAGGCATCCCGTATGATCCATTTCCGAGTGGTTGGACACAATGTAATCAATCTTATTTGGATCAATCACCGACGAAATACGCGAAAGGAGTTCGTCTTTGAAAGGGGCTTTCACCGTATCGATCAGCGTAATCTTATCCCCAATAATCAGGAAGGCATTGTAAGTCGTTCCTTGGGAAGTTTTATAGCCGTGAAAATTTCGTATCGCCCAGTCAATCGCACCCACCCAATACACGTGCTCGGTAATCCGAACCGCTTTCAGCGCCTCAGTCATTGGTTCAACCTATCCTTTGAAAAATCGTGTCTTTTATTCTTCCGGCGAAAAATCATCTTTGCTCGCGCCGCAAACCGGGCATACCCAATCCTTGGGCACATCTTTGAACTCGGTCCCCGCGGCGACGTCGTTGTCGGGATCGCCCTCGGCCGGATCATAGACATAACCGCAAAGGTCGCATACGTATTTCATGATTCACTCCTTTTGTTTTTAGTAAATGAGATCATTTTCCTTCACTTTGCCGCTGAAGGTTTTGTAAACAAACCAAGTATAGCCCACCACGATCGGCATTCCTACCGCCGCAACGATCAACATAACTTTTAATGTCAACGGCGACGAGGAAGCGCCGGCGACGGTCAGGCCCCAGGCGGGATTATTGATCGCGGGAAGAAGGTTGGGGAAAATGGTCGCGCCCGCCAGAGCCATGAGAGACGCGATGGATACTGAAGAGCTGATAAAGGCCGCTTTTTCATCACTGCGCGCATTATAAACGCCAATCATTACGATAGAGATGATTGTCGCCGCCGGAATAATCCACAGAACAGGTTGGGCCAGGAAGTTTTCCAGCAGGCGCCTTTCAAAGATGAATGTATATATAGTGGCGAGGCCAAAAAGGACCATGTACACCTTCCAGGCTTTATAAGCCCATCCCCTGACCATTTCGCCAAGTTCCCCTTCGGTTTTCAAGGCGAGGTACAGCGCGCCGTGCGTGGCGAACATGGCAAATCCGAGCAATCCTGTTATCAGGGCAAAGGGATTCAGCAATCCGAAGAAGGAGCCTGCGAACTGCCCCGATGCATCCAGTGGAACTCCGCGTATGATGTTGCCGAGAGCTACGCCGAATAAAAATGCGGGAAGCATGCTGCCCACCGCGAAGGCGGCGTCCCACTTGCGCCTCCAATTTTCATCATCAACCATGCCGCGAAACTCAATCGAGACGGCGCGAAATATCAGGCCGAACAGTACCAGCATCATGGCCAGATAGAAGCCGGAAAATACGGTCGCGTAAACCATTGGGAAGGCTGCGAAGAGCGCCCCGGCACCGGTTAGAAGCCAGACTTCATTGCCGTCCCATACCGGACCGATGGCGTTCAAAAAGATTCTCCGGTGCTTGTCCTTTTTGGCAAACAGGTGCCAGATGCCGACGCCCAGGTCGAAACCGTCGAGGATGGCATAGCCTGTGAGCAAAGCCCCAATGAGGAAAAACCATGTGACTTGTAAAATACTCATGATGGCCTCCCTTCGATCTCCACGTCGCCCATTGGCTCAGGCCCCTCTTTGATTTTCTTAAACAGGGTAAAGAAGAAGGCGTAGCCGATCAGAGCGTATATGCCCATGAATATTAGCACGGTAAATCCGACATGATACCAGGGCACCGTGACGGAAACTCCCTCAGATGTTTTGAGGAGGCCATAGACGACCCAGGGCTGCCTGCCGACCTCCGCGGCGACCCATCCGAAGTGATTGGCCAAAGTGGGATAGAGAAATCCCGGAATAAAAGCGTACAAAAGCAGTTTGAAATCGAACAGTTTTCCGATTTTCAGCAGGAACGCGGCCAGCGTAGTCAATCCGATCATCAACATTCCCAGTCCGACCATTCCGTGATAGGCCATGAATGTAATGAAGAGCGGCGGCCATTCATCCTTCGGAAATTCCTTGAGTCCCATGACCTCAGTGTCTTTCGATCCTGCCAGCAAAACACTCAGCATTCCGGGCATTCGCACATCCAAATAAATTTTTTCAGCGCTGGCGCTCGGCAGGCCGAAAACAGAGAGGCCGACATTCGTCTCGGTTTCAAACTGTCCTTCAAAGGCAGCCAATTTCGCCGGCTGCGTCTTCCAAACCTGCACCGAATGCATATGCCCGGTGAATAGCTGCCCCCACGAACCAATTAAGCCCAAGACCAGGGCGATCTTGAAAGACTGCCTGGCGAATGGTTCATGCCGATTTTTCACCAGGTAGAAGGCGGAAATGGCCAGCACGACAAAAGCGCCTGTAGCCAGGGCGCTAACGACAACGTGAGAGAAACGTTCCAACGTGGAAGGATTGAAAGCCGCCGCCCAGAAGTCCGTGAGCACCGCACGACCGCCGACCACCTTATATCCCGCCGGAGTTTGCTGCCAGGAATTGGCGACAATAATCCAGAACGCCGACATCGTGGACCCGATAGCAACCATCAGTGATGAGAACCAATGGGTTTTCACCGACAGTTTTTTCCAGCCGAAGACCAACATTCCTAAAAATGAAGATTCCAAAAAGAAGGCCAGAATTCCTTCCGCGGCCAGAGGGGCGCCGAAAATGTCGCCGACGAATCGAGAGTATTCGGACCAGTTGGTCCCGAACTGAAACTCCATCGTAATGCCGGTGGCCACGCCCACGATAAATATGAGGGCAAAAATATTGATCCAGAACCTGGCCATGACCTCATAGAGTTTGTCGCCGGTATTCTTGTATTTGGTCATGATGAAGAAAATAATCCAGGCGAGTCCAATGCTGACCGGCGGCCACAGATAATGAAATCCAATGGTGAAATAAAACTGGAACCGGGCCATGTGCTCAGCCATCAGCCAACCTTCCTGTCCATGTGAAGGCTTTGATTATTCAAAGCATGTGTTTCGTCGTCGAGAATTCGAGAGGCTGCTTCAGACACGGTGCGCCGAACCAGTTGCCCGCCGTGAATGTCGTACTCCGTGAAATCGGCGTCATCATTTTGCGTCCGACGGGTGGCATCCTTCAGATTTTTATAACCCAGGATATGGAGAATACGCAGCGCATAAGCCCGCGTGGCCGGGTCGGAATCCGTCAGGCTGCCATGAAGGTTTTGAATCACATCAGGGTGTGAAAAGAGCGCCTCATTGAGCGGCGCAAGATGGGTTAATGCGCAGTGCGTTCCACGCTCAAAAGGTTCTTCCACCAAAAAGGACGCCCGAATGCGCCCGTATTCCTCCAGCAAAGAAGGAAGCTCGCGAAGTATCGCGGCAATCAACTCCGGGCCGTTCCATAAAATCCCGTCCGATTCATCATTCATCAGCCATAGTGCTTTGCGAATGATCCTGCGTACGTCTTCCAAATCCGACTTGGCCAAATGCCCGGCGAAGATCGCATGAGCCTCAATCGCACGCCATTGAAGCAAAGGATCAGGATCGAAGAGTGCGCCAAGCAGGTGTCTGTCAGGACTGCGCCGTTCATCAAAAAGGGTTTTCAACTGATCCCAATCACGATCTCGAAGAATTGTTTTCATCAGTTGTTTTCTTTGCGCCCGTTTCTCCAACTTTCGAATCCCTCTCCCTTTTCTCCCTTGAAATATTCATGATAGGCGTTTGTCGCCGCTTCACAAGTTTCCGTCAGCCCAAACCAACATCCAGCAGCATCATAACGACAAAGCCGATCATCACGCCGAGGGTGGCCACCTTCTCATGGCCATTTCGGTGGGATTCGGGAATGATTTCATCGCTGATGACAAAAAGCATCGCTCCGGCGGCAAAGGCGAGGCCCCACGGCAAAAGAGGCGCCGACACGCTCACGATGCCTGCCCCAAGTAAGCCTCCGACCGGTTCGACCAGCCCCGTTAAAAGTGCGATGCCCAGCGCCTGTCCCATCGGGTATTTTAAACTGAGCAGGGCCAGCGCCACGACCAATCCTTCCGGCATATTTTGCAAACCGATGCCGATGGCCAGCGACAGGCCGTTTTCGATGTCGCCGCCGCCGAACCCGACGCCGACGGCCAGCCCTTCAGGAAAATTGTGCAGGGTGATGGCGATGATGAACAGCCATGTGCGTTTAAGATTTCCCGCACTCGCACCCTCGGGTCCTTTAATAAAATGTTCGTGCGGAGAATACTTATCGCTGATCCAGAGGAAAAGGCCGCCCAACAACATGCCGGCAGCCACGACAAAGGCGCCGGACCAGCCGCCGCCCTTCGCCTCCACTGCGGGAATGATCAATGAAAACGATGTCGCCGCCAGCATGACGCCTGCGCCGAAGCCCATCATTATGTCTTGCGTGCGTTGGGAAATATTGCGGGTCAGTAGCACCGGGAGTGCGCCGACGCCAGTAGCCAGCCCGGCCAGCAGGCTCGCCAGGCCGCCGAGATACAGGACGGGCCAGGAAGATATCGCCTCAATCCACGGTGTCATTGAACCTCCTGGGCTGCGCGAAATACATCCAGGTTCGCATCCACGAATTTTGGCGGCGCCAAGGATTTCAGCACTTTCTCGATCACCTTTGAACCCAATCCCTTGATCAATTCCATCGCCGCGAGTTTCCCAAGCACAGCGACATTCTGCATGCGTGGGTCGGGCAGGTTTTCCAGAAGTACCGGAATCGCCCTGGCGCCGATCATTTTCGCGGCTTTTTGAAGTTCATCATTCGTCGGGTATTTGTCTTGATTTGCGCGAACCGTGATCGGCTGCTGAACCGTATCGTAATAAAGCAAAGCGCCGCCCGGCTTGAGCATTTTCAGCAGACCACGCAGTCCTTCAATCCGCTCCAATGCGATGACGATATCAACTTCGCCTTTCGGGACCAGTGGTGTGAAAACACCATCGCCGATTCTCAAATGTGAAACGACGGTCCCGCCGCGTTGGGCCAGCCCGTGCGTATCCGCGCCGAAAACCGTGTAGCCCGCATCCATGGCGGAACGAATCATTACCTCGGATAACAGGCCGATTCCCTGGCCGCCGACGCCGCAAAGATATATATTCACTTTATCCACGGCTGACTCCTTTTTCCTCAAGGAATTTCAGAGCGTCCACAGGACATGTCGTCATGCATGAACCGTCTCCGATGCCACGTTCAGTCCCACGGATTTAAAAAATACGCACGAAAGTCGCCCGTTGACCGCGGCGCCGAAAGCCACTTCGAGAGCAACTTTTTCGTTGGTTGCGTACTGGAAAACCATTGGCCGCTGCTCTTCTTCCACCGAAAGGATCGCCGAGGCGATTTCCGGCGTCGGCGAACCGGGATAAGTTGTGGCGACTTTGACGCCGGATTCGAACATGGCCCGAACGAGTGCGTGGTTGCCCATGACCAAGCCCGACCAGGGGGCTTGCTGCGTCAGTTGATCCGATAGTCGCTGCATTTCAGTGATTCCTGTATTAAATGACAGTGGCTATGAAAACCCGCTTGCATGGTTCAACGTTTTTCGGAACTAGGCTCCGTCCAGGCCGATATGTTCCATCTCCTCAAACCATGATTCCGGATTGCTCAGATACTGGTGCATGTCGGTCAGGGCGTGGTGATGGTCTTTTTCTTCCAGGATCATCTTTTGGGCGAATTCGCGCTCCATGGGGTCGGTCGCCTTTGCCAGATACTCTTGATAGAATTTGACGGCGGCGGCTTCTAGCTCAATTCCGATGCCCAGGGCCTCCAAATCCTCGGCGTCCACCTGGACTTCCGGTCCATTTTTTACGGCGATGGCGCGGAACATGGCCCCGAGTTCATCATGGTCGGGATTGAGGGCTTTCCAAGCCTCGCTCCAATTCTCGCCGCCTTTAATTTCGGCGTAGATAACTTTTATCCGGTCAACGTGGATAAGCTCATCATCGCGAAGCTTTGTGAAGATATCCTTCCCCAGGCTGTTTTTGCATTCAGCGATAGCCTTTTCGTAAAATGATTTGCCTTTGTTTTCCATACTCAAAGCGACGGAAAGCATTTCTAGCACCCTGTCAGTTTCTGGCGTCATTGTTTTAGCCTCCCTTTATTGGCTGTCTGGTTCATTAATTGCGGCTTTATACTTCACGCAAGTTCGCCACGCAACTTGGCGAGCTCTTTGCTGAGCAAAGCAATGTGCCCCATCTCTTCTTTGATGATCACGTCGATTTTGCTTTGGCCCAGCTTCACCGGTACGGCTTCTTTTATACCCAGGTAGTAGATGACCGATTCTTTTTCCAACACGAGGGCCGTTTCGAGAATTTCTTCGATGCTTTCCTGGCCGCTGAGCTTTTCTGAGGGGTCTGCCGTGACATCGAAAACATAACCGCCGGCCAAAGCTTGCAGGTACAAGGTTCCCTGGTCATCGGGGCCGGTGGAGTCGGCCTGACTCAAATCACGTCGCATGTCGGCAAAGATTTCTTCATGATTGTCCTCAATCGCCGCCAGATTGAGCAGGAGCTCTTTTTTTCTGCCGATTTCAAATCCATCTGCGGCCTGACGATAGAATTTGGCCCCGTTTCTTTCGATCTGCTCGGCAATAGCCAATACTTCGTCCGCACTCATAATTGATTTCATCGCCACTCCTTAAGCTGTCACGAGCACTGTGAAAACTCTTTTGCAAAAGTTCCCAAAGCGAACATCAACAGCATCAATCAGGCAGTATTATTCGCCCGGCTTCCAAACTTCCCAGACTTTGCCCACCAATTCGGGGCCGACTTTCAATGTGGGTTTGCCCGGTTCCCAGCCGGCTGGGCATGCCTCTGCGCCTTTCGTCGCGCGCACGAGTTGGAAGGCCTGAACTTGCCGAATCGACTCTTTGACCTGACGACCAACGGGAGGAGTCAGAATCTCAATGGCTTGCACAATTCCGTCCGGGTCAATGATGAATCGCCCTCGAACATCCACTCCCGACGCTTCGTCGTAGACTCCGTAAACAGATCCGATCCGTCCGCCGGCATCCGTCAACATGGGAAAGGGGAATCCGCCCTCAACCATTTTTGACAGCTCATTCGCTTGCCACATTTTGTGTACGAAACGGCTATCCATGCTGCACGCCAGAACTTGCACACCCAGTTCTTCAAACTTATCAGCCTTGTCGGCGACCGCCGACAGTTCGGTCGGTCAAACGAAAGTAAAATCACCCGGATAGAAACACAGGAAGACCCATTTGCCTCGGAAATCCGACAACTTGATGTTTTTGAAGCCGCCTTCGTAATACGCCGACGCACCGAAATCCGGCGCTTCATGTCCTACCATGACTTGCATTTTTACCCCCTTTGTTGAATTGGATGAAGCATTATCAGATTGTTCGTTTTCGACCTGCGGCGTGATCGGACCCTCTGCGGGCGTCACGCAACCTTGCGGTTGTTCATCGGCCATTATCCACTCCTTTCATCAGTTTTGACGCACCATGGCGTCGCCATCCACTTTATTCCGTCGTATCGGCAGCAGGCATTGTGAAAACCCGCATGCCAAGGTCTTTGTCCAACATGAACATACCCGAACCTTGCCCGTCGATGAGATGGAGTTTTTTGACAACAGCGTCCGCCGTTGCCTCTTCCTCCACCTGCTCAGCCACAAACCATTGGAGGAAATTGTCCGTTGCAAAATCTTTTTCCTCCCGAGCCAAAGCCACCAGGTCGTTTATCATCGCCGTGACTTTCTGCTCATGGATTAAGACCTGTTCAAAAACATCCAGCGGGGAAGACCATTCCGTTTGCGGGCCTTCAATCGGCGCCATGAGCGCCCGGCCGGAGCGTTCATTCACGTAGTTGTAGAATTTAATAGCGTGAAAAAGCTCCTCCTGGGCTTGCATTTTCATCCAGTTTTCGAAACCGGAAAGGTCGTCGGCGGCGAAATAGGCCGCCATGGAAAGGTACAGATAGGACGAGTATATTTCCGCGTTGATCTGTTTATTTATTGCGCCCAGCATTCGTTGGCTAAGCATGAGTTTTCTCCTTCCAATTTCCAGTGTCCGTGCAGGTTGCAAAAAGCGCATCCGTATATATTGTCGCTGTGTAGAACACCGACGACATGGCCGCATATTCCACACTTTTGGACTGGTGATCTTTCAACCCATGCGACCTTCTTTCTGGATTCCATATTTATCCCAAGTCAGGGACCGACCAGTTGAATATCCACGTGGTTCGCATACCATTTCCCATCATGAAGGTATGTTTCCAGTTCCGCCTTGAGGGTCATCTCGTGAATGCCCTCGATTTTAGCCATGTATTCGAGCATGTTTTTCCCGGAATTGTCGGAGGCGCCTTTGGCTGCATTTGTGTAAAATTCGCGCGCCTCCACTTCCCGTTCGATGGCGAGCTTGAAAAGATCCTCGATCGAATCGATGGAAAATAAAGGCGGCGATCCTTCGGCGGTTTGAATGTCGCCAGGGATGGCTGGAGGAGGAGCCTGCTCGCCGGTGAGTTTTTTGTAGTAGTCGATGAGCATCTGCTCATGCTTGTCCTCTTCCTCCGCCAGCGCCAGGAACCTTGCGTGAACCAATTCGTTTTTGATGAGCTTGGCGAAATCCCGATAAAAAGCCGCCGCGTTTTGCTCACTTTTGACGGCCAGACCGATGATTTCAAGAATGGTTAATTCAGAATTCATTGCTACCCCCAGTAAATCAAATGATAGGCTATTCTTCCATGGAAAATTCCTGAAAATCGAACCAGAATCCAGAACCGCTAACCGCGTCGATCTCAGCCTGGACAATCTGCTGGTGCCCGTTTTCAATTTCGAGAAAGCGGGCGAACATTTTCTGAGCGGCGCCAGTCATCTCGCTTGTCATTTTTTTATAGAAATTGATTGTCTCAATCTCGAGGGCCAAAGCTTTTTTGAGCATGACAAGCTCATCGTCAAAGTCTTTTGCGGCCATCTGCTTTGAAATGTTCTCCAAACCCTTTTGGATCACCTCGGAGGACGGCACTTTTGTAGGAATATTTCCCAGCTTAACATCGCCGGATTTTTCCCATTGATCCAGCTGGTCTTTCAGGTAATCGAGATGGTATTGTTCTTCATCGGCAAGCGCCGCAAACACCTTTTTCCCCGTCTGATCACCGGACGCCTCCGCAGCGTCCTTGTACATGGCATGGATTATTGTTTCATATTTGATCGCGGTTTGGATCGCATCGCCGATGGTCATAAGTTACCCCCGTTTGTCTTTTTTCGACACATGATTCAGATCAAGTGTTTTTCTGGGCAAACTCCTTAAAAGCGGTTAGGGAGTTGAGGAGTCGGACATGCTTTTCCTCATCGTCCAGCAAATACTGGAATAACTCTTTGATGACGGGAAGCTTCATTTCGGCCACCAGTTCCTTGCCCAAATCGACGGTCTTTTGTTCGAGGGCGAGGTGCTCGTTGATCATGCCGGATATTTCGCTGATCTCGCCAAAACTCAATGAGGGCGCCTTTACGGTCATTGCGGCCTTGAGAAATTCCTGGATTCTTTTGTGCTTGGCCGAGTCGGTCCGAATGATATCCATGAATATTTTTATTGTGTCGTTTTTGGTCGAAGCGCTGATCTTGTTTGTCATTGCAATGGTGTCATCTTCCGCCACCAACCATTCATCGAGAAGTTTCACCTGGGATTCAGTATCATGATGCGACACGTCAACCTCCTTTGAATTTGGTGGTTTCTTAA